>Ga0302324_100013823_pt1 | contig 16327 bp, 14 predicted proteins | sample Palsa_T0_1_FD_201949 | JGI IMG/M metagenome (GOLD analysis project Ga0302324, IMG submission 201949) | Peat permafrost microbial communities from Stordalen Mire near Abisko, Sweden - Palsa_T0_1 | ecosystem: Environmental > Terrestrial > Soil > Palsa > Peat permafrost | place: Sweden: Abisko...
ATGAGATAACACTCTTTCACTACACCAATAACTTCAAATATTCCGATACGTCGGCGGTTTTCGCCAGCAAGAACGCCGCCAATGGCCAGACCGTGACGATCTCCGGCATCACAGACAGCGGAACCGACGCGGGAAACTACACACTCGGCAGTACATCAGCAATCACCACCGCCGACATCACACCGCTTGGCATAACAGTCACCGGGACCGCGGCCAATAAGATCTATGACGGCAACACCAATGCCGCGGTCGCAACGCTCGGCAGCAGTGGTTTGATTAGCGGCGATACGGTCAATTTTGCCGATACGTCGGCGGTTTTCGCCAGCAAGAACGTCGCCAATGGCCAGACCGTGACGATCTCGGGCATCACGGACAGCGGAACCGACGCGGGGAACTACACCCTGAATAACACCACTGCGACCACGACCGCCAACATCACGCCGTTGGGCATTACGGTTGTGGGCACGGGGACCAACAAGATCTATGACGGGACGGTACTCGACACGGTGATCCTGGCGAGCGCTGGCGTTCTGAGCGGCGATACGGTCAATTTCGCTGACACGGGAGCTGTGTTCGTCAGCAAGAATGTTGCCAACGGTCAGACAGTGACGATCTCGGGCATCACAGACAGCGGAACCGACGCGGGGAATTACACCTTGAATAACACCACCGCGACCACGACCGCCAACATCACGCCGCTCGGCATCACGGTCGTGGGCACAGGGATCAACAAGATCTATGACGGGACAGTACTCGATACAGTGACGCTGGCGAGCGCTGGCGTCGTGGCTGGCGATACAGTCATTTTTGCCGATACGTCGGCGGTTTTCGCCGGCAAGAACGTCGCCAACGGGCAGACTGTGACGATTTCCGGCATCACGGATAGCGGAACGGATGCGGGGAACTACACCCTGAATAACTCCACGTCGACCACCACCGCCGACATCACAGCGCTTGGTATAACGGTCACTGGAGCGGCGGCAAATAAGATATACGACGGTACCGCCGCAGCCACGCTGTCCTCATTCGGCAGCAGCGGCGTGCTCGCGGGTGATACGGTGCTGTTCGCCGATACAGGAGCCAGCTTCGCCAGTAAGAATGTCGCCAACGGCCAGACTGTGACGATCTTGGGTATCACGGATAGTGGAAGCGATTCGGGTAATTACACCCTGAATAATACGACCGCAACCACAACCGCCAACATCACGCCGCTGGGCATTACGGTCGTGGGCACAGGGCTCAACAAGATCTATGACGGGACGGCGTTCGATACAGTGACGCTGGCGAGCGCTGGCGTGGTGGCTGGCGATTCTGTCAATTTTGCCGACGCGTCGGCAATTTTTGCCAATAAGAATGTCGCCAACGGCCAGACGGTGACGATCTCGGGCATCACGGATAGTGGAACGGATGCTGGGAACTACACCCTAAACAACACCACTGCAACGACGGCCGCGAATATTACACCGTTGAGCATTACCGTGATGGGCACGGGAACCAACAAAATTTATGACGGAAATATGCTCGACACGGTGATGCTGGCGAGCGCTGGCGTAGTGCCTGGCGATACGGTTAGTTTTGCCGACGCCTCGGCGGATTTCGCCAACAAGAGCGTCGCCAATGGTCAGATCGTGACTATTTCCGGTATCACGGACAGCGGAGCCGATGCAGCGAACTACACGCTCAATAACGCCTCGGCGACCACGACCGCCAACATCACACCGCTCGGCATAACGGTCAGCGGTACGGTGGCAAATAAAGTCTACGACGGCAGTACGCGTGCGACGGTCGCGTCGCTTACAAGCAGCGGCGTTTTATTGGGCGACGCAGTGATCTTCAGCGATACGGGCGCGACCTTCGCTAACAGAAACGTTGGCAACGGCAAGACGGTGGCGATATCGGGAATCACCGTCGCTGGCGCGGATGGCGAAGACTACACGGTAAACTCTACGGCCGCGGCTTATGCGGCGATCACCCCGCTGGCAATCACCGTCAGTGGAACGGGCACCAACAAAATATACAATGGCAGTGTCGTTGATGCAGTGACGCTGGCGAGTCTCGGCGTGGTCGCGGGCGATGCGATCACTTTTGATGATGTCTCAGCGACGTTTGCCAACAAGAACGTCGGCGCCGGCAAGACGGTGTCGATCTTCGGGATCACCCTCCAAGGTCCTGACGCTGGCAATTATGCTCTCGCCAACAGCTCAGTAATCACGACCGCCGACATCACACGAGCGACGCTGACTGCGACTGCAATCCCGGCTATTGACGGCGGCGGCAAATTACCGCACCTGACGGGTTCGATAAACGGCTTCGTCTCGGGTGATACGCTCGCTAACGCCACCACTGGCACGTTGGTCTGGACGACCAACGTGCCAGTCAATCCACATGCCGGTTTGTACGCAATCGATGGATCCGGGCTGAGCGCTCAAAATTACGTCATCGCACAGGCGCCGGGCAATCGCGACGCACTGAGTGTTACGGTGGATAGCACGTCACTTGCACAGGATGACTTCGGGTTGCTGCAGCCGCCACTCGCGGCGGACACAATTGCCACACCGTACGGCGTTGGTTCCAGCGACGATCAGGCCAACAATACCGGCAACGCTCGTAGCGATTCCGATCCGACCAAAGGCAATCGGTATTTGACCGACTTCAGCGGTCATCTGGCGCTGGTTGTCATTCAAGGTGGTGTGCGCCTGCCCCAAGAAGCTGCGAATTGAATCTCTGCAAGGGCATGCGCGGCAGTCACGGACGGCTTTGTCTCCTTTTGTGTGTGGCGCTGAGTGCGAGTGCTGGCGTTGCCAACGCGCAAACCATACCCAACAGTGGAGAACTGCTGCAGGAGGCTCCGCGCCCTGCACAAGCTCCTCCAAGCTCCAGTCCCGGTCTGACAATTCAGCAGGCTCACCAGAGCACGATTGACTCTGGTGATACTTTTCTGGTTAAACACATCGTTATCAGCGGCAACTCATTATTGCCGACGGCTGATTTGCATTTGCTGGTGGCATCAGGTGAGGGGAAAATACTGAGCTTTACCGACCTCGAGAACTTGGCTGCCCGCATCACCAGGAGCTACCAGAACCACGGGTTTCTTTTATCGCGGGCTTATATTCCCGCGCAGACCCTCAGCAACGACACCGTGCGCATCGAAGTGCTGGAAGCGCGCTATGGCGATCTAGTGCTATCCAACAGCAGTAAAGTCTCAGACGCCCTACTGAAGTCATACCTTCAGCCGTTGAAGTCCGGCCAGCCGGTCGTTGAAGACTCGCTGGAGCGTAGCTTACTGTTGCTTTCCGATATTCCGGGAGCGGTTGTGACATCCGCTCTGGCGCCCGGCACGGCGCCTGGCGCCTCTGACCTGCAGGTGACCGCGACACCGGGAGCGCCTTACACCGGATCCGTGGCTTTGGATGATGGCGGCAACCGCTATACAGGACGCACACGCGTCAGCGCCACGGCCAGTTTCAATAATTCCTTGCACGAGGGCGATGTGCTCAGTGTGACCGGATTGACGGCGGGCGCCGATCTTGATTATGGGCGCCTGGGGTACCAGACGCTCATTAACAACGGCGAGGGCACTACGTTGGGCGCTGCCGTGTCAAGCTTGTATTATCACTTGGCGAACGGGCTCACTGACCTTCATGCCAGCGGTACCGCTGACGTGGAGGGTCTGACGCTAATGCAGCCACTTATCCGGAGTATCGCAGGCAATCTGTTTGTACAATTGGGCTTCGATAACAAGCAGCTGCGCGACGAAATTGACTCAACCGATATCCACACGGATCGACGCACCGATGCTTTGACCATGACGCTGGCTGGAGATCATCGCGATGCCAGCGGCATCTTCAATATGAACGCCGGGCTGACCTTTGGGCGGCTGGAATTTGACAACGCTGCCGCCGAACTAGCTGATTCGGAGTCTGCAAGGACACGCGGCGACTACGGCAAATTCACGTTGTCGCTGGCGCGTCTGCAGGGTTTGAGCGAATCCAACAGCCTGTATCTCGCTTTTGATGGGCAGCTTGCCAACAGAAATCTCGATTCCTCCGAGCAGTTTTTCCTGGGCGGACCGAACAGTGTGCGCGCCTACGACGTAGGGTCTGTGGGCGGTGCAATGGGCGGCCTATTGTCAGCAGAGCTACGCCATACCCTCGTGCTGCCAGTCCCGGGAGCCTGGCAGGCGATCGCATTTGTGGACAGCGGGGTTGTGCGGATCTATAAGGATCAATTCACCCCTGGAGAAAACCATGCGAACCTCTCCGGTGTCGGCGCGGGTTTGAATTGGGTAGGAGTCGGCGGCTGGACCGCGTCCATAGCACTGGCTGCCCCGATCGGGGGGCGTCCGCGCCTGGCAGGCGACAGCGCCTCGTCCCGAGTATGGTTTGAGTTTCGGAAATCGTTCGGTGCGGGCTCGGTAAGCCGATAGAAAGCCGTCAGTTTCGTCACCGCCCGGTGCCCGCCCTGCGCGAGTGGGTGACAAACGAAGGTTAGTGGCAACCAGAGTTTACAGACTTCATGGAAGGTCAGGACTCATGCTTGGAACCAGCGTGATTGACCGTTGACGCAACCGCAGTCGCTGGTGTCAGGAGTCGGAGCCAATCGGTTCAAGATGCACGTGTACGGTCGGCGCGGCCACGTCGGCACAGGAACGAGCTCCCGCTGCTCGGCTGCCTTACGGGTCTTGTATTCGTTTAAGTCGGTGACCTGGATTCGCATCAGGGTCTGTACAAAGGATCACTCGCGGACGACACAGGTAGATCAAGGCATGATGGCTTATTTGGAGTAGTGACCCATTTCACAGGATCGATAGAGCGCGGCGGCCACTCTCATCGAATTGAGACGCTTGCAGCATGGACGGGGCACCAAGTACATATTGGGCATGATACGTGCGGAGCAGCCCTATCGGTTCCCTGAGTCACGCTGCCTTGCGCTGGCACAATATACGTACGAACTGGCGATCCTTGGGGCACGGTACGGAATGGGGCAGCGGTTGCGCACCGTCTCTGGAAAACGTATCGCTAAGAGGAGAGCGGCTTCTTCGATTGGATGCCTGACGGCCTACGCGCAACCCAAACTATTACGGTTGGTTGGAAGTGCGGAGGAACTGACTCTACTATTGAAAATTTCTAAATGATCAGCCGACAAACCGATGTGCGCCTAAGTAAGATGGGTCAGACTCATATGAGTCTACTTGGAGGAACGCGGTGATGAGCCAACTTTTATCAATTGGCCGGTTCAGATCCAGAGCGCGGCTACTGGCGCTCCTTTGCTTGGCGTTCGGTCTGGTGACGAGGGGGGCAGCTGCCGAGGATAGACAACAAGGCGATCGACAGAATGTGGCTGCCTTCAGGATGGCGGATGGCGAAATGTCGCACATTTCGGGTCACATGCATATGACGGCGCTCAGACCTGCGAAGGTTGGCGACCGGCAGAAGGCCGATGCTCTGGTGGCGGCGGCAACGGCGGCCTTGGCACCCTACCAGGATTATCGCAAGGCACTGGCTGACGGCTACGAGATATTTTTCCCCAATGTCCCGCAACCCCAATATCACTTTACGAACTACCGGTACGCCCTGGAGGCTCGATCGCACTTCGATCCTCTCAAGCCGACCTCACTGCTGTACAAGAAGACCGCGGTTGGTGGATATAAGCTCGTAGGGGCGATGTACACGGATCGGGTTGACGCTACGGAGGAGGAGCTAAACGAGCGGATTCCGCTCAGCATTGCCCGCTGGCACCAGCACATAAATTTTTGCAAAGCTCCGCCGGCAAGGAAAGCAGAATATTTTGGCCCCGATGCGAAATTTGGCCTGTTAGGTTCAATCACGACGAAGGCTGCTTGCGAAGCGGAAGGCGGGAAGTTTTTTCCTCACGTGTTTGGATGGATGGTCCATGTTTACCCGTATGAAACAGATCCGCAAAAAATCTGGTCGACGAATGATGACGATCAGGGGCACGACAATATGGATCACTCTGAAATGGCGGGGATGAAGATGGAGTAGAGGCGGTACCTCGAGGGTGCAGGCGAACCTGGTCGAGTACAGATTATCTAACTGCCACGGCTACAGATCCCTGCGCTACTCGTGACTGGCGCCAGCATCGCGAGATGGCGCACCCATTGTTTGGCCCTTTCCGCAGCCGCCTTTGCCTCGACGAAATCACCGGTACTACGGAAACGTAGAGCTCTCTCGGCCCAGTCGTATGCACGTTGATGTGCCACAAGAAGGTATGCGTCTAAGTCGCGGCATCGGTTGGTGTTGTGCATTCGTTATAGAGCCCGGTCCTAACAGCGCGGTCCTTCGCATGTTCTCGGCGCACTTTATCAGCATTGCCGCGATTCCCGCACGATCGACATTACATCAGGTGTCAAGAATTGTGACCATTGCCAGTGAACATAACGTCGGAACCATGTATTTACACATGCATGAAAACCATGCTGTGGTTCCGCGCTGCTAAGTGCGCTGTCGCACATAGAGCGGCAATTATTTACTTGTTGCCGCGAGCGGTAGCAATATCAACGCTAAAGCATGGCCGTGCGTCGCGTCGCCCCACAGCGATGAGGAGCCTTGCGATCCGAGCTACAGACAAGCCCCACTAATGCTCTACAGCGGCATCGAGTACTCAATCATAAATCTTATGCTGACGCTCCTCGCGACTCGGCGCTCCTCGTGACTCGGCGGTCCACGCCGTGAGCGCGATGGCAAGCCGATTGTCCGCCGCAAATAGGTTGCTGGGGGTACTTCCGAAGACGGCATACCAACGCGTGCTTGCTGACCTTGCTCCGGTGGCGCTGAAAACGGGCGATGTACTCTATGAGCCTGGTAGAGCGATCCGGTACGTATACTTTCCCATCGACTGTGTCATATGCCTATTGACTAAGGATGAGGGCCAGAAGCCAGTGGACGTTGGCCTCATTGGCCATGAGGGGATGCTTGGAGTGTCTTTTGCACTTGGAGCTACCGATTCGGTACTTCGGGCTGCGGTTCGATCGAGCGGTACGGCGCTGCGGATGGATGCGGCGCGCTTTCAGACGGAATTTCTGCGCTGCTTGTCGTGGCAGCGCGAATTGTTTCGTTACACCAATTCGCAGTTGGCCTTGGTTAGACAAGCGGTAGCATGCCATTGCTTTCATCGAGCGGAGGCGCGGGTTGCTTGTTGCCTGTTAATGACGAGCGATCGGGTCGGTGCCGAGGAGTTCCAACAGGACCAAGACTCCATGGCGGGTTCGCTTGGATTAACACGGTCCACCGTTAGCATGTGCGCCGGTCATCTCCGGGAACTCAAACTGATCAGCTACGCGCGCGGGAAAATCCGGATCCTCGATCGCAAGCAACTCGAAGCGGCCGCTTGTGAATGCTACGAATACGGCAAGGTACTGGACGCTCTGTCCGATCGTGTCACTCGAAGTCAGCGAGGCGACTCTAACGCCCGCGTACGCAAGAGTCGCTAGCTCCGTTGCAGACGTCGACGCATTGCAGGCCACCCAGAGCATAACCAGCCTCGTAACGGCCGAGGTCAGCCCCAAAGGGGCTGCGGGCTGGTCGGTTGCGGCACACGACGCGAAACGCCGGGCCTTCTCATGCGCGTTCCGCGCGCTAACGAGAGGCCGTCTAAGGCTACTCGCCGCTGCAAATCTCCCGCGCTAGACGCTTGGGGAGGCCGAACGCACCGACTACCCGTGATCATGCCGTAGGGCGACATCGCGGCGGATAACTGAATCAAGCCCACCGTTCCGACGGCTTCCGCGCGGACCGAAGCGATGCTGGAGCGCAGTGGATCAATCTGTAAGATAGGCGACATGGCGGACGTCGACATTCGGCCCTTTAAGTCTCGCGACGATTATGAGCGTGTGCTGGATTATTTCTTTGGGGCCGACGAGACATTTCTGCGCGGCATGGGAGTCGATCCGGCCAAACTGTCGACGCGAGAGTCCTGGCTCGATCGGCTACTCCCAGATTTACATCGTGACGATCGGGATAAGCAGACGTACTACATGAGCTGGTTTCACGACGGTACGCCAATTGGTCATTGCAACCTCAATAGGATCAAGTACGCACAGGAAGCGTACCTGCATCTTCATACGTGGGATCAAACATTTCGCAAAGCCGGTGTCGGCACCGAGCTCGTGAGACGGTCGCTGCCGAGGTTCATTGGAAAGTTTGCATTGCAGCGCCTGTATTGCGAGCCATACGCAGACAATCTTGCTCCGAATCGAGTGCTTACAAAGCTTGGCTTTCGCCTCGTGAAGCGCTATCGGACCATTCCCGGCATCATTAATTTCGAGCAGGAAGTCAATCAGTATGTGATTGAGCGCGAGGTTCTTAGCTGAAGGAAGTAGCTTCATAATGAGATGAACCACTCGAGGAGCCGGGCCGGCCGCGGTCTAATCCGGATGGCGCATCTCTGAAGGCCAAACACCTCAATAGAGGAAGGCGTAATGCAGCAATGAACGTGTGGATCGAGGCGATCGGTTGGAGTGGAGCGCTGCTGATTCTAGGCGCGTATGGATTGATCTCCGCGGGAAAGCTTGAGGCGCGCTCCCCGCTTTATCATCTGATGAATATTGTGGGTGCGGCAGGATTTATCGTGAACAGTGGATGGAATGGCGCACTGCCGTCTGCCGCGCTGAACGTCGTTTGGGTATGCATTGGGCTATACGCTCTGCTGCGGGGTCGTCGTGCGAACAAAGAAGGTACGAGAAAGGAACAGCCTCTCGGTCGAGCTGATTAGCTAGAGTTACACGATTCAAAGCGGGGAAATCCAGCCGAATCCGGAAGCGCACGCATCGAAATTGCTGGCATAGCAGCTTTCAGGGGCCGGTGTGCCGGAGTGCTCCCGCCTCCCGATGAGGGCTCACACTCGCTGCGCATGACGCATGGCGAGCGCCGCGACCACCCTCGCGAGCGGCAACTTCCGGCTTCCCAGGAGCACCATCATATGAAAGATGACGTCGGCCGCTTCGGCGACGACCCGCTCATCGGTTTCTGCCACTGCCGCCAACGCCAATTCCAGTCCCTCCTCACCGATCTTCTGTGCGATTCGTTGAGCTCCTTGGCTGACGAGATTCGCCGTGTAGCTCCCTGCGGTCTGCTCCGTGATACGCCTTGCAATTACCGTTTCAAGAACAGAAAGAAAAGCGACCCCCTCCGTCGGTGCTGGCGGTGGATCACCAAAGCAGCTCGTCCTTCCCAGGTGGCACACCGGCCCCCTTGCTCGAGCACTCACCAGCACACAATCCCGATCACAGTCTGTTCGCACCGCTACAAGCTCCAGATGATGTCCCGAGGTCTCGCCCTTTTCCCATAGGCGGTCTTTACTGCGACTGAAGAACACGACACGACCTCGCTCAAGGGTGACGCGCAGCGCCGCGCTATTCATGTAGCCAAGCATCAATACCGTGCCGGTTTCGGCGTCCTGCACGACCGCCGGCAAAAGCCCCGAACCCTTGCTGAAGTCGAGAGTTTCGATGTCCTCGGGCGTAAGTAACTGACCGTGGATCACAGCCGCACCTCGATTCCAGAAAGACGCAGGGCGCGCTTCAGATTCGGTACTGTGATGGCACCGGAATGAAATGCGCTCGCGGCGAGCGCGGCATCGACACCCGCGAGCGCAAACACGTCGCGAAAGTGCGCGATGCTGCCAGCGCCGCCCGAGGCGACCAGCGGCACGTCGCAACACGCCCGTAGCGCGGACAACTGTTCGATATCGTAGCCGTTTTGCATGCCATCACTTCCCATGCAGTTGAGAACGATCTCGCCCGCGCCGCGCTTCTGAACCTCGCGGACCCATGCGAGGGTATCGCGACCACTGTCGCGCGCGCGCTCAGGATCGCCCGTGAATTGATATGCTCGGTAGCCGAGAGGCGTGCGGCGGCTATCAACGCCCACGACGACGCATTGCGAGCCAAAGCGGCGGCTCAAAGCATCGATCAACTGCGGATTGAGAAGGGCGGGGGAATTCACCGACACTTTTTCCGCTCCGGCGTTGAGCACGGATTCGGCATCGGCTACCGAGCGTATGCCGCCGGCGACGCAGAAAGGAATATCGAGTACGCGCGCGATCCGTTGCACCCAGTCAAAGTCCACGGAGCGGCCTTCGGGACTGGCCGTGATGTCATAGAACACGAGCTCATCCGCGCCGTCGTCGCGATAACGAACTGCGCGCTCCAGAATGTCCCCCACGACTTTGTGGTCGCGGAAGCGGACGCCTTTTACGACGGCGCCGTTGCGGATGTCGAGACAGGCAATGATGCGCTTGGCAAGAATGCTTTCATCTCCTCAGGTTTGATGCGGCCCTCAAGTAGAGCCTTGCCCGTCACGGTGGCCGCTACCCCGGTGGCGACAAGCGCCGACAAATCGGCGGCGTCACGAACGCCTCCGGAAGCAAGCCAAGCAAGGTGCGGCATAAGGGCTGTCGCCTGTGCGTACAAATCCAGGTTGGGGCCTGTCAATGTCCCGTCACGCTCAATGTCGGTGCACAGCACGTGCTTGAGACCGTGCTCGAGGAATGGTCTGACGGCACGCCACAAATCAAGCGGTGTGTTTCTCCTCCAGCCCTGTGTGCGCACGCGCGGCACCGCAAACGAATCCAGACGCACATCGAATGCAAGGCACACACGCTCTGCGCCAAAGCGCTTCAGCCACGCGATTACCGATCCCGGTTCCTCGACTGCGGCGCTCCCGACGACCACGCGCTCGACACCATGGGCGAGCAGATCCTCGATCGTTTCCGCCGAGCGCACACCACCACCCACCTGAAGCTTAAGAGCGCGCTCGGAGGCTAGCGCGAGTACCGACGCCCGATTCGCCATGACGCCGTGCTTGGCGCCGTCGAGGTCGACGACATGCAGCCATGGCGCACCGAGCGCGTGATAACGGCGCAGCAACTCCTTGGGATCATGTTCGTAACGTGTCTCTTCATTGAAATCGCCCTTGAATAGCCGTACGCAGCGACCGTCTTTGAGATCGATCGCGGGAATCAGGAGCATGATTGCACCTGCAGGAAATTTCCGAGGATGCGCGCGCCGATGTTGGCCGAGCGCTCGGGGTGAAATTGAGTGCACCAGAAATTCCGGTGGCGGGCGATGGCGGTGAGTGGCGCGCCATAATCCGTGGTCGCAAGCGTCGCCGCACACACGGATACGGCGAAACTGTGCACGAAATACACATAGTCGCCGGCTGCTACGCCTTCTAGTAGCGGATCATCCTGGAGCCTGAGAAGCTGGTTCCAGCCCATGTGGGGAACCGGCCGTCCAGGCGCAGCCGGCAATCGGCGCACCTTACCTGGCACAACGCCCAGGCATCGCACGGGGCCTTCATCCGAGGCGTCGAAAAGGAGCTGCATCCCGAGACAGACACCCAGCACTGGGCAGGTGAGGGCGGCCAGGACACCGGTCAGATTGCACTCGTGCAGACGCTGCATGGCGTGGCACGCCGAACCGACACCCGGCAGGATCACCCGGCGTGCAGATGCGACTTCTGCGGCATTGTTCGAGATACGAGTACGCGCGCCCAGCCGCTCGAGAGCGAATTGCAGCGAGGCGAGATTCGCTCCTCCGCTGTCCACGATGAGAACTTCCTCCACGGTGCTACAGCATCCCTTTCGTGCTCGGCAATTCTTCGCCCTCGCATCGCAGGGCCTGACGCAGCGCACGTCCTACGCCCTTGAAACATGCCTCGATCATGTGATGCGAGTTCTCACCAGTGACGCTCACGTGTATGGCGGCGCCGAGGGATTCGGCAAGCGACCGAAAGAAGTGCGGAACGAGCTCGGTCGGCAGGCCGCCGACTTTCTCCCGATTGAATACGCCGGAGAACGTCGCGAAGGCGCGACCGGAGAGGTCAACCGCGACCTGCGCGCGAGCCTCATCCATGGGCAGCAGGAACCCATAGCGCGCGATACCGCGCTTGGATCCCAAAGCTCGGCGCAGCGCTGCTCCGATTGCGAGCGCACAGTCCTCGACCGTGTGGTGCTCATCGATTTCGAGGTCGCCGCGGCAGGAAAGCTCGAGGGAGAAGCCGCCGTGTTTGGCGAGCTGCTCGAGCATGTGGTCGAAAAATCCAATCCCCGTCGTCACCAGGAGTGGCGCGGCGGAATCGAGATTGACGTTGCCTTCGATGCGCGTCTCCCGAGTGGCGCGCTCGATGCGCGCGCGGCGCGCCGTGAGTTCCCGCACCACCGCAGGCCAGCTCTCAGCCGGTGTACCGTGACGCCGCACGAGGAGGCCCCGCACGCCAATATTGCGCGCGAACTGAAGATCCGTACCACGGTCTCCAATCATCCAGCTTCCTGTAATATCAATCGATTGCTCGCGCAGGTAATCTTCGATGAGGCCCGTCGCGGGCTTGCGGCAGGCGCAGGCATCTACCGGCCTGTGCGGGCACACGAAGACCGCATCAAAATGCACGCCCTGTGAGGCGAATGCGTTAATCATGAACTCATGCACCGCGTTGTAGGCCGTGCGCGGATAGCCTGGCGAGCCGAGTCCATCCTGGTTAGTCACGATGACCAGGCGGAAGCCTCGCCGCTGCAAGTCTGCGAGCGCCATGAATACACCCGGCATGAAGCGTAGCTTTTCGAGCGCATCGACTTGCTCGTCGGCAGGCTCCTCGATGAGCGTTCCATCGCGGTCGACGAATGCGACGCACGCGCCACTCATTGCAGCGCCTCGAGCAACCGATCATTCTGTTCAGAGCTGCCGATTGAAATCCGCAGCGCCCGGTCAAGACCCGGCTGCCGGCGCATATCGCGGATGAGAAGTCCCGCCGCGCACGTGCGCTTCAAGGCCTCCGCGGCGTTCGCAGTGTCGATAAACTCGACTAACAGAAAGTTGGCTGCGCTCGGCCACACGCGCGCGACCAATCGACAAGCGCCGATCTCCCGCACGAGGCGCTCCCGCTCGGCTTGAATCGCTGCCACGCGCTCACGGAGAGCATCAAGATTCGGCTCCGCAAGACAGCCGAGCACCGACTCGATCGTCAACTGCGAGAGTGCATACGGAGTAATCACCTTGCGCAACAGGGCGATCACCTCTGCCGCTGCGATCACCGCCCCGCAGCGTGCTCCGGCCAGAGCGTATGCCTTGGAGAGCGTGCGCAGCACGGCAAGCTGTGGCATCTGCCGCACGCGCTGCGCAAGGCTCTCGACGCCTGCGAACTCTACATACGCCTCGTCCACGACCAGGATCGCACGGCCTTCAAGTTGCCTCGCAACGCGCAGAATGCTCTCTTCACTCATGAGGTTGCCGGTGGGGCTGTTGGGCGAACACAGAAAGACGAGCTTCACGGTCTTTGAGCAGCCCCTAAGTAGCGCAACCTCATCGAGATCAAACCCGCTCTCCGCACGCAGCGGAACATTGACTACGGCTGCTCCCTGGATCGCGGCCGTCACCGCGTACATCCCAAAGGTCGGCGGACACACGAGAACTGCATCCTTTCCCGCGCGACAGAACGCCCGCATGAGAAGATCGATTGCCTCGTCACTGCCGCGGGTGGCGAGGAGGCACTCGGGCGCGACTCCATAGAGCGCGGCGAGCCGCGCGATGAGTTCGACCGGCTGTGGCTCCGGATAGCGATTGAGTCCCGCGAGTGTGGCGTCACGCGGATGTCGCCACGGCAGCTCGTTGGCGTGCAAGCGCTCGAGCTCTGGCCGCCAGGCGGCATGCTCGTACGGCGCGAGCGCCACGATGTCCGGCCGCGCAAGCTCACGCACCCACTTCATCGGGTCGCCACCGATGTGCGCTCCAGGAGATCGAGCCGACGCATCACCGAACGGGCGTGCCCATCCAACCCTTCGAGCTCGGCGAGCGTCACAGCCGTCGGGCCGAGCGCTTGCAAGCCTGCGGGGGAGATCTCTTGGACGGTGATACTTTTGACGAAGTCGAGCACCGAGAGCCCGCTATACGCACGGGCATGACCGTAGGTCGGCAGCACATGATTAGTGCCTGAACAGTAATCGCCGAGTGCCTCCGGCGACCACCCGCCCAGAAACACCGAGCCTGCATTCTCGACTCCTGCAAGCCAGCGCCGCGCTTCCCGTACCGCGAGAATGAGATGCTCAGGTGCGTAGGCATTCGAAACGGCAAGCGCCGCGGGTAAATCGGGAACCAAGATGCAGCGGCTCGTCTTGAGCGACCGCTCGAGGATCAAGCGGCGCGATAAGCTGCGCCATTGCGCCTCTACGGCAGCCGCCACGGTCGCAGCCACCGTCCGTGATGCGGTGACCAGGATCGCTTGGGCGTCGGGGTCGTGCTCGGCCTGGGCCAGAAGATCGGCCGCGATGATTTCCGGTTTCACCGAGTCGTCGGCAATGATCAGGACCTCTGAAGGTCCCGCCGGCATATCGCATGCGGCGCCTTCCGGATCGCTCATCACGGCCTGCTTCGCCGCCGTAACCCAGACGTTGCCGGGGCCAAATATCTTGTCCACCTTGGGGATCGAGGCCGTTCCGTAGGCCAATGCCGCGATTGCCTGGGCGCCGCCAATTTTGAAAACCGTGTGCACCCCGCACAGTTCCGCCGCTGCGAGGATCGCGCAGTTCGCCCGGCCTTCCGGGTCGGGCGGTGTACACAGGACGCGCATGGCGCTGCCGGCAATGCGTGCGGGCACCGCCAACATGATCACCGTCGAGGGCAAGGGGGCGGAGCCTGCCGGCGCATACAGTCCCACGGCGGATATGGGTCGTATCAGCCGCTCACAGCGCACGCCCGGCACCGTTTCGAGGGTGACCGGCGCGAGGCGCTGCGGCGCATGGAATGCCTGCACGTTGTCGATTGCGCGCTCGAGCGCCGCATGCTGTCCGGGGGTTAAGGCGCGCCGCGCGGCGCTCATCTCGGCTCTCGTGACCGCCAGTTCTTCCAAATCCACGTGGTCATAACAGGCGGTCAGGGCCCGTAGCGCGGCATCGCCGTCGCGGCGCACGGACGCGATGATCTCGCGCACTCCGGTAGACACCACGGCGCTTGCCTCTTGCGCTGGGCGGGCGAGGGCGGCTCGCCGCGCGGGTGCATCAAGACGCTGCCAATCGACAATTCTCATGAGCTTTACGCCAGCATCTTTTCGACCGGCAGCACGAGCACTGCGCTAGCCCCGGCTTTCTTCAAACTCTCAAGCGTCTCCCAGAACACGTTTTCCCTGCACACGGCGTGTACGGCGACGCGGTCCGGAAAGCCTTCGAGCGGTATGATCGTCGGCGATTCACTGCCGGGCAGAAGGCGGCGGATGTCAGCCAGTGCCGCGCGTGGCGCGTGCAGCATGATGTACTTGCTTTCGCGAACCTGTTGGACGCCGTCGATGCGCATCAACAGGCGCTCCACCCACTCAGTTTTTGGTTGCGCGAGCGTGAGCGGCGTGCGAATCAGTACCGCGTGGCTTTCGAGCACGGTCGCGACCTCGCGCAGATGGTTGGCCTGCAACGTTGATCCGGTAGAGACGAGGTCGCAGACCAAATCCGCGCGGCCCAATCTTGGCGCTATCTCGACCGCACCGGAGAGCGTGACGATTTCGGCGCACACACCGACCTTGCGCAGGTACTGCCCCAGGAGGTACGGATACGTAGTTGCTATGCGCATGCCCTGCAGAGAAGCTGCTCCCTCATACGCAGCTCCCTGCGGCACGGCGAGCGCCAATCGGCAGCGGCCGAAGTCAAGCGCGCACAGCTCTTGAAATCGTGCGGTCACGCCGCGGGATGCGAGCGCAAGCCGCTTTTCCTCAAGAACGTTGAGACCCACCAGCCCGAGATCGCACACGTCTTCCTGGACGAGATCCGGAATGTCATCGTCGCGCACGAAGAGCACATCAAGAGGCATGTTCTCCCCGTACACCATCAGCTGATCCTTGCCGCGCGAGAGTTTCAACCCACACCGCGTCAAAAGATCGAGCGAGGGGTCCGTCAGCCGACCCGACTTCTGCACCGCCAGTTTCAGCCGCTGGTCATCCATGGCGCGCGGGCTGAGCGCGCCCACCTGTCTCGAGCCGGCGCACGGCGAGCGCATAGCCGCCGTTGCCATGGGCAAGAAAACGCGCAACACGTCCAATCGTCGTAACGCTGACGCCAGTCAGCCGATGAATCTCACGGTAAGGAAGGCCGCGCTGCAGGCAGTCGACAGCCGCCCAGCGATCGGCCATGGCCTGAATTTCAGCCGGCGTGCACAGGTCGCGAAAGAATGCCCGGCACTCATCCGCAGATTGCAGCGCCGCGACGGCGGTAAACAGCGCGCGCTCAGCGAGTGCCTCTTGGCGCGGGGTGAGCGTTGGATGACGTTTCATGGTGTTACAATGTATTAATGCGTTAATACCTTAACATACACAAAGAGCCTGTCACGAGCGCT
>Ga0302324_100013825_pt1 | contig 16326 bp, 12 predicted proteins | sample Palsa_T0_1_FD_201949 | JGI IMG/M metagenome (GOLD analysis project Ga0302324, IMG submission 201949) | Peat permafrost microbial communities from Stordalen Mire near Abisko, Sweden - Palsa_T0_1 | ecosystem: Environmental > Terrestrial > Soil > Palsa > Peat permafrost | place: Sweden: Abisko...
CCGTGGTCTGGCATTGCGTCGCGAGTGCATCGTCATAGCCGCGAAGCACGCGGCTGGCCGCCGCCAGGGCCGAGGCGGCTGCGTAGTTCAACGGCGTGGTATGCGAGGTAAAGGCCCATCGGTCATCGGGTACACCCGTGTAGACACCATCGGTTTCGAGTGGGCCGAGGCGCGAGGCGTAAATCCTGCCATCAGTCTGCGATGCGGCATCGCCGAGATGCGTGTATTCCTCGAGCGTCGGTTCGATGATGCCGGGAATGGCGTGGCCGAAGGCCGCATATTGGGCGAGCAGCGCCAGTACGCCATGCCGGACCTGCTGCAGAATGTCGTCAACGCCGTCGGGCCGGTGAATCTGTACCAAACGCGCATCCTCGTCGACCGTAGTCTGATCCCACTCGGCGTGAAAGGCCTCGCGCGCGATCGCCAGCTCGGTGATCACGGCAGCCTGCGTCTGCGTGCGCAGATCGTAGTCTCCTGCGTCGTACCAGCCGCCGCGGTTCAGTCCCGGAATATGCTCGCCGGCCGCGAACGGCGAGTCGGAGCTTGCGCCCATCGAATAGCCATCAAAGTGCGTGTAGTTCACCGGCGCCTGACGCGCATCGTCCATGTGGGATGCACCGTGCCAGACACGGTAGTTCTCACGCACCTTCACGTGATCCATTTGGACCGCGAGATAAGTGTCGAGCGAGGGCTGCCACACCCCTGTGCGATACACATCCCCTGCGATCCGAAACGGGTCTGACGTGCGGCCGCCGTAGTCGATGGCATAAATGCCCGGCTCCTGCACCGATGAAAAATCGAACCAGGCATAGTTATATCGCAGCCATTTTCCCCAGGGCCTGATCGCGCCCCGGAATACCTCTGCAAAACTTCCTGACGAGTTCAGACGCAGGATTCGGGCCATCTCTGGCGGATGATCCAGCGGATCGAATTCCAGCACCGCAATCTTCGAGCGTCCGGGGGTGTAGCCGACCTGGTTGTACGACACCACCGCGGGGCGGATCCATCCTGCGATGATATTGGGATGGACATGCCAAACCAGCGCGTTCTCGGTACGGTCCGCCGGAATCAACTCGCGTACCACGAACCAGCCGTTCTGGGCGCGGCTGCGGCCATCGAACAGCATCAGCGCTCCCTGCTCGGAGGTAATGGCCACGCGGGTCGATGGGTCTTCGGGCGCGAGCACAATGCGATGTCCGCTGGCCAGTGGCACCGGCTGAGCGGCGCCAGCGGCATCACGCTCCATCGGGCCGTTCGGGTGCCGCGGAAAAATCCCAAAGGCGTCGTCCAGCAGATAGCTGTTGCCGAAATAGGCGGTGGGCAGGAAGTCGAGGTTGAATCCGGCCTTGCCGACCAGCGCCGCGGGCAGCGGGTGGTCCAGATGAACTGCAATGCGAAACCCCTGGTCTTCGGCAGTGATCTCGATACGGTAGCTCAAGGACAGATCCGGATAGCCGGAGTAGGCGATCAGCTGGTCGGGAACCGGGCCGCGCTGGCGCCGGGTGAAGGTCGGCACGGCATCCCACTGTTCCGGGGTCGGAAGCAGCCGGACCTCACCATCGGTGGCGATTCGCTCGCCGTGCAGGATGATCTCGATGCCGCTCATCTTCTGGTCGCGGAAGACCGCATGAAATGTGTTCTGGTAGGCCAGAACGTTCAGCCCCTGCGTCTCGAAGTAGTCCTGATCGTTCAGATGCAGTTCGGCGGCCATCACTGCGCGGCCGCAGAACAGCGCAATGGCCAGTAACGCAGACAGCATCCGCCTCAGTGTGGCACCTGGCAGTGGAAGCGTAGACATTACTTGTCCGGATCGGAGGCGGTGAAGGGTGAGCAACAAGGCCTGCCAATGGCGTGGAATTCCATGAGCTCGGCCCGGGTGCCATCAGGATCGATCAGGTTGAGCTGCCATTTGGCGTCGCGTCCGATCTTCGGCACATTCGTCTGGCTACCGAGCCGATCGCCGTTCCACAGAAGTGCGTAGGTCGCTTCTACGTTAGACACGCCCAGCGAGAAATGATCAAGCACCCCGAGATCGGATGCGCTCATCGCTACCGGAATGCCGCGACCCTCCGGCGTACCCACGATCATGTATTCCAGCCAATCGGTTCCTTCCGGCACCTGCTGCGACACCCATGTGGGCACGTCGTCCTTCATCCCGCCGAACCAATAGGGCCTGAAGCCGAGCACGCTGCGATAGAACGTATCTTCCAAGGCGCGATCGTGAATGATGAATCCGACATGGATGATGTGGCTGGACAATGCATTGACCGGCACGTCCGGCGGCTGAGCGGGCGCCTGCACGAATTCGATCCTGTTACCTTCCGGGTCGATCACGTCGAACCAAAAGCTGCCGTCGCGGCCCTGTTCTATCTGCTTCGGCACCGCAATCTTCCGTGCGGCCAGATACTCGCGCAGGCGCTGCGCGTTGGCGGTGACGAAGGCGACGTGATCCAATCGATTGATCGACGCCGGCCCCACCGGCAGCGGCAGTACTTCGACGAACTGAGCCGGAGCGAAGTAGTAGCGCACACCCGCCGCATTTTCCGGATCGTCGCCTCTCAGACCACCCAGGTCGTGGACATAGAAGCGCTCGGTCGCGTTGGCGTCCGAGGTGTAGAGGGCAATGTGAGATACGCCGGTAATGGCTGGCCGCGGCGGCGGGGTAGCGGATGCTGCGAGGCTGGCAATCACCGCAAGCGCAGTCAGGCTGGCATAGTTCATCGGGCTACTTCCCCTGGTGGATTGACATGATTCCCGCCCGGCAGGCTTTGGTAACTGACGAACGCCAGATGATTGGCGTCTCCCCAGCCATAGGTCGAAAAACTGTTGCGATAGCCCTGAAAATCCACCACGGTGCGGATCAGTCCATCGCTCAAGGCCATGACCCTGATAGCGGCAGCGCCAATGCCGGCGCCGCTGCCCACAGGCTGGCTCAGAAATGCCAGCGTCTTGCCGTCACGGGACAGGTGCGGCGAGGAATTCAGATTGTCGTCGTCGGTCAGTTGCTCCGCTGCCGAACCGTCCGCCTGCATGCGCCATATCTGGGTCGTGCCGGAGCGCGAGGAATCGAAATAGATGAATTGGCCATCTGGAGAATAATCCGGAGCGTCATTGAGCGTATCGCCGGTCAGTCGGCGCTCCTCGCCGCCGCCAGCGGGAACAGTGAACAGGTCGGCCTTGCCGGCGCTGCCGCGTGTAAAGGCGAGAGTCTGGCTGTCCGGCGACCAGGCGTGGAAATAGCTGGACGTCGCTCCCTGCGTCAGCTTGCGCGGCGGCCCTGCGCCGTGCACAGGCATGACATAGACCTGGTGCGGACCACCCTGCGTGTCGGCACAAGTCATGGCCAGGAACTTGCCGTCGAATGAGAGGCCGTAGTTGCCCCCGCAGTCGATGAGCTCACCGGTGTCGACTAATTCCGGTTTGCCGCCTGCGGCGGGCTCCAGGTAGGGGATTTTCTCGACGTGGCCGTCCTCGTAGGCATAGATGCTTTTCCCGTCCGGTGCCCAGCTAGCCGACTCAATGGATCCGCTGACAGTGCGGATCACCATCGCGCGGCGGAACTGATCGTCGATCTGAATCGTCTGCAGCGCGCTGTAGAGCGCGAATGTCGCTGTCCTCGAAACCGGCGCCAGCGGCTGCAGTGTCACTTTGGAAAAGACGACCTTATCGATGGTGGTCACGTCGTGGGACACGGCACCGAGCCCGACATAAAAGGGCTGCTTCAAATGCAGCACAATTGAGGCTCCGGCCTGATGCAGCGGCTCGCCTGCCATCGACAGGTACAACGTGAAGATATCGCCGCGCTTTTCAAGACGAACCGTTCTGGGCGCATCGATGTTGAGCTCGATGTCCTGGGAATTCGCGCCGCGCTCGCGACGGTATTGCAGCGCCACCATACCCGAGCCGTGTGCAGCCACGTCGGCGTAGATCCCGCCCCCATCGAGCGTCTGACGGAACATCAGGATGGCTTTGCGATGCGGGTTCGGATCGTGATCGTAACTGTGGGGCGGGAAGCTGATATCGGCGGTCAGGGCCACATCGCCTGACATCTTCTTCCATAGGAAGTGAAAATCATCGAGGTGATACCAGGTGTTCGCGCCCGCCGCGGCAATGATGTAGCGGCGCGCGACGGGATCGTAGCTGCCGCCGCCGGCAGGCATGACCATGCCGACATCGGACTGGTTTTCGAACAGACCCAAAGTGCCGGACCCATCGGCTGCGGCCGGTGGCGCGGATTGCCCGCACAACATAAGCATGGCTACCCATGCCGGTAACGGTGCTCGCATGGTGTCACCCGCCGAACGGTGCAAATGATAGCGCTCCCAAGATGCAGAAATGTTAGCGCAACTAATGGGCTCGATAAAGCCGATTTATCCGGCTGCTGCGGAGCCTTGCTTTTGCAGGGCGTCGATCAGCTTTTGCTCCAGTGTGCCGAGCGCCGAGCGATTTCCGTCTGCTGTCGGGGCAGCATGGCTGAGCTCGGCCCGTCGCGCTGCCCAGGTGCCGGGCTGCCGGCATTCCTGCGCCCAACGAACCGCGGTCTCTGCATATTGCTCGCGTGAGTGCGCTATCCCCTCGGTGCTCCCGATCTGTCGCAACAAGCCTGCCGCCAGGCGCTGGCGCAGGAACGCTCCCTCCAAGGTGACGATCGGCAGGCCGCGATGAATGGCCTGCCAGGCCGTCGTGTAACCGGAGAACGCCGGGCAGTCCAGATAGATGTCCATCTCGTCCAAAAAGCCGTTGAACTGTGCGCGGCTCAGCCACGGCATCACGCGCAGATAGGCGTCCGGATCGAGCCCTTGAGTCCGAAATGCCGAGGCCAGACGATCGCGCAACCTGTCCGCAGCCCAATCGAATTTCCTTGGGGCCGCTAGCCAGAATTCACTCGGACCGGCCTCTTTGGCGATTCGGGTCAATAAAACATCATCGGCCGGATCGAACTTGATCGGCTGGTGGCACAGCGCGAAGCGAACCACATTGTGTTGCCGATCCGGGCCCTCCCAGCGCTGCGCGTGCACAGCTGACCATTGCGTGCAGACGCCGGTCCCGGGCAGGCGGACCAGTGTTTCGCGGTAATGTTGCTCGGCTCCCGGGCCTTCCAGCAGTTCACCAGACAGAAACAAGTCCATGCTCGGCAAACCGGTAGTCACGGGATGGCCCCAGCTGGCGACCTGCAATGGCGCCAGTCGCAGGGCTGCCAAGGCGCATGCCGCCGGGTCCATGCCGACCTCGGGATAAAACATCACATCCGGCCGGTCGCTCGCGACCTCATCGAGCCAGCCTCGCACGGGTTTCGGGCCTTGTACGAAGCCATCGACACGGCCTCGTGCCCAGGCAGTCTCTTCGTCGGCAATCGAGCCGGTATGGTAGAGGATGATCTCGAATCGTCGGCGATCGAGATGCGCAATGATGCCACGCAGGATTACTTCCCACACCGGGTGTTCGCGCACCTGGCCGCTGACCACCACCATGCGGATGCGATCGCGTGACGATGCAGCGATCACGCTGGCGCTCGGCCGCCAATGAGCCGTCGCGGCCTCGTGCATCAGCGCACCGTAGCGGCAGAGCGGGGCGGTCACATCCAGCGGCCGGTACGCCAAATAATATGGCTGAGCACTGCCCACGGCTTGTCCCAACCGGTCGAGATTGCTGCCAGCCCATGGGGTCAATTCGTCCACCGCGCGCATGAAGTTTGCGGGCGTCGCAGCACCTTCGGTCTCGTCTGCGGCGAGCACCGGGATCGCCGCGACCGCGGCGCTGAGCATTGCCGGCGCGTAGTCCGGCTTGAGGCTCAGCGCCCGTTGATAGCAGAGCCTCGCCTCAGCGGATTTACCCAGTTCCTGCAGGGCATTGCCGAGGTAGTGGTGCGCCTCGGCATAGTCGGGTTTATAGGACAGCGCCGACCGGTAGCAGCTCACTGCTTCATCTAGCTTGCCTTGCTCCGCGAGCAAAATGCCGAGATTGTTGTGCGCCTCGGCATAGTCGGGCTTGTGGCTTAGAGCGCGCCTATAGGAGGCCAGGGACTCCTGGTGTTTTCCCTGCGTCTTGAGCACATTGGCGAGATTGCCATGCGCTTCGGCGAAGTTGGGCTTGTGCCTCAACGCTTGCCGATAGCAGGCCACGGCCTGGTCCAACTGGCCTCGCGATAGCAGGATATTGCCGAGATTGCTGTGCGCCTGGGCATGGTCGGGTTGGTGGGTTAAAGCTCGACGGTAGCAGGCGATCGCCTGCTCCAGCTTGCCGTGCGCCTGCAGGGCAACACCGAGGTTGTAGTGGGCCGCGACGTAGTCCGGCTTTTGGGATAAGGCACGGCCGTAGCATGCGGCTGCTTCCTCGAGCTTTCCTTGCGCCTTGAAGGCGTTGCCAAGATTGTTGTGGAACGCCGGCACCTGCCCGTTCTGTGCAATGGCTTTGCCGATCAGATCCACTGCGACATCATGGTGGCCGATCTGATGCGACAATACGCCAAGAGAATGCAGGGCATCGGTATGGCTGGATTCGACTTGCAGCACCTGGCGATAGAGTTGCTGCGCTTCATTGAGCCGTCCGGACTGATGAAGGCGCAATGCTGCGGCGAACAGCTGTTGAATCTCCGGCGATGCCTGTTGCCGCAAGTCGATGCCCCCGTTTGGCCCTGGCCCCAGTGCTCGTCGCAACGACGGAATGTGCTGCTTTTTCCCGCGGCATTATATTTCTTCCAGGCGCACGTTGCCCGCTTATGAACGGGGTGCAATTTATGGTAGCGCTAGCATACGTAGCTATGTTTGCGCTATTATTCTGCTGCTGGCAAGCGTATTTGGCGTTGATGCCGCGCAGACTGCAGAGACGCGCGCCCTTCGCTGGTGACGATCAATTTCGGAGACCGCGTCAATTTGCTCGCCTGCGCTGCGCACGATTGTTGGCTCGCAGCTGAGCGCTGAGACTCAGTGCCAACGGCAATAGGGGGTTGTGGATGGATCGACGTCATCTGCTCGAGTCCATGCTGTCATTGTCGGGCGTTGCGCTCACGAGCCGTACGAGCCGGGCCATGGCATTGCCTGCGTCCCTGGCGTCGCGGCCGATGGCCTCACATCCGCCCATCAGTGCGTTCCCAAAAGGCTTCACATGGGGTGCTGCCACGGCCGCCTATCAGGTGGAAGGCGCCTGGAATGAGGACGGCAAGGCAGAGTCGATCTGGGACCGCTTCGTGCGTGTGCCAGGCAATATCAAGAATGGCGACACCGGTGATGTCGCGTGCGACAGCTACCATCGTTACCGGGATGACGTTGAACTGCTCCGGCGACTGAACTGCAAGAGCTACCGCTTTTCAATTTCCTGGCCGCGAGTGCTGCCTGCAATGCGGGGTGCGCCGAGCCTACCGGGCCTGGACTACTACCAGCGACTGGTTGACGCGCTGCTGCAAGCAGGCATTCGTCCTTTGGCGACTTTGTATCATTGGGATATGCCCCAGGAGGTCGAAGACGCCGGTGGCTGGCCGAATCGCGACACCGCCGATCGGTTCGCCGATTATGTGCACGTTGTGGCACACGCGCTCGGCGATCGTATCAACGATTGGTGCATCTTCAATGAGCCGAAGACTTTTACCCAGATGGGATACTGGATCGGGAAATTCGCTCCCGGGCGCAAGGACCCGTTGGCCTTTCTCAGGGCGACGCATACCGTCAATCTTGCGCAGGGCAAGGCGTTCGTGGTCCTCAAGGCGCGCAATGCGGCTGCCCAGGTCGGCAGCGCCTTTGATCCCGCTCCGACTATTCCGGCGACCGATTCCAAGGCCGATCGTGAGGCCGCCGATCAGTGGTTCCGCTTCGCCAATCTTTGGCACATCTGGCCGGCGCTGACCGGTCAATACCCGAGCGGCGTGCTGCCGCCGGATCGGATGCCGGATCTGTTGGGTGTGCAAAATGGAGATGAGGTCATCGTCCGCGCCCCGTTCGATTTTCTTGGCCTCAATTACTACGCGCGTTGGACGGTGAAGGCAGTTCCCAGTGGCTTTATGGGAGTACCCGGGTTGATGGCCGACGCGCAGTGGGCGACCGGCCCCGACGCGAAAACTGACATCGGATGGGATATTTATCCGGCGGGGTTCTATGACATCGTCATGAAGATTACACGCCTGACCGATGGACTGATTCCGATTGAGATTACGGAAAGCGGAGCGGCCTATAACAACAGGCCGGACGCACGGGGAGTGGTCCATGATCATCAGCGCATCGATTATTTGCGGGGCCATCTGCATGAATTGGCGCGGGCAATCCGCGATGGCGCCCCGGTCCGGGCCTATCACGCCTGGAGCCTCATGGATAACTTCGAATGGGCAGAGGGCTACTCGCAGCATTTCGGCCTGGTCAGCGTCGACATGACTGACCGGCAACAACGCACCGTCAAGGACGCTGGCCGCTGGTACGCGGGCGTCGCCGCGGCCAATCAGGTGGGGTGAACTCTCAGACGAGCCGTTGACCCAGTGACGACCGCTTGATGCAAGTCGCTGGACGGATAAACTCGCAGTAGATCGCCAGCAATCCTCTCATATTACTGGCCCAGGGGAGCCGCGGAAACCGGCTTCGCTGAAAGCCACGCTGCCGCACTCAAACACACTGAAATCACGATCGAGAAAGCGATGGGCAAGATAAAGAGGTATCTGCAGCTTACAATCGTGATAGCGACAAAGCATAGAGCGAACGCCCACGAAGTGCCGCGCATGAGCGCCAGACTCGCCGCAGGAAGGCCGCCCAGCTGCCATGCCAATATCGCCGCGAATAGATAAAACACGCCGACCGATAATCCGGCCGCCACAAACAGGTCCCAATAGGTGCGGTTGAATCCCTGCACGTCAAAGTGAATAGATCGCATCGAGCCCAGAACGGCATCGACTCCCCAGTCGGGATCAGATTGGCGAAAGCCGAGTGTATGTCCTAGCGCGAAAAGCAGCAGAAGAGCAGCAGCGATTCGATAGAGCGTGGATGCTTTCATTGTCGCCTCCAGAAGTCGCAGCAGCGGACTGGCGCTCCGGTGCATGCTCAACACAGTAAAGTACGCAATGCAGTTAGACCATATTTAGTGCAAGGGATTGAACAGAAGAACGTGGGGCAAAGCGAGCGGCAGGCGACAAGATTAGTATTTTTCGTCGTTGGTTTCGCCGCGGCCGCGTGGGCCTGTATGGTCCCTTTCGCGAAAGCGAACACCGATTTGGATGAGGGAAGCCTCGGGCTAGTACTGCTTTGTCTGGGTGTCGGGTCAATACTCGCGATGCCGACGGCCGGCGCGCTGAGTACGCGGTACGGATGTCGAGTTTTACTCGTTGTGTCATGTCTGGTTGCTTGCGCCGCGTTACCGCTGCTCGCAACCGTGTCATCCGCTCAGTTGCTGGCTATTGTTCTGTTTGTCTTCGGGGCTGCTTTGGGTTCGGCCGATTGCGTCATGAACGTTCAAGCGGTCATCGTGGAGCGTGCCAGCGCAAAGCCGCTGATGTCAGGTTTCCACGCCTTTTACAGCCTGGGTGGCATCTGTGGAGCTGCGAGCACCAGCATGCTGCTGACGCTAGGCGCAACACCACTGAACAGCACGCTGGCAGCGCTTGCCGTGATGCTCTTGGCGGTATTGGTGGCCTACCCAGGTCTGTTGCCTTATGGCAACGCGGCCGAAGGCCCGGCGTTTGCCATTCCTCGTGGCATAGTACTTTTCCTCGGCGTGTTGTGCTTTATCGTGTTTCTGGTGGAAGGTTCGATGCTGGACTGGAGTGCGGTCTTGATGACCGAGACTCGAGATACCAGTCCAGCCCAATCCGGATTTGCATTCGCGAGCTTCTCGATGGCGATGACACTGGGCCGACTGATTGGCGATACAGTGGTCGCCAAGTTCGGCAGGCGTCCCGTAGTCGCTGTTGGCGCACTGCTTGCCGCTGCCGGCATCGCCTTAGCCACATTGGTCTCAATTCGCGCGGTCTCCTTGCTCGGCTACGCGCTCGTCGGCATTGGTTGCTCCAACATCGTGCCGGTACTATTAACTGCTGTGGGCCGGCAAAAGACCATGCCGCAAGCGGTAGCGGTTCCGGCGATTACTACTCTGGGCTACGCGGGCATTCTCGTAGGTCCCGCAGGAATCGGCTTCATCGCTCAGCACAGCAACCTTCCGGTCGCTTTCCTCGTGGTCGCAGGGCTCATGGTCGCTGTGGCTGTCGGTAGCAGGTTGTTGCCAGCCATGGATAAATGAAGGACCCCAAGCAGTACCCGGAATAACCCGTATGGCGTAGAACACAGCCTTGACAAATATTGCCTAGGCAGTAATATAGGCGGGGTCGAGGCAGGCCGGCGCCGAACACGATGAACGCTATCTATAACGTCAAGCAATACGATCCACCCAAGACCATTGGGTACCTGATCAATCGTGTTCGTTCTGAAATATTCGCCGCGCTCGATCAGGAACTAGTCCGGGATGCGGAGCTCGCACAACTCGAAATCACTGCAGCCCAGTACATCATTTTGAGCAGCCTGGCTCATCGGGACACTGATTCGACATCGCGCCTCTGCAAGGAAATGTCCTACGACCCCGGCGCAATGACGCGCATGGTCGATCGCCTCGAGGCTAAGGGCCTCGTTCGGCGGCAACGGTGTCCAGATGACCGGCGGCTGGTGAATCTGGAGCTTACCGATGAAGGGCAGGCGGCTTTGCCGAAAATGCGGGCCTGCTCGGTGACGGTAATGAATCGCTTTGTGCGTGGCTTCAGCGCAGAGGAGGCACGTCAGCTGGAAGGATTTCTGACCCGCATGGTCGAGAACAGATGAGCTTTTTTTTGCGGCAATACTTGCCTAGGCATTGACAGCCTGAGCAATGGTAGATCGAAGGATTAGACGGTGTTGAAGGAGTGGAGATGAAGGCAGCCCTAATGTTCTGGATGAATCGAAGCCGCACAGCGGCGGTCGAGCTCGGTCCGTATTTCATCATTGCGCTGCTGCTCCCCGGCGGAACTCTGATTGCGGCGTTCGCATGGCTCTACCGGCACCTCAAGCCAGCCCAGGCGCGATCATGAAGGGCCGGTTTGGTGTCGGGTGAAGTGGGACGTGCGCGATGGCCGGCCAAGGCAATTCTCACGCGCGAGTACTGCTGGCCGCCTGCCTTTGCCTGATATCAATCGCGGCCTTGACAGGCTGCGCGAGCCTGTCACGAGGGCAGGCCTCGGTGTTGTGGCACGGCGATGCGGTTCCGCTCGGCTTCTCGAGTTCCGTGCGGACCGTCGGCGATACCCAGCAATCTTTTATGGTTCGCTCGGCCCAGCTATTGACGCGGGCTCGGGCGGCGGCAGGGGACGGCCCCATCAACATTCTCGCATTGTCCGGCGGCGGCGCCGGCGGGGCATTCGGAGCCGGAGCACTGGTTGGCTGGACACGCCAAGGCACGCGACCGGAATTTCAAATCGTGACGGGCGTGAGCGCCGGTGCGCTGATCGCTCCGTTCGCGTTTCTGGGTCCGTCGTGGGATGTTCGGCTGACAGAGGCATTCTCGGGGGCGCGAACTGAGCGCCTGCTGCAACCCAACGGGCTGGGCGCTCTATTTGGCGCCAGCGTGTACCGCGGCGAGCCCCTGGTGGCGCTGGTAGACAGCTACGTCACGGACGAACTACTGCATGCGATAGCCATCGAGGCCGCGAAGGGCCGCCAACTTGTGGTTGCGACCACCGATTTGGACAAGGAGCAGACGGTCATCTGGAATCTGAGCGCGCTTGCCTCTCAAGGGGGCGAACCCGCTCGCAGGCTATTTCGCGACGTTCTGGTTGCCGCTGCCAGCATACCCGGAGTGTTTCCGCCGGTGATTATCCGGGTTGAGGAGTCGGGCGAAATCTTCGATGAAATGCACGTTGACGGTGCTACGACCGCCTCGCTTTTCATCGCACCCGAAATTGCGGGATACCTGACGGATCCGCTGCACGAATTGCAGGGCGCGAACCTTTACGTCATCGTCAATGGCCAATTGGGCACGGTTACGCAGACGACATCAATAGCGACTCTGAAAATTGCCCGACGCGGGCTCGCGGCAGTATTACAAAGTAACGCGCGGGCAGACTTTGCGGTCGCGTCTGCCTTCGCGCAGCGAAACGGGATGACAGTAAGCGTCACGGATATCCCCGAGGACTACGCCTACGGCGGACCGCTGGATCTGCGACGTTCCAGAATGAAATCTCTGTTCAATTTCGCCTTCCGCTGTGCCGCTCAGGAACAGCTCTGGGCAACCCCGCTGGAGATCATGGAACGCGCTGACAAGGCGCATTTAACCCTGCCGGAGGGATTGATTACCTGTCCCGGCCCGGCACAGACGACGCCGAACCCGTCTCTTCAGACGGCGGAAGCCCCAAGCGAAGGTGCCGCAATATCGTCTGCGAGTATCGCTGACGCGAACTGACTGTCGCTACGGGCTGGCGGCTCCCATGAGTCCGGTTCGATTGTGACAATTGACGTACTCGAAGCTTTGCGCCTCCGGAGGCAGGACCATTACTTCGTGCCAGAGGCGCAGCTGCATCGCATCGCCGAGAGGCGCCATTTCGTGCATGAACGTACCGAAGATGGCAAGGTGTGTCGGATGATGCTCGGCCCATTGTTCGAGGGCGCCGAGGCTCCTGAAGTACGCCTGACCGAAGGTTTTCTCTGTGACAACACCGATGCCGTCCAGCACCTGCATGAAGCGGCATGAAAAGCAGCCGATTGGCAGACCCTCATCGCGCAGATAGCTCATGCCGTCGATCAGCTTCGGTCGCACCCGGCCGAGATAGGTTGCTCGCTCATTACCCGTGGTGTCAGACCAGTCTTGACCCGAACGGATCATGCAGACGTTGCGTCCAGGTTCGACCCGCACGCGTGCCCCGTTTCGCGTCAGGGCCAGCGTGCCTGCGCTGTTCTCCAGCGGATCGGTCTGTGAGGCAGGAATTCGGTCGCGGGCGCTGCCCCAGTAGGCGTGCTCCGACACCGGACACGCGCTCACTCGGCTCTGCAGATTGCCGGCACCCTCCGGCAGGTGCGGAGGGGAATAGGCGACCTCTAGCCTCTCCATGGGAGGCGCCACGACCTCCATGAACCGGCCCACGGACTCGGTCTCGCGGGCCGGGTCTGCCCACCACGCATCGAAGCCGCTGGCCTGACGCCATGCGGCGAAAGTCTCGGCGTCCTTCCAGTAAGCGATGATGATCCTGGTATCGTAACCGGCTCCATCCCGGCACTGCGCTTCGAGCCAGTAGGGCGAGGCGGGATGCGCCGGAAGCATTGCCTTGATGGACGCGAGCGCCTCAGGCGGTAATGACACGGGATGCTGGACGCCGAAATAGGCCATGACCAGCGGCGCCGCCCCCTCATCAAAACGCGCCATCCAGGCCGGATAGGGCGCTTCGAAGCCGTCAGGCATACGGGAGGCCTGAGTTCGTGGGCAACGCAGGTACTGCGGAATGGCTGGCTCGACGCTCATGTTCCCCCCGATTCTGTGTTTTCCGGCGCGCCGATGCTCGGTACCGGCCTTAAGGGGAGGATTTCATCAATGAGGCCATGAGGCAACCCCAGATCTCCTACTTTCCGCGGCTGGCCGGGATACTTGCTCCATAGTTAAGCAAACTAGAGTCATAGTTGACAGGCCTAGGCGTTGTGCTAGTCTCTACTAGACATGTAGTAGACAGTCCTCCAATGCAAATAGCACTCACCGACCGCGAAGCGGATGTCATGCAGTTGCTCTGGGATCATGGTCCCTCTGTCGTAACGGAGGTTCGTGCTCGCCTCAACGATGAACTCGCCTACACGACTGTTTTGACTGTGCTGCGCACTCTCGAAGCTAAGGGCTATGTGGGCCATAAGGAAGAAGGGCGTGTGCACCGCTATTTCGCGGCCGTCCAGCAACAAGCTGCCCGAAAGAGCGCATTACGACATCTGACCGGCAAGCTGTTTAAAGGCTCAGCCGAGCTGCTATTTGCACATCTGGTTGCAGACCGGAACCTCAGCGCCGAGCAAATACAGCGCATGCGCAGACTGCTGGACAGAAAGCCGGATAAAGAGAAGAGCTGATGTTTGCCTGGATGATCTACGTCATCTTGGTAACGCTGTTGCTTGGCGTTGCTGCGAGGGCTGCTGAGCACGCGGCGCGATTGCGGCGCTCACCAAGCCGATGGTTCTGGACTTTGGCAATCATTGCTTCCCTCCTACTGCCGACGATCATCGCATCGGTATCTATTCAGCTTCCCAGTATCGTCAGTTCGGCGGTGCCGCAGAAAATGATTGCTCTGCGTGAAGTTACCTCGACGCGCCTATCGCCGCTGGCCTGGATGAATGCGCACGCAGTAAATGCCGCAACATCGCGCAGCATGGATCTGCTCCTGCGGCGCTCCTGGAGCGTCAGCTCCGCAACCATGCTGGCTGTTCTGCTGGCCAGTGGCGCGCATCTGCTGTGGCGGAAACGTCGGTGGAGTCGTGGCACCGTTGGTGGAATCTCTGTTTACCTCGCTTCGGATGTTGGACCTGCTGTGGTGGGTCTGATCCGTCCGCACATTGTCGTGCCGGCTTGGCTTACCCAATCGTCGGCCGATGAGCAGGCTGTGGTGATCGCTCATGAGCAGTCGCATTTGGAAGCGCGTGATCCGGCGTTGCTTACGATGGCGCTGTGTCTGCTGGTATTCATGCCCTGGAATCTGCCGCTGTGGTGGCACTTGCGGCGTCTACGCTGCGCGATCGAGGTGGACTGCGATGCCCGGGTACTGACGCGTGGATACGATGCGGCTCGGTATGGTGAGACCCTGATTGCGGTAGGCCAACGGCAGTCCGCGTTTATCGGCGCGGTAGCGGCGATGTCAGAATCCAAGTCATTCCTGGAAGAAAGGATAGAAATCATGACGAGGAAACCAGGCAAAGGTTGGCGGGTAGCGGCGGCAGCTTTCGGCTGTCTATCGCTGGGCTTGCTTGCAGTCGCGGCAGAGGTGGGTCCACCCAATGCGACGGCGTCACACGACGCGCCAGTGGCAATTGTTCTAGACTTGTCGATGCTCGATGGCTATGCCGGCGACTATCAAATGTCCTCCAGTGCCGTGCTGACCGTAACGCGCGAAGGAAACCAGCTGTTCGCCCAGCTGACCGGGCAACCGAAGGCAGAGATCTTCGCGCAAAGTGAGCACGAGTTCTTTTACAAGATCGTCGATGCGCAGATTTCGTTTGAGAGCGATGCTCAGGGACGCACAACGGGTCTGGTGCTCCATCAGCACGGCGCCAATATCCCGGCACCGCGCATAGATTCTGCGGTGGCCCAGCAGATTGCCGCTGTGACCACTGCCAAGATTCAAAGCCAGACGGCGACGCCAGGAAGTGAGGCGGCGTTGCGTCGTTTGATGGAGGGCATCCGGACGGGCAATCCCAATTTTGCGGAATTGAGTCCGGCATTGGCGAATGCCACGCGCCAGCAGCTGCCTCAGCTGGAAGCGTCCATGGCCCACCTCGGCGCTGTGCAGGCGGTCGAGTTTCGCGGCGTTGGTAACCAGGGGTGGGACATTTACGATGTCAAGCAAGAGCACGGATCCTCACAGTGGCGAATTGCGCTGGGCCCTGACGGAATCATCATGGGTGCGTTCGTGACAGCAGGGCCGTGAGACTGCGATAGCCAGAATCACCTATCGCGGATGCGCGGCTGACTGTAACCGTCGGTTCTCGGCCCTATGCTGGCAAGACAATAACGCGTGAGTAAAAAAGATCCCCCTAAATTCAGTTGACGCGGGTCTGGTCCGATATCCAGTTGACTTCCCAGTTCTTGCCGCCGTCATTCGAGAACGATTGCTCGAAATGTGGCGATTTGGACATCAGCGCTGACCAGTCGAACTTAACCAGGATGCTTTTGTCATCGAGAACGTCCTGCGCGTAGAACTCGCCATGACCCGCCTTGAACTGTCCGATTTGTGGCACCACGACGAGTCCATCCCTGCTGTTGGCCCAATACAGGCGCCACTCGTGCGTCTTGGGATTGAAGAGCCGCACCGTGAGACCCTCAATGTTCTTCGTGGGACCCTTTAAATTGATCGTGTCGAGCTGGGCGCGGCCGTCCCACAGCGGAATGCAGTCGCCGAGCCCTGTGTAATCGACCCACTGAGTTGAGCCGGTGAGAGGGTTCAATCGTACCTTCAAGTGAAAACTCGAGCGCCCCAACAGCGGCTCGAAGTCGCGTTGCCCGGGCTGCTCACCTACAGTTCCCGCGCCCGACGAGGTCGCCTCCTCGACATCGCCGATGCGCATCATGTCCGAGATCCAGTTGACCTCCCAACTCCTGCCACCATCCTCCGAGAACGCCTGCTCGAAATGCGCGGAAGTCGGTGTGATCTTG
>Ga0302324_100013827_pt1 | contig 16323 bp, 15 predicted proteins | sample Palsa_T0_1_FD_201949 | JGI IMG/M metagenome (GOLD analysis project Ga0302324, IMG submission 201949) | Peat permafrost microbial communities from Stordalen Mire near Abisko, Sweden - Palsa_T0_1 | ecosystem: Environmental > Terrestrial > Soil > Palsa > Peat permafrost | place: Sweden: Abisko...
GGAGGTGCACGTGGAACGGCTCTCTACCGCCAATGCTTCGGCGCTAGGGAGAAGTGACCCGCGCGTGCTTTCGGAAACTGACCCGGGCGGTCTGTGCGAGTCTCGAAGGGCAGGACGGGCGGTACCGGCCAGGCGGCCTTTCAGCTAAAGTGTTGATTCAGTTATAAGCCGGAAGTTTGCGCCCCGGAAGGGGAATGGAAGTCCCCTCCGGTGCAAGGAGCTTCTGGGAGTCATCACCTCCCATGGGCCTTTTCAAGAGTGCTACAGGTCGGCAGGAAAATCAAGAGGGTCGGCGGAAGCGTTCAGCACGCCAGCCGCGCCTGCGGCGTTGTCTGCTGAAAGGGTGCGAGCAGCGTTTTCATCCCCGGCAGGCACGCCAACGCTATTGCAGCCAAGACTGCCGGTCGGCGGCGCGGAAATGGGCAAGGCACAAGGCACAGCAACGCTACCGGGCGACAACCGAAGGCCAACAGAAACGCAACGGTCAAAGCCAGCGCTACCGGGAGCGGGTCCGCAGCCGGAAAACAGCAGAGCCAGAAGCGGTTAACGAAGCCGCGAGGGTAATCCCTAACAACTTTTTTTGACGACGATTGCTGCGACCGGCCTGGCTGCTACGAAAGATTCGTGCGCCAGCAGCGAAGTCCCTTGCAACGCTTCTGTTCGCAGGCGTGCCGGCATGCACTGGATTGCGTCCACCAGCGGGAGCGGCGCTGGAAACAGGCGCGCATTTAGTCCCGACATATTGATCCGGCGGCAGCGCGCGCCCTAACATGCAGTCTGTCCGATGCAACTGGAGTTTCACCAGCTCGACCGGCGCTGGGAGCACTTGCGAGTGCGCCATCCAGCACGCCAAAGGCGGCTGCTCGCTTCCCTGGCCGAAGCGGGGCAGCAAACGCCCATCGTGGTGGTGGCCGTCGAAGAGCAAGCGGACCGTTACGTCGTCATCGACGGCTACAAGCGGATCAGCGCGTTGGAGCAACTGGGCCGGGACACAGTGGAAGCGGTCGTGTGGCCGCTGAGCGAAGCGGCGGCAGTGTTGCTCGACCGGTCGCTGCGTTTGTCCGAACACGAGACCGCGCTAGAGGTCGGCTGGCTGTTGGCAGAGTTGGAGCAACGCTTCGGCTATGGCCTTGATGAGTTAGCACGCCGCTTTGATCGCAGCGTGAGCTGGGTGTCGCGGCGGCTGGCGTTGGTCGAGGTTCTGCCGGAAGCGATCCAACGGCAAGTGCGCGAGGGCAAGATCCTGGCGCAAGTGGCCTTGAAGTTTCTAGTGCCAGTCGCGCGCCAAAGCTTGGAGGATTGCCAGCGGATGGCGGCGATCTTCGTCGAGCGGCACTGCGATACGCGCGACGCCGGCCTGTTGTACGGGGCCTGGCGCAAGGGTTCGCCGGCGATTCGCAAACGCATCCTCGCTGAGCCGGAGCTATTTTTCAAGGCGCAGCGGCAAACACAGGAGAACGTGCCACTCACCGCTGGCGGCGAACTGTTGCGCGATCTGGAGATGATGGCCGCCATCGTGAACCGCGCGCAACGACGGCTGGCGGGCGCGGCGGCTGTGGAGTTGGATCGCCCGCAACGCGAATCCGCTCAGCAGCAGATCGCTCGCATTCAAAAACAACTACAACGAATCAACGCAACCATCCTACCGGAGAAACAACCCTATGTTGAGCCAAGCCCAACGCATTACGATTCTGGAACTGCACACCCAGGGGGTGAGCAAACGCGAGATCGCGCGAGTACTGGAGATCTCGCGCGTGGCGGTGCGCAAAGTTCTGAGATCGAACTCCACAACAGTGCCGGAGCTGCACCGTCCCGAGAAAGCCGAGCCGTACCGGCAACAGATTCTGGAGCTTTTCGGCAAGTGCAAGGGGAATCTCGTTCGGGTCCATGAGGAACTGGCGGCTTCAGGTGCGGAGATGTCGTATCAAGCGCTGACTGCATTCTGCCGCCGGCACGGCATCGGACAGACACCGCCGGTGGCGGTCGGTCAGTACCACTTTGCGCCGGGCGAGGAGATGCAGCATGATACCTCTCCGCATGACGTCGAACTCGGTGGCAGGAAGCGGAAGGTACAAACCGCCTCGGCGGTGCTGTGCTATTCGCGCATGCTGTTCTTTCAGTGTTACCCGACATTCCAGCGTTTTGACTGCAAGGTCTTTCTCACCGAGGCACTGCGCTACTTCTCCGGCGCGGCCGGACGCGTCATGATCGACAACACGCATGTCGTAGTGTTGCGCGGCAGCGGACGCGACATGGTTCCGGTACCCGAGATGGCTGCCTTTGCGGAACGCTTCGGCTTTCAGTTCGCGGCGCACGCCATTGGGAACGCCAACCGTTCAGCGCGCGTGGAACGGCCCTTCTGGTTCATCGAGAACAACTTTTTGGCGGGACGCACATTCTCCAGTTGGGAGGATCTGAACAGCCAAGCGCGCCAGTGGTGCGACAAAGTCAACGCAACTTACAAAAAACACATCCGTGCCGTGCCGCGCGAGTTATTCGCGGTCGAGCGGCTGCATCTGAAACCACTGCCGTCCTGGATTCCTGATGTTTACCGGCTGCAGCAGCGGCTGGTGGATGTGGAAGGCTATATCGCGGTGCATACCAATCGTTACTCGGTGCCATTAGAGTGGATCGGCCGCCGCGTGGAGGTTCGCGAAACCAAAGACAAGATCGAGATTCAACTCGACGCCCGCCGCCTGGTTACGCATCGGCGCATTGCCGAAGCCGAACATATACGCGTGCTGTTGCCCGAGCACCGGCCACCGCGCGGCGAGAGAGCCGCGCGCCCCGATCCACATCCCGAAGAGAAGGCCATCGTCACAACTGCACCCGAACTGACGGACTATGTCGCAGGGTTGAAGCAGCGCAGCCGCAAAGTCACCACCCTTGCCCTCCGGCAACTACTGCGCCTGGTGCGTGAGTATCCACGCGAACCGTTGCTAGGTGCGGTGCGTGAGGCCGCTCACTATGGCCTTTACGATCTCGACCGTCTGGAGCGCATGATCTTACGGCGCGTGGTGCGCGAATACTTTGTGCTCGACAAGGGAGGACAGGACGATGACTGCGAAGCAGCCTCCAACCGGAAGGATGGAAACCATGAGTGAGGAACTGGAACAACTGCTGAAGAACCTCAAGTTGCGGCGCATCCTGGAGATCTATGACGAACAGTTGCGTGCCGCCGACAAGGATGACATCAGCTACTCGGAGTTCTTAACACGCTTGGTGCGCGCACAATGGCAGGCAAAACAGGAGGGCGCATTGGAGTGGCGCATCCAGCGCGCCAATATGCCCGAGCGCTGGACGCTGGAGACGTTTCCTTTCGCCCGCCAACCGGGCGTCAACCGCAAACTGATTCGCGGGTTCGCTGAGTTGGAGTTCATCGCCAAAGCGGAAAACATCGTCCTGGTTGGTAAAACGGGTGTCGGCAAGACCGGACTCTCCTGTGGCCTTCTGCTGAAGGCGCTGGAGAACGGCTATCGTTGTCAGTTCATCCGTGCGCAAGACTTATTTGACGAAATGTACGCGTCGCTGGCGGATCGTTCCACTCGGCACCTACTCAAACGCCTAGCGCGGCTGGACGTCTTATTGATCGACGAATTAGGGTATCTGAATTTAAAGCCAGAGCAATCGAACATCTTCTTCAAGCTGATGGAAGAGCGCTACCGCCAGCATTCCACAATTATCACTACCAACCTCGTATATGACGAGTGGCCGAACTTTTTGGGCAACCGCCCGATGGTGGAAGCGCTGTTGAGTCGTCTACGGCACTTCTGCCACACCGTGGTGATTGACGGGCCATCATTGCGCGAGCCGCAAGGTTGAGGCGCAAACCGTGGACGACGACAGCCTCCAGAAAGAGTTTGTTCATCGGGTTCTGGAGGCTTATCGCAAAACGCCGGGCACGATGGGAACCGTCCGCCGGCCGGACCGCTTGCTCGCTGAACAACTCTATCAGCGAGGTGTGTCTGCGACGATCGTCGAAAACGCGTTCGTCCTAGCAGCGGCGCGCCGTCTCATGCGCCCCGCCGATGCGCCGCCGTTGGGTACGATTCGTTCGCTGGCTTACTTCTTTCCGGTCATCGACGAAGTGCTCGGTCTGCATGTCAGCCAAGATTACTTCCAACATTTGCGTCACAAGCTCGAACGTATTGCGCCCCACGGATAGATCCCGACCGTCCTTCCGACACTAACGACGCGCCTCCGGCGCGGATGACGGAGAACCAACCCGCACGCCTGCGGCGTGGATGATACTGCTTGCCCGTCTCCGTTTCGCGAAAAGCACGCATTCGGCGTGGATAATGCCTGCCAACAGCAGTGCCACTCCCCAGTCCCGTTCTTAGAGCGGGTCACTTTAACCGAGCGCTACCGGGTCACTCTTGCGAAGCGCCGAAGCCACTGTGGAATTCGTTTGCACCAGCTCATCCATCGCGCTGTCGATATACCATTGTCGGTGCACTCAAAACTCGCTGCCTGGATCGATCAAATGATTCACCACCAGAAGCCGCAGCACTTTCTCCCAACTCACACTCTCGCGGGCTTCTGGTAAAAGATGTTGCCAAACCTCATCCAGCCAGAGTTGGCTCCATAAGCTCACAGGCCAGCCAGCAGTGATCGACGCCCGCAACCGGCGTAGTTCTAAACCGGTCAGTTTTACTTGCGGCGCTCCGCCTTGTGACTGCCATTTTCTTTTCGTAAGAAAGCACTATGCAAGTTATTAGCGCCGACCAAATCGAACTTGGAGGAACCTGCCCGGAAGTATACATATGGGTTTGCAATGTTTGCAATCTTTTTGCGCTCTTGCAGAGAAGTGTTGGGACCTGCGCTCATTGGGGAGTTGCTGCGCGAGCTAAACCCGCCTTAATTGACCATTCGCGTAGTCCGTGGCGTGAAGCCGAAGGCCAGCGTCGCTTCGTCCAAGTCGGGTTCACCGCCGCCGTAGATCGACCGCAAATGCGAAAATCTTGTTGTTTGGGGTGTACCCAAAACGTGGATAGCCTGATCCCCAGTAAACAACTCCATCAACGATGGACGGACCGTCAACGACAGAACCACCGCTAGCGAACTTCCACAAGATCCGCCCCGTTTCAGTGTCCAAAGCAAACATGTTGCTATCGCCTGAAGCAGCAGCCAGGGAATCGGCATAAAGCACGCCATTGGCAACACTGAGCGATCCCGTATCGATCGCCGCCGGTGCCGGATCAGCCGTTTGCCACAGAATTTTCCCGCTGGCGGGGTCGAGTGCGCCCCAAGAACCCGAGGTGATGGTCTGACCAGCTTGTAGCGTGTATGAAGTGTGAGAGTTGTTGGCAATTGCCGCGTAGATACGCCGTCCATCTGTAGCTGTTCCCCACTCGATCCCTCCGAGCGAGCCACCTGGGCCCACCGATGTGCTCCAAATAACCTCGCCGTTATCGGGATTCAACGCCCAATAAACCCCGCTCTTCTCACCGAAGCCAACCATATTCCCTAAGAAATTGGGGCCGGACCCGCCGAAATCGTAGTCTGATCCATGGGGTGATGGACAGGTCGATAGGCCCTCGATGCATGCCACGGTCCACACGTCGTACCGCTGCACCCGCCTTGTCCAGCGGATCGCCGCAGTGTTCGCCCATCGCGCCCTCCCAGTCGTCAATTCCAAAGCTATCGCGGTATCAAAGTAATCGTCCGGAACGGTGCATTCCGCATCGGGGTTGTGATTTTCGATTGCCGTGGCCTGGCAAGCCTCGGCGTCGGCGGGTACCGAATAATTGTTGCCGGTGCCAACAAACAACAGCCTGCGAACCGGATCGATGGCAGGCGATTGCCAAATCGCGCCTCCGCTATAGCCACCCGGTTGAGATCCGTTGTCCGGCATGTCGTATGTTTGCCACAAAATCGCTCCAGTGGTCGCGTTTAGAGCAACCATACTTCCACGGAAAGTACAGCAGGGGTAGCTCGGATTGGTAGCCAGACCTTCTTCGTTGGAAGAGACACCCTGATAAACAACATTGTCGAACACCACGGGCGATCCGGTGATGACGGCGGCCCGGTGGCCGTCCACCTGTGTAATCCAGCGCAACGTGCCGCTTTTTCGGTCTACTGCGATGACGTTTGCCCCTGCGTGTGTGGCAGACGAATTTTCAATGTCGCCGAGGATGAGTTCATCACCGTTTACGGCGGGGCTGACGCGCGAAATCGCACCGGAAACGCCATCGTATTCCGAGATCTGATGCGACCAGATCTGCTGGCCGGTGCGTTTGTCAACCGCATACAGATTGCCTGCCCAATCGGGGAAATAAACGGCATCTCCCATGACTGTGGGAGTGGCGCTGACGCCTGCTCCGGTTGTGAATACCCATTGAGTCGCTAGCTTGCCAACGTTTGAACGGCCAATCTTATGTTCTAATGGCTGGCTCCGGGTGTTGCTCAGGTCTTGCCCGGCCATCTGCCACTGGGGGGAGCTTTCGTAGTTCCGCGACAGCCCCATTACGATTCCGATTGAGAGCAAAATCGCGATTGACGCGCCTATGAGCGATATGCCTAAACGGCCCCTCATGCTGCCCCCTTCAAGAAGAGAATTTGCGACCGGCTGATCCGCCCTTCGGGACGGCAACTAGCCTCGACAGTCGTTGGGTCGGCAGGTTCCGCCGCTGGCGACTTCAGATCTTTGGAAACATGCATGACGACCCCTTCTCAACTCCGCTTCCTAAGACGAAGTGTGGGAAGAAGGAAAACTTCTCGGAATGTTTTTTAACAACTTGCAGAATTCGGGCGGTGGGACTTGACAAACGAGATTTTGACCTCTTTGCCGATTTCAAGGAAGCGGTTGAAGATTTGCTTCAAAGCGGTCACCGGAGCGTTCGACGCCATCGCGTGGTGAGTCTTGTCGCTTAAACAGCGAGAAAGATGAATGGTCTACCTGCTTCACTTCCGGCCCACTGACAACCATTTTGGCGATCAGTCCAAGGTGCTCCGCAAGCAGCTTGCGATTGGGCCAAAAACGTCGTCGCAAATGGGATGTGAGCGCGAAAAAGCTTAATCGGGATTTAGCTGCTTTGGTAATGTGCCCTGCGGCAGGTGGTTATCGCGCCGCGAAGACACGTCCGTAACATAACCTAGACCGGTGGCCGTGTATTGACAGGGAAAGCTACGCTCCCATTGCTTTCGAGAGTTCGTTGACGTGAGACTGATCGACACGCTCACGATAGAGGGCTTCAATATTTTGTCCTTCGGCAACTACGCTACGCGAAGAGACCTGGATGGTGTGAGAGGCCGTTTTTTCCAACCAAGCGATGACCCAAGCGCCCCCCACTTCCTCTGCCTTCCGCATGAGATCGTCTTCTATTTCTGCCCAGACTTCCAACACAACCTCGTCTTCGACATCGATCGTCGGTTTCAATTTGATATCAAGCTTGTCGGAAACTGAGTCAAGCAACAAAACTCCTGCGGGCTGTGGGGGTTCGCCTGGGGGGCACAACAGCAAAAGAAGCCACTCACAGGTCTGGGCGCTGAACATCGAGATCTGAGCTGGAAATATCTCTGATCTTTTATATCGTATCCTATCTAATCGGGTTCGACACGGCCCTTGGTGCGCTCAGAGTGCGATTGAGACGGCAATCGATGATAGTCGCTCCGGGCGGAGCAGGCCATGATTACAGCCGGGCGAAGGCACACACTACCGCGTTTGCCTTGTTACATTAGAAACCGAAGAACGCAATAAGGTTCGCGACTAACTCATCAAATATTACTGGATGAAACATTGGATCGGCTCCTTTGCCTTCTTAGTGTTCACTTTGAAACTGTGGAAGACGGTTGCAATTGTGAAATCCGTTCGAATTCTTTTGAATTATTTGTAGGTTTCCGCAGCCGGGGACTGCTACAAGCTTGCCTTTACTTGTGCGCAAGACCCATTTCATTTGATTCCTTCCCCGAGCATCTATTCGGCTCCCCTTCTGAATCTGACTATACGGCCCCCCTCGTACTTATCAAAGCGTAAACTGCAATTTCTTCAAGGTTGTGAAACACTAACGCTGATAATTGTCCAGAACTGTCTCGGAACAAAGGCTTTGGGCACAACAAGGGCTCCTACCTTCAAGCTGATAAGCTTGGCGGCTTCAAGACAAAAGAAGGCACCCTATTTCAAAGTGGAATCAACCTTGGAGATGCTCTTGGTCGGCTATCCGGTCGCGGGACACCCCAGGGGGGTACTCATTTCATCCCCATAAAGCTACAGATCTTTCTGTTTTGGCTATTCCATTTGTTCGGAAAACCGTCACCGATGGCCTGGCCGTATGAGATTCCGCCTTTGGCATCCAAATCTTCCGGAAGGCGGAACACTCTGGGTTGGGAGCTCGGCGAGTTCCTGTTTGTTGTATAGGCAACGGGGGGAGCCAAGAACGCCGGATTGATGGGCGAGAATGGCGTCGCGGTGGCGCTAGGGACAAGGCTCCTGAGAAGGCAGACACCATTTTAGTTACTTCAATAGGGGAACAATTCTGTCGCCGAACTGACGCGAACGTGAGGCGCTACAATCAATTAGTACTTGCACGGGCCGCCGCGCCGGTGCCAGCGGCTGCCTAGTATCCGGGCAGTCAGCGAGTCGCCGCACTCAGGGTTCACGGCTCTTCCCAGATTCCGACGCAGAATGAAGACACGAGACAGCCGTTACTGTCTTGCATCGAAAAGAACCCGTTTCAACTGATTTGTTGCCGGAGGTTCTTCCTATGCCTGTACTAAGCACCGTTCATGATGGGCTTCCCGATCTCAAGCCCTTAATCCCTCAGAATCAGCGAAAAGTGATGGTGGTCGAGGACGAAGCGATCATCGCGTTAGATATTCAAAAACAATTGATCCAAGCGGGTTTCGCGGTAACCGGAAGGGCTCAAACGGCGTTGCGGGGCTTTCATTTGATCGAACGAGAGAAACCGGACATCGTGCTCATGGATATTGGGCTCAAGGGCGACATGGACGGTGTGCAAGCCGCTTCGATGATTCGCAGCCGCTATGGTCTACCGGTGATTTACCTCACGGCGCTATCTGACGATGCCACATTAAACCGTGCCCGGATGACCGAGCCATACGGCTTTCTTGTGAAGCCGATAGAGCACACCGATCTCAAGGCCGCCATCACCATGGCCCTATATAAGCACCAAATGGAGCGCAAGCTCGAAATGAATCGAAGGCTGCTCTCGACAATTCTACGGAGCCTAACCGACGCGATCATTGTGGCCGATCCAACCGGCGGAGTGTTGTTCATGAATCACGCCGCTGAGCAGATGACGGGGTGGAGTCTCGCGGAGGCTTCCGCTAAGACGTTTTTTCAAATCGCTACGATTCAAGACGATCAGGACCGTGAGGTATCGTGCCTTCTGCTCCAGCAAACAATTGCTGAGGGCACTCCGATTCAAATTCCGGGCAATTGCATGCTCACTACAAGATACCGCCAGCGGATCGGTGTGTCCGGACAACTCTCAGTCATGGCCATTCACGGCCAGCTGACTGGCGTGTTCATTTCTTTACGAGACACCGCCGCCCTAGGGCGCGAAGGGCAGGTCCCAAATCAAGAGCGGCAAATGCTTATTTTGAGCCAATTCGCACAAGAAGCAGCCTGCGTGTTTGACAGTGTCTTTGACTTGATCGAGAACACCGTCAATGGTTTAAGGAAGGAAAGTAACGAAGGACTAGATCTCATTCGGAACGCGAGTCGAGTCGGTAGCGGCTTCTCCGCACAGTTGTTAGAGATGGGAGAAGGATATGGAGCGGCGCACGTCGTCAACGTCAAGCAGTATCTTTCATCGTCGCAAAGCTTGTTGAAAAGACTGTGTGGGGTGGAAATTCCGCTTGAACTTTCATCGTCCACCGATTTCGGCTATATTCTCAGCACTGGCAATCATTTCGAGCAACTGCTAGTAAATCTGGTTCGGCAAGGAGTACAGCAACAAGGCCAAGGCAGCCTTTTGCTCGGGGCCGACGTCCGAACGCAACGAGACTTATCAGGGCGATCCGGCTCTTGTGTTCGACTCTTCCTAAAGGTCGAGACGACTCCGGCGAACGATGCCGCCTTCGAGGACTCGTCTTCCTTTGGACCGGAGTCGCCACGGATAGGGTTGGCAATCGTGCGGGCGATTGCCGCCGCTTCGGGAGGGTTTGTACTCTTGACGGAGCCCAGCAAGAGTGTTTCCATGATCGAAGTCTTTCTGCCCCGGCACACGTCACGAATCTCAGCTACAAACGCAACAAACGAGCACTCAAACGTTATCCTCCTTGTCAGATTGGAACCGGACGTCGCCGAGTCCCTGAAGCGTTCCCTCAGGGATGATGTATTATTTCTCGAAGCATCCAGTCCGGATGAGGCCATCTGCATTTCAGAGTTATACGACGGCGACATTGATCTAATCGTTGTGGAAGAGGGCTGCTTTGAGAGAGGACCCATCGACCGTGCCCGCCGCCGGATTCGCGACCGGAGACCCGGCATACCGTTCATGCAGAGCTCTGGCGGGGATGCGATGGAACAGCGAGTCATGAAGCTCTTGTATGGAAGAACGCAAGCCGTTGCTGGTGCACCGAATCAGTAAGTTAGAATGCGCCGATGGAGGCCAACTGCGGCGAGCAGTAGATCTTGGCACGGTCCATGTGACGACGGCCTTAACTATCCCACGTTGGCTGCTAGGCAAATCAATCCGATTGGACGGCAGCATTTCCGGCCTTCACCAATGCTGAGCTCGATTTCTGGCAGGAACATCTCTTTGATCAGCGCACCGGGGGAGAGACCGGGGTGCTGTGGGTCACCTAGAGGAACCGCCAACGTGCTTTGTCCAGTTTGGAGGTTCACCGGTTGAAACGCTGCTCCAATAAAGTGCTAGAGGCCGGACAAAGTTCATCAAGCCAAGCCGCGATTTCAATTTTGGCTGCTTCGGTCGCCGATATATCTCTTCCTCCCGGTTTCTTGCTGCCCGGAGTTATTACCCATGCGGTAAATTTTCCTCGCGCGGCTGGCCCGAACGCCTTAACCCTCCACGAACCATCGCTAATCCCTTGGCGACTTTCTCGGAACGCGAAAACCGCTTCCTTGATGCTCTTCTCCACGTCGGGAGGTAAGCCTTGGATATCCAAGCCATGGTCTTGATACATCCTGGTTTTTATTGTAGAGCCTAGCCGCGCAAAATCCGCAAGCCAGAACCGGGAAATATCACCTGAGACCAATCTGGTAGACTGGCCTCTTGGTTATTGCTTGCGCCTGGGTGTTCCAAACAAGGCGCATTTAACAACTGCGTGCTAGAGAGGTCGTTGGCACCTTCAACTAAAAGCAGTTTTAGTTTTGGAGGTAGTGAATATGGCCTCGGGGCCCAAAGAAAAAAATCATTCTACAGGCTGGTCCGGCAAGTCGTCCCGGACGTTCCGCAAGTCACCTGCGGCGGCGGTTGAACGACCCACAGACATCCGTGAGACCGGAACAGGGGTGCGACCTTCCGAATTGCTCGAAAACGTACGTTTTTGTCAATTTGAGCTTGAACTACAAAATGAAGAGTTGCGGCGCACGCGGGCAGATATTGAAGCCTCACGGGCCCATTACTTCGAATTGTATGATTTAGCTCCGGTCGGCTACGCGACCATAGACAAGCAAGGCATAATCCTTGAGACGAACCTTCGCGCGACCGCTATGTTCGGTGCCGCCCGCGCCGCTTTGAATGGCCGCAATTTCAAGTTCTCCATCGTCGTGGAGGATCAGGATATTTTCTTTCTCAGTAAGAAACGCCTGTTTAAAACGGGCTTGCCTCAAACGGTTGAGTTGAGGATGTACCGCCAAGGAATTCCATTTTGGGCGCATTTGGAAATGATTCTCGGGCGTGCAGACGGCGCAAGCGTTTCCCGAATCGTCGTCGTAGACATTAACGACCGCAAAATTGCCGAATCGCGACTTCAGGAAAGTGAACGCCAATTGCAGCGCTCGCTGGCCGAAAAGAGAACTTTGGCTCGCGAAGCACACCACCGCGTTAAGAATAATTTCCAAGTCATTTCGAGTTTGTTGCGAATGCAAGCCGCATTGGCAAAAGACGAAAGCGTTTCGAGCACGCTCAATGATAGCCAAAGGCGGATCATCGCTATGGCACTCATCCATGATCGCCTCCATGGGAACGAAAGCATCGCTCAAATCGACTTTGAAGATTACATGCACTCTTTGGTAGACGAATTGTTCAGTGCCTATGCCCATTCTTCCGGCGCTGTCCTCAAAAGCCTAAATTCTTCGTGCGTCCTTCTAAACGCCGATCAAGCGATACCTTGCGGCCTCATCCTAAATGAACTCGTCACTAACGCTCTCAAGTACGCCTATCCCGGTGGCAGGGCAGGTGAAGTCAAGGTGGATTTGAAAGAAACCCCATCCGGCTTGGTGACGCTTACGGTTTCCGATCAGGGCGTTGGGTTGCCGGAAGGAGTGGATTGGAACAACGCTCATTCGCTTGGTCTACCGATAGTAGACACTCTCATCCAACAACTCTGTGGAACCCTGACTGTCGGCTCTCCGCCGGGTGCTTCGTTTACCATCCAGTTTCAGAAGGATAGCAAACCACTGGCCGCGAGCGACTAAGTCAACAACTTTAACTCCACTTCATGCGGTGTCCGGCGGCCTTGGTTCAAACCAACTGTTGTTCCGAATACACGGCTGACCCCTCTTGGTGCATGGTAATGAAAGTACCCCGTGTAGAGCCGCGTCATACCCGCGAAACGGTGACCGCCAAATGACGAAGGAATAGGGCGGCTTGTGACACCCGCAAAGTCTTTGGTTTTTCGCCGGAAACAAATTTGCCGCTGAGAGCCAAAACCAACTTCACATTCCCCGACGCCGCTATGCGTCAAGCAGGCGAGGCGATCCACTATCGCAGGGCTCCGCGTTTCCCAAGGTATCGGCTAACGACCGCTAAGAGTTTACGTCGCTCAATTGGTTTAGGCTGGATGATTCACTACTGGTAGCCAACAGCTTGCTAGGCCGTTTTCAAAAGGGCCAACTTCGCATCAATCGCTTGCCGTTGTTTCGCATTCGGCGTCAACCTTTCCAATAGGCGCACAGCCGTGTCATGTGCCGTGCGGGCATTCTCATAATTCCGGCGAACGGTTTCTGCATCGCGCGAAACTTCAGCGACGACCATGAACGTCATCGCGAGATCGAGATCGGTGAGCAGAAAATCAATCCCGGTTTGATTCACGCGGCAATAGTCAACCGAAAAACTGCCCACGCTTTATTATCGATGAAAAATTGCCGCCTTAGAGTTGGAAATTTTGACGGTAAGCTTCAGGACGGTTAGGTCGAAGCCGCGCCTGTACTTCGGGACGATTGTTTACGTTCGGGCGGGCTACCGTGCCACCTTGGTCTAAAAAACCGGAAGTCGCAGACGTAACATCGACAAGGGATGGCCGTAGCGCCTAATATCATTTCGATCAGATTGCGCTTTCTCGATTTCTTAACTTCGGTAGAACCGCACTTTGGACATTTGCGATCAAGAGTAAATTGCATTGACATACGCTTAGTTGCCTATCTCGGTAATGTCGGTTGATGGTAGAAACGTCGGTGTCTACTCGCATACTGCAATCGTGGAAAATTGCCACTTGACGGGGGTCACTACGTGGGGAAGATCGGCTTGACGCTGGTGTCAGTGCGTCTATATAGCGCTAGGTTCTCTGGAAATCCGCAATGAGGTCGTGCCTGTCCATGCTCGGCGGCTGACAGGATTTCAATGCTTTATCGTTTAGGCTTCACCTTAACCGTTAAGTTTATCAGATGGTTCTACGCCTGGATAGACCGCTATCGTCTCAACAGAGCACTGCCACTAACTCGTGGGTTGATGATCTTCCTGTCGGTAGTACCGCCGACATGGGCGATTCCCATGCCGTTTAGAGGGCGTTGCCCAGGTGCCTTTTGAAATTGGAGCACATGAGATCGTTTCGATTTATGGCGGAACACTTCACTCCTCGGGCTTAGCTCGCAACTGCCGCCGCTCTTAATACCCCGCAAGAACTTGCTCTCTTCCTCGAACGTGAGGCCACCGCAGTGATCGCAACCTTCGGCAACAGCCGACTAATTCCTTGCGCCGCTCCGCCGATTGAACGCGGTTCGTAGTTTTGATAGAGCCACGTTTTCTGGCCGTCGTGTATAACGATTGGATCTCCTGTGAAAGCCACGATGCCTTGAATGCAACGATGAGCTTCTTCCTCGCTTAGCCCTGTCGCTTCTGCGGCCAGCTTTATTGTCAGGCCAGACGCTCGATTGGCAGCGTCGCTCATTTTGACAAACAAGTTCAAAAATCAGGTTGGTTCTCGCTCCACTGACATAAATACTTTGCAGGAAGCGAGCACAGTTACCTACTGCTATCTGCTTCTGTTGGCAGCCAGAATCAGAAACGGGTTCGTCATCAGCGTCTTTCATGCCGAAGGACCCTCCGCATATACCTATAGCGCCGAATGGACCACTTTTCAAGTTAATTTTCCCATCCAATTATTTCCACACAATTTCCACAAAGGCTGTTCACTCGCTTCGCGATTGCGCGGTGTCGTGCAAAGTTTTTCGATTGTGTTGGGAGCTGGTATTTGTTTCAACAAAGTTGCGATCCCGACTCTCCCTTTAGACTCCGCCATTTCCAGTGAATCATAAAGCACTCGCAGCCGTCGAACGTATTCGCTACCGGCAATGAAGATGAGATCGTTGTGGTGGGCACCAGCGACGGGCCAGAATGTTTTGGGTTCTTTGGCCGAACGAAACAACCCCTCCCCCTGCGTGAACGGCACCACTTCATCGAAGTCGCCATGTATGATGAGCAGCGGCGCTTTCACCCTCCCGATCTTTTCATTCGTGTCGAAGCCGCGCACCAACATTGGACCTACGATTGGAAGAACCGTTGCAGCCATCTGAGTGAGCGATGCCATCGGTGCCTCAAGTATCAACGCAGCACAGGGGCGTTTTGCTGCCAACTCGGTTACCACCGCCCTTTCCCAAAGATTCATGCAGAACAATCTGCGCCGGTGGCGCTTGACGCTTGCAACGCAAAACGGCCCTGGGGCCTGATCGAGGAAACATTTATAGCCTGTCCCCGCCTTGAGGTCCCAAGGCCGTTTGGTTTTGCGATGGATTACGGGCTTGCCGTCACGCTCATCGCGAAGGATTGCGGTCTAACGGTAGGGTAGTGGCGGACCTTCGGAAAAATCTCATCCGAAATAGAACTAACCTGGAGCGGTAATGTTTCGGGCTAGCTGTTGTTCGCTGGATGTTCTCTACGAGCGGTCGGATTGCGCGAGAGAAGCGGCACCGGAAAACGGCAGCGGATGGTGCGACCGGCGGCGTCAAGGCCGTCATCGTTGGGGCTTATGGAAACCCTGCCGCGAGTTAGAACGTAATCAACGGCGGACAGCAGTATCGAACCGACTACGGCTGGCAGACAGCCATTGACTCGAAAGCCCGGTACAAATTCGGAAGCGAGTTTCAACATCAAAGCATTGACCAAGAAGTAAACGATGCCCAGGGTGTCGTTGTACGAATGGCGAGCCCACCCTAGATAGTGCGGATTCACGCCAAATGCTTCGTCCAAAGCATTCAGCATTGTTGGAAGTGAATCGCCGTAATCCGCTGCTCGCAAGGCAATGCTCATCCTGGCGAGATCTGGACCATCAATTCCCGCATACGCAAGGTCAAGGAATTCTCTACCGGCCTTGATCATTTTTGCGGTCTTTCGTGAAGGGCTATCTCCGTCTTCGGGGCTGCTTCGTTCGTACATCATTAATGTCAACCGTGGCAGCGCCGATAGGAGCATTCACCGTGCGGCACGATTCCAGGATCTCCACCATTTCCGTCGCCGGTCTTCCGAAAATTTCTTTAGACGATTTGGCACCGTCAGGTACTTAGTTAATGCTGGTCCATGAATGTTCCGGCCCTTGACGCTCTTGCATTCAAGAATTAAAGCGTCGATGGATTTGTCGATCATCTCTCCTAGAGTGAGGTCGTCTCTGTTTCGTTGATCCTCATCGCTGGGGTCGGTCCTGATTCCAGATTTCTCGGCGAATTTAACGCGCTTTTCAGCCTTCGACCACGTGCGCGTGCGAGTGGTGGACCCAACGAAGCTATCACCCAGTTGACCTTCCACGTGAATCATGCATTTACAAGATTTACCGGTGCAGAGCCTTTTTGAAACGTCGCTGCATAAGTCTTCGTGGCGTAGTTATGCCGTAAGCATGGCCGTCCATTCCGGCTTGGCCGCCTTGGCTTTTGCGCTGATCGTGCCTGTGGCTGTGGAGGTGGAGCGCGGTGACGCCCTGCGGCACTTCACCTTGCTTGCCCCCGTACCGGAGGCTAAACATTTA
>Ga0302324_100013828_pt1 | contig 16323 bp, 14 predicted proteins | sample Palsa_T0_1_FD_201949 | JGI IMG/M metagenome (GOLD analysis project Ga0302324, IMG submission 201949) | Peat permafrost microbial communities from Stordalen Mire near Abisko, Sweden - Palsa_T0_1 | ecosystem: Environmental > Terrestrial > Soil > Palsa > Peat permafrost | place: Sweden: Abisko...
CGCTCCTCATGCCAAAGGTCGTTCGCGCCAACGTTTCGGGGATCAGCGCGATCTCGAATGCGCCGTCGCGCACCGCCGCAATCGTCAAGCTGACGCCGTCGATCGCGACGTAGCCCTTCTCCACCACGAACGGCCCTAGTGCCGCGCCGAGCTCGATTGCGATGCGATGGCCCTGTCCCTCAGGAACCTTCGAGCGAATCGTGGCGGTCGCGTCGACGTGACCGTACACGAAATGGCCGCCGAGCCGCTCGCCCATGCGCAGCGACAACTCGACGTTGACACGCGCGCCGCTCGCGAGCGAGCCGAGGGTGCTGCGCGCGAGCGTCTCCGGCACGACGTCGAAGGCCATCGACGTCGCGTCGCACTCGACAACGGTGAGACACACGCCGTTAATGGCGACGGAATCCTTCGGCGCGACACCTTCGGCGACGGCATCCGGCGAAGCGATACGCAAGCGCATGCCGTCCAGGCGATCGTGCTCGACCCCGGCTACCGTCCCGAGGTGGGCGATCAATCCACCGAACACGTCTCCCCTTTCAAGACCCGGGCCGACAACAAGACGTCCGGGCCGAGCCGTTCCACCTTGTCGAACGCCAGAGATCGTTCGCCACCCGATGGCCCGAGCACCGGTACGGCGCCGGGCCGGCCGAGAACCGCCGGCGCGACGAGCCAGTCGATCCGGTCGACCAGATCGCGTTCGAGGAGGCGCGCCGCGAGCGTCGGGCCGCCTTCGCACAGCACGCTCGCAATTCCGCGCTCGCGCAGCGCCTCGAGCGCAAGCGACAGATCGAGTTCGAGGTCGCCCGGGGAACCGACGTAGACGACGTCCGCGATGGGCTCGAGCGGCGCGAAGCCGGCTCGCGCACCGGCCGGCGCGAGCACGATCGTCGACGCGTAGCCGGGTTCCGCTGCAAAGATCGCGCGATCGACCGGGACCGCAGCGTGCTCGCATGCGATCGCGCGAACGTAGGCGGTGCGGCGCGCATGCGGCGGGCGAACCGTCAACTGCGGGTCGTCGACACGGACGGTTCCCGCCCCGATGAGTACGGCATCGTGCACCGACCGCAGCTCGCGCACGTACTCGCGCGCTTGCGCGCCCGTCAACCAATAGCGTTCGCCTTTGCGCGGCGCGACGAACCCGTCGAGCGATGCCGCGAGTTTCAACCGCACGTAGGGCCGCGTGCTCGTCACTGCTGCCGAAAAATCTTCGATCAAGGCGCGCGCCCAGGGATCGTCGGCGAGCGTGACCGCGACGTTCGCCTCACGCAAGCGCTCGAGCCCGCCGGCAGCTTTCGGATTGGGATCTCGTGCACCGGCCACGACGCGCGCAACGCCCGCATCGAGCACGGCCTGCGAGCAGGGCGGCGTGCTGCCGATGTGATCGCAGGGCTCGAGCGTGACGTAGAGCGTGGATCCACGCACGTCGTTGCCGCGGGACGCCGCGTCGCGCAACGCCTCCACTTCGGCATGCGGATCCCCGCGCTGACGGTGAAAACCCTCACCGAGCGTGGTCGAGCCGAGCACGAAGACGGCGCCCACCGCGGGATTCGGCGACGTGCTGCCCCGCCCGCGCTCGGCGAGTTCGCAGGCACGCCGCAGAAACACGCGGTCGAGCGCCGAGAGGTGTCCCGCGGCTACGGCTGGACCTCGACGCCTTTCCAGAACGCCACGTGGTCTTTGATTTGCTTCGCCGCATCCTTGGGTTCGGGATAATACCAAGCGGCGTCAGGGTTTTCTTTACCGCCCGCGACGACGGTGTAGTAGCTCGCGGTGCCCTTCCACGAGCAGACCGTGTGGGTCGAACTCGCTTTGAAGTGACTGCGGTCGATCGAGTCGGCCGGAAAGTAGTGGTTGCCTTCGACGACTTCGGTCTTGTCGCTCTCGGCCAGGGTCACGCCGTTCCAAACGGCTTTTGCCATGCAGTGTCTCCTCGTAGTAGCCCCACCATGAACACACCCCGTGGGCGCAGCGATGCATTCAGGCGTAGGCCAGAACGACCGCTTCGCGGACGAAGGCGCCACATTCTTGCAGGACCTCGGCGCAATCGCGGAGGGTCGCTCCCGTGGTCACGACGTCGTCGACGAGTACCAGCCGGGCGCCCGCCACGAGATGCGGCGCGACGCACATGAAGCGCCCCGTCGCCGCCAGGCGCGCGCTGCGGGAGCGGCCGTGCTGAGCGCCGCCGGCGCGCCGGCCGAGCGCGACGATGACCGGTACCTGAAGGCGCGCCCCAAGGCCTTGCGCGAGGAGCACGCCTTGGTCGAATCCCCGGGCTCGCCGCCGTGGCGACGTGGTCGGCACCGGAACGAGGACCGTGCCGGCCGGGAAGCCGGAGCCGATCCGGTCTGCGAGCAGGTCGGCCAGCACGTCACCCGCATCGCGACGCCCTCGCTTGTAGGCGAGGATCGTGCGCCGCAGCGGACCGGAATACCGGCCGGCCGCCCGAACGCGCAATGACGCCACCGACAAACGACGCCCAGCGTCGATCCGCGGACGACAGGCCGCACAGAGCGCGGTCCCTGCGACGCCGCAACCGCAGCAAGCCGGCGGAAATAGCCGCTCGAGAATCGCCGATACGAGCACGCCTCAAGATCGCGACCAGCTGACGGGCCGGCAAGGAATGCGTCGAAACCACAAACGTCAGCCTCGATGGCGGCGCGCCACCACCACACCCGGCAAGTCTGTCGTATCGATTGCCGGCGGCACTACGCCGAGGTCGGGCGCTGCAAGCGCGGGCTCAGGGTCGTAGCCGATCGGCGGCTCGGGCAACGTGCTCGCAAAGTCCGCCACGATGCGCGCGCGCGAACGAGCCTGGGGAAGCCGGCGCGGACGACGCTGCGTGTGAGGCGTAACCCAGTCCCGGATCCGGAGTGCCACCGGCGCCGCCGGGCGCACAGAAATCGGCCGGGCCGGCGTTCGTTTCACAGCAATCGTGGCGCGATGGGGCGGAGCGCTCCGAAGCGTGACGCGAGCGCGGCTGACAGCGTGCTGAGCCCTGACGACGTGAATGTCCGCGGGCATCGCCGCGATCTGCAGCGCAATCGGTTCCGCCAACCGAAGCATTGCCGCAACCAACAGCGCGAGGCCCAAGAGCGCGGCACCAGTGCTAATCGCGACGTCGACGGCGCGCTCGTTCACACCGTGGTCAGTACCCGCCTGCGGCGGAAACGCGCGCTAGCTGACGGTCTCGGGCTCGTTCGCGATTACGGCGCGTTCGATGACGGCGCCCGGGCCGATCTCGTAGTTCACGCCTATGACGCTATCGATGATCCGCGAGTTCGGGCCGATCTTCGTGCCGTCCCAAATGATCGAATTCGCGATCGTCGTGCCCGCGCCGACCTCGACTGCATCGCCGATCACCGTCGGACCGATGATGCGCACGCCGTCGCCGAGCCGTGCCAGCGAGCCGATCCGAACGTCGCCTTCGATGCGGACATCGTTGCCCAGGATCGCGTCCGGTGGGTAGCCGCGCGCGCGTGCGTTGCCGAGCAGCCGGACGCGCCCTTCCAACACATCACGCGTGGCGCGACGGTATTCGTCGGGCGTGCCGATATCGCGCCAATACGCGCCCTGCATCCGTAGACCGTAAAACGGTGCCGCATCGCGTTGCAAGCCGGGAAAGACATTCTTGCCGAAGTCCCAAAACTCGCCCGCCGGGATGCGGTCGAAAATCGCGGGCTCGAAGATGTAGACGCCCGTGTTCACGAGATTCGAGCGCTCGGTTCCCGGCGGCGGCTTCTCCTGAAAATCGAGAATGCGGCCATCGTCGTCGACGATCACGACGCCGTAGTGCGAGACGTCGTCCGCCTCGACGAGCCCGATCGTCGCGATGGCCGCGCGCTGCTTGTGGAACGCGACGAGTGCGTCGAGCCGCATGTCCGTGACCTCGTCGCACCCGATGACGACGAACGTGTCGTCCTTGAGGAATTCCTCCATCTGCTTGACGCCGCCCGCGCTGCCGAGCAGAACGCTCTCGTGCAAGTAGTGGAGCTTCACGCCGTACTGCGAACCGTCGCCGAACGTCTGGACGATGCGATCGGCGAGATAGTGCACATTGATCGCGATATCCTCGATGCCGAACGAGCGCAAGTAGCGCATCAGGTGCCCGCTGTTCGGCTCGCCCGCGATCGGAACGAGGGGCTTCGGCACTTCTTTCGTGAGCGGGTAGAGCCGCGTGCTCATGCCGCCGGCCAGGATCATCGCCTTCAAGAATACCTCCGGGTCGAAGGCGAGGTCGCTCGTTCGCGGAGTGCGAGCCAGACGAAACGAGGCAACGCCAATTGTCTGCGCCAACGCTTGGGTTCGCGCACGAGGCGGTACAGCCACTCGAGGTTGAGTCGCTGCCAGATTGCCGGAGCGCGCTCGACGTTCCCGGCCAACACGTCGAACGAGCCGCCGACGCCGATGCCGACCGAGCATCCGGTCTCCGCCAGATGGCCGGCGAGAAAGATCTCTTGGCGCGGCGACCCCAAGCCGACGAACACGACGCGAGCGCCCGAGCTTGCGACGGCGGCGCTCACCTTCGTCTCCTCCGCGGGCGGGAAGTATCCGTCGCGGGCGCCGGCCACGACGAGCCCCGGATAGCGCGCCTGGAGTACGGCGGCGGCGCGCAGCGCGGTGTCGCCTTTCCCGCCCAAGAGGTAGATCGGAACGCTACGCTCGGCGAACGCGGCGCACAGCGGATCGATGATGTCGACGCCCGCCACGCGTTCGCGGACCGCGGCCCCGTGCAGGCGCGCGGCGTACTTGATGCCGACCGTATCGCACAACGACAGCGCGCTTGCGTTGACGATCTCCCGAAAGCGCGGATCGCGCCGCGCGTAGACGGCCATCTCCGTGCCCAGCGTGACGACGAGCGCGGGCCGGTCGCCGGTCGCGAGCTCGACGATTTTCGCAACCGCCTCGTCCGTACCGATCACGTCGACGCGACAACCGAGAATCGTCACCTGCTGCACGTCAACGCAGGGCCGCGACGGCCGCACAGCGCGTTCGATACGATTCGAGCAGCGGCCGGAGGCGGTCGGCGAGTTCCGGCGGCAGCGTCCCGAGCGGCGTGCGACAGGGGCCGAGCGAAAAGCCCAGCTCGTTCATCGCCCACTTCACGGGGATCGGTGACGACGTCGCAAACAGCGCCGAGAAGAGCGGCGCGAGATCGCGATGGATGTGCGCGGCGCGCGCCGAGTCGCCCGCGGCGAACGCGTCGATCATCTCGCGCAGCTCGCGCGCGCAGAGGTGCGACGCGACGCCGATGAGACCGTCGCCTCCGAGTGCGAGCGCGGGCAGAAACATATAGTCGTCGCCCGACCAAAACGCGAAGTCCGGCGGCCGGTCGCGTAAGATCGCGGTGAACTGCGCGCAGTCAGCCGTCGACTCTTTGACGCCTGCGATCGTGCGATGGCGACGCGCCAGTTCGAGCAACGTGGCGGGGAGCATGTTGGCCGCCGTGCGACCCGGGATATTGTAGATGATGATGGGCAAGTTCGTCGCCTGCGCGACCGCCCCGAAGTGCGCGAGCATGCCGTCTTGGGTCGGTTTGTTGTAGTACGGAACAACGACGAGCGCCGCGTCGACGCCGACCGCCGCCGCTTCCTTCGTGAACGCGATCGTGTGCGCCGTGCTGTTGCTGCCGGTCCCGGCGACGATCCCGGCGCGATCGCCGACTTCGCTCTTCACGGCCTCCAAGAGCGCGAGCTGTTCGCGCTCCGTGAGCGCGGGCGCTTCGCCCGTGGTGCCGCAGACCACGAGGCCGTCATTGCCCTCGTCGATGAGGAAACGCGCGAGCCGTTTCGCCTCCGCGAGATCGACCCGGTCGGCCGAGTCGAACGGCGTCAGCATCGCCGTCATCAGGGGCCCGAGTCGCGGGGCGCGGGCGAAGGCGCTCATCGCTGCACTCCCGCCAGCATCCCGGACGGCGTCGAATCTTGATCCCGTCCCAACCGGAAGTAGTCGTGTATCGCCTGTTCGCCGCGCGCGACGTCTTCCTCGGGTACGAGCACCGAGATCGTGATGTTCGAGTCGGTCGAGTGGATGATCTCGATCCCCGCTTCGGACAGCGCCTGAACGATGCGATACATGACGCCCGACGTGCCGCGCATCCCGGCCCCCACGATCGAGATCTTCGCGCAGTGAGCGCGAACGCGCAGCGCCATGTTCATGCCGGCCAGCACCGCCCGCGCGGTTTCGAGCTTGTCGCTATCGATGATGAAGAAAATGCCGGCGTTGTTGATGTTGATCATGTCGACGGAGACGTCGCGCTCCGCAACGCGCCGGAAGAGCTCGAGCTCGAGCTGCCTGCGCGCGTCGAGGTCGTCGATCTCACCCTGGATCACGCGCACGAAGACGACGTCGCGCAGCGACGTGATCCCCGTGACCGGCCGGACGCGCTCGGGTTTGTGCCCTTCGTCGATCGTCGTGCCGAAGTTCGAGCGCAGTCCCTTGATTACGTAAGGCGTCTGCGTCACCCGAGCGACCTCGGCCGCTTTCGCGTGCATCACCTTGGCGCCGTCGGCAGCGAGTTCGACCATCTCGGCGTATCCGACGCGATCGATCGTGTGCGCGCCCGCCACGCGTCGCGGGTCGCCCGTCATCACGCCGCTGACGTCGGTGAAGATTTCGACCTCCTCCGAGCCGAGCGCGTTCCCGAGTTCGATTGCCGACAGATCGCTGCCGCCGCGACCGAGCGTCGTTACCGCGCCCGTTTCCGTCACGCCCTGATAGCCCGCGATCACGGGGATGATGCCGCGTTCGAGCGCGGCCAGAATGTTTCGCGGCTCGATGCGCAGCACGCGCGCATCGCCGAACGTACCGTCCGTGATGACGCCCGCCTGACCCCCCGTCATCGCCTGGGCGTCGGCGCCCCAGGTGGTGAGCAGCTCGGCAAACACCGCGCACGCAATCGATTCGCCGCACGAAAGAAGCAGGTCGCGGTTCGGGCCGCCGCGCGACGGCCCGAGCAACGCGAGTAACGAATCCGTGGCGTACGCATCCGGCGAGCGCCCGAGCGCCGAGCAGACGACGACCGGCGACACGCCACGCGCGCGCGCCTCGAGCACGCGCGAGGCGGCGATCTCCCGGAGTTCCGGCGACGCCAGCGACGAACCGCCGAATTTCTGAACGATGGTCTTAATCGTGGGTACTCGATCTGTTAGACATGGTGCTTTTGCTTGCCGACGAGTCCGCGTTGCAACAGCAGCTCCAGGATTTGAACGGCGTTCGTGGCCGCGCCCTTTCGGATCTGATCGCCGACGGCCCAAAGCTGGAAGTGGCGCTTCGACGCCCCTCCTTCCGCCCGCAGCCGCGAGACGTAGACGAGGTCCTGACCTTCGACGTCGCGCGGCGTCGCGCTTCCATCGGGAAGAAAGACGAGGCCGGGCGCGCCGGCGACCGCCTCGCCCAGCTCCACGGCGTCCGTCTCACGCTCCGTCTCGATGAAGGCCGCCACACTGTGGGCGTACCGCACGGGAACCCGCACCGCGGTCGCCGCGACGCGCAGATTCGGCAACCCGAGCATCTTGCGCGTCTCGGCCGCGATCTTCTTTTCTTCGCCGCTGTCGCCGAATTCGTCGATCGAGCCGACCTGCGGAATGACGTTGCGAAAAATTTGCCGGACGAAGGGGGACGCTTCGAGATTTTCTTCGATCCGGTAGGCGGCCTTCTCTTCGCGTTCGAGCGCCTCGAGGCCGGCCCGCCCGGCGCCGCTCACCGCCTGGTAGGTCGCGACGCGCACGCCGCGCAGCCCCACCGCGCGCGCGATCGGCGCGAGTGCCACGCACAGCACGATCGCGGTGCAGTTGGCGACCGGAAAGATCCGATCGGCCTCGCGAATCGCGTCCGGGTTGACTTCGGGAATGACGAGCGGCACGTCGTCCCGCATGCGAAACGTGGCCGAGTTATCGATGACGACGGCGCCGCCGGCAACGGCGTGGCCGGCCAAATCGGCGCTCGCGTCGTCGCTCGACGCGAAGAACACGACATCGAAGCCGCTCCGCAGCGCTTCGCCCGTCGCCGCGGCGATCGGCCACGGCCGGCCGCGCCAGACGAGCGGCTCAGGCCGTGCGCGCGATGCGAACGCACCGAGTTCGTCGACACGGATCGAGCGCTCGTCGAGCACGCGCAGGATTGTCTCGCCGACGGCGCCGGTCACCCCGACGATCGCAACCTTCACGATACCGCCTCTCCCAAGAACGCATCGAGTCCGACTACGAGCGCCGTGCGCTTGCGAATCCCGCGCACCGCGAGTAGCACGCCCGGCATGAACGACGAGCGTGAGAGCGAGTCGTGACGAATCGTCAGCACTTCACCCTCGCCGCCGAACAAGATCTCCTGGTGGGCGACGAGCCCACGCAGCCGAACGCTGTGGATCGGAACCGCGCCCCCACCGCGAACGGCCTCGATTCGCTCGGCCGTCAGCTTCGCGGTTCCGCTGGGCTTGTCGATCTTGCCGTCGTGATGCAATTCGATGATTTCCACCGTCGGATAGTAGCGCGCCGCTTGCTCCGCGAAGCGCATCGCGAGGACCGCGCCGAGGGCGAAGTTCGGCACGAGCGCCGCTCCGACCGCGTACTCATCACACATCGATTCGAAGCTGATGCGGTCTTCGTCCGTCCAGCCGGTCGCGCCGATCACGGGCGAGATCCGCCGTTCGAGCGCCTCGCGCGCGACGTCGACCGTCACCGGGTAGACGGTGAAGTCGACGACGACCTCCGGGTGCATCTCGTCGTAGAGTGCCGTGACGTCGTCGTAGATACGGCCACTGCCCAGGCTGCGGCCGACGTCCGCGCGATCGAAGCCGCCGACGAGTTCGAGGTCCGACGCGCCGGCGACCGCGGCACAGACCTCGCGACCCATCCGCCCGGACGCGCCCGCTACCGCGACCCTCAGGGCCACGGAACGCGGGTCTCCCGGTTCACGGCGACCTAGACGACCTTCTCGAGCGGCGCGTACTTGAGCATCACCATCTTCTCGCCCACGTTCGGGAACATGATGGTGAGCAGCCCATCGCCGCCCGCCCCTGCCGTCGCCGAGACCGTGCCCTCGCCCCATTTGGGATGACGCACGCGATCGCCGACTTGCAGATCGAGCCCGACGCCCGCACCGGCCGTCTCGTGAATCGCGACTTCCCGCCAGCGGCCGCCCGCCGGCCGGGGCATCGGAACGACGTTCCCGATCACTTCGACGCTCGGCATCTCTTCCAAGAAGCGCGACTTCGGGTGCGCGAACGTGTTGCCGAAGAGCGTGCGGCGCATCGCGTACGAGAGGAACAAACGATCCATCGCACGCGTGATGCCGACGTAGGCAAGCCGGCGCTCTTCTTCGAGCTCGGTCAGGTCGGTGAGCGCCCGATTGTGCGGAAACACGCCTTCTTCGAGGCCGGAGAGGAAGACGACGGGAAACTCGAGGCCCTTGGCCGCGTGCATCGTCATCAGCGTAACGAACGACGCCGTTTGGTCGAGCGTATCGAGATCGCTCACGAGCGCGATGTTTGCAAGGAAGTCGTCGAGCGAGCCCGCGTTCTCTTGGCCCTCGAACTCCTTGGCGACGCCGATGAGCTCTTGGAGGTTTTCGAGACGCGACCGCGCGTCCGACGTATCCTCGCTCTGCAGCTCCCGGATGTAGCCCGATTCTTCCATCACCGCGACCAAGAGGTCGCTGATCGAGAGATCGCCCGCGCGTTCGCGCAGCGACGTGATGAGGTCGGCGAAGCGTTCGAGTTCTTTTTGCTTCTTGGGGACGGCGCGGCGCAGCATCTCCTTGTCGAAGACCGTTTGACCGACCGAAACGCCCGCTGCACTCGCGGCATCGACCAAGCTCGCCAGCGTTTGCTGCCCGATCGAACGGCGCGGCACGTTGACGATCCGCCGGAACGCGACCGCGTCGGCCGGGTTCACGATGTAGCGGAGGTACGCCATCATGTCTTTGATTTCGGAGCGCGCGTAGAACCCGACGCCGCCGACGACGCGATACGGGATCCCCTCGCCGAGGAAGCCTTCTTCGAACACGCGCGACTGGGCGTTCGTCCGGTACAGGACGAGGAAATCACGGTACGCCGCGCCTTCGCGGACGAGCTCCTTGATTTTCTCAATGACGTACCGCGCCTCGGCGCGTTCGGTCTCGGCACCGTAGACGGTCACGGCTTCGCCGGTGTCGCGCTTGGTGTAGAGCTTCTTCGCGGAGCGCGTTTGGTTCTGCGAGACGACTTCGTTCGCGACCGTGAGGATGGTCTGCGTCGAGCGGAAGTTCTCCTCGAGCTTGAAGACCTTCGCGCCCGGGAAGTCTTTCTCGAACCGGAGGATATTCTTGTAGTCGCTTCCGCGCCACGAATAGATTGACTGGTCGTCGTCGCCGACGACGGTCAAATTCTTGTGCTCGCCCGCGAGGATCGCGCAGAGCCGGTACTGCGCGTAGTTGACGTCCTGGTATTCGTCGACCAGGATGTAACGGAACTTATTCTGATACCGCGTGCGAACTTCTACGTCGTTCTCGAGCAGCTCGATCGTCTTCGCGATCAGATCGTCGAAATCGAGTCCGTTCGATTCGCGCAAGCGCCGGTCGTATTCGCGGAACACCTGGGCCACGCGCTCGCCGAAAAACGACGTGTTCTTCGTCTCGTACTGGTCCGGCCCGAGCAAGGCGTTCTTAGCCTTGCTGATTTCATCCAAGGCGGCGCCCGGCGAGATCTGGCGTTCGTCGAAGTCGAGATCGTGGAGCACGTCGCGAACGATCGAGCGCTGGTCGGTATCGTCCATGATCGCGAAGTTGGAGGCGATGCCGATCTTCTTGCCGTCGCGACGCAGCATCCGCACGCAGGTGGCGTGAAAGGTGCCGACCCAGAGGTCGCGGGCGGCGGCCCCGACCATGCGCTCCAGACGCGATTTCATTTCGCCTGCCGCTTTGTTCGTGAACGTTACCGCGAGGATTCGGTCCGGAAAGACGTTCTTCTCGTTCAGCAGGTAAGCGATGCGGTTGGTAAGGACTTTTGTCTTGCCGCTGCCGGCGCCGGCGAAGATGAGAACGGGGCCGTCGGTGTGCTTTACAGCCTCGCGCTGTACGTCGCTAAGAGCGTCGGATTGGACTATCATCACCCATTGCTATTCGCCATCGGGCCGTCCCGCGCCTCGGCGCCGCTCATACGACACGTCAGTGCAGGACGAAAGTCGCAATCGAGGGTCAGCGTCCCGCGCCTTCCTCCGCGAGCGCGGTGATCCGCGCGTCAGGGTTCAGGACCGTGTTCGCGGCGATTCTCGCCCCGTGGCCGACGACCGCTCCCGATGGAACGACCGCACCCTTGCCCACGTGCGCGTCCGTCGCGAGGATCGCATCGCTGACCGTTGCGGCGGCCTCGATCTCGACGCCGTCCCAGAGGACGGAATCTCGCACGGTCGCGTCCGGACCGACGCGGCAGTCCACGCCGAGTACCGCGTAGGGACCCACCACGGCCCCCGCATCAAGCGTCGCGCCGGCCCCGATGAACGACGGCGACTGCACGCGTCCGGGGCCGTCGAAAGAGTCACCCGCCAGGATGAATCGGCCTCGTTCGGCGACGCCGGCACCGGGCGAATTTAGTGAAAGCTTGCCATCCAGGACGTCGGTATGGGCCTGAAGATACTGCGCCGGGCGCCCAACGTCGAGCCAGTAATCGCGGGTGACATACGAGTTCAGCAGTTCGCCGCGGGCCAGCAGCTCCGGAAAGGTTTCGCGTTCGATGGAGACCGCGCGGCCCAGCGGAATCGCGTCGAAGATCGCGGGTTCGAGCAGGTAGGTTCCGGCGTTGACTTCGCTCGTCGGAGCTGCGTCGCGCGGCGGCTTCTCGACGAAGCGCGTGACCCGGTCCGATTCGTCGCGCAGGATGCAACCGAACGCCGACGGATCGTCGACCCGGATCGCGTGCAACGTGCCGACGCCGCCATGCGCCCGATGGAATGCAAGCATCCGGCGCAAATCCAAACTCGTCAGAACGTCGCCGTTGAGGACGAAAAACGTCCCGTCGATCGTGCTCGCGACGTTCCTGATTGCACCGGCGGTTCCGAGCGGGACGTCCTCGACGAAATACGACAAGCGCACGCCGACCCCATCGCCGGAGCCAAAATGGTCGCGGATGGCCGTTGGAAGATACCCCGACGCCAGGATGACGTCGGTGACGCCGGCTCCGCGCAGCCGCGCGATGGTTCGCTCGAGAAACGGCACGCCGAAAAGTGGGACCATCGGCTTGGGAGTGACGTAGGTCAGCGGGCGGAGCCGGGTACCCTCGCCGCCGACTAGGATCACAGCCTGCAAGTAGAGATGGCCTTTCGAGAACGACTCTAAGGAAAAGTCGAGAGAGTTCCACGGGTGCGTTCTCGTCGTCGCGTGCGGAACTCCCGCCTACCGTTCGCCGCGCACTCCGTACATACGTTCGATGCTACGTCACAGACGGCAGGTGCGAAGCGTGATATCTTCTCCGGCAAGATGGGCAATACTATTCGTCAGGGCAGGGGATCTCGTGGTCCCTACCGCCCCCGGCGAAAGGTCACGATGAGCGCAGTTGAGCCTCTGCTGGAGGCATCCGAGCGTCCGCCCCATCTCGTGCAGGTGTACCAGGCGGACGACGCAGCGCTGGTTTCCAATCTGCTTGGATACCTGAGCGACGGATTGCGCCGTGGCGAGTCCGCGATCGCGATCGTGACCGGCGCGCATCGCGAAGCGGTCGTGACCGGCCTGCTGCGCAGCGGATGCGACGTCGCGCGACAGATCTGCGAAGGGCGGCTGACGCTGCTTCTGGTGGACGACATGCTCGAGCGCCTCATGGTCGAGGAGAAGCCCGACGCGAAACGCTTCGAAGAGCACGTCGGGACGCTCGTCCGCAAGACGCTCGCCGCCGCGAACGGACGCGGCTTGCGCGTCTATGGTGAGATCGTCGGCGTGCTTTGGGAGACCAAGCAATTCCCCGCCGCGATCAGGCTCGAGCAACTGTGGCATGGGCTCCAGCAAGTATTGGACTTCTCGCTGTATTGCGGCTACCCGATCGACGTGTTCGGCAAGCACTTCGACAGCAGCATCATCGACGCGCTCCTGTGCGCGCACACCCACCTCTTACCGACGGTAACCAACGGCTATCTGGAACGCGCGCTCGAGCGAGCGATGGAAGAACTCCTCGGCCTCGATGCGAGTGACGTGAAAGCCAAGCTCGGGGATGTCGTTGCGAACGAGTGGGGTACGGTTCCGAACGCGGAAGCGACGATTCTCTGGCTTCGGCGCACGCATCCGCGGTATGCCGATACCATTCTCGAGAGTGCCAAAATCTATTATCACGCGGCAGTCCGCCGTTTCTCAACGGGCGCGCTGTAGGCGTTCTAGGGTAGCTTTTTCCGCGCGATCGGCAGCACGGCGTGAACTTCGGTCCCGTAGCCCGGGGCCCGCTTCACGGTGATTTTCTCGGCTAGCGCGTGGATGAGAAAAAAGCCGCGGCCACCTTCAGCCATCGGGTCCGGCAGGTCGCTCGCGAATCTGTCGAGGCCGGGTCCCGTGTCGCGCACGAAGACGACCGGCTTCACGCCGGTCCAATCGATGCGAACTTCGACCAGGCCCGGTGCGTGCTCGACCGTGTTCGCCAGGATCTCGCCGAGGATCAGTTCACCCAGAAACACCTGATCTGCGTCGGCCGCGAGGCCGCGCATGTAGGTCATGAGTTCGCGGCGCGTGTTGTGCGCGGCGAATGCGTCGCTCGAGTGAAACCGCCAGTGCTTTTCGAGTGCGACCGGATTGGAACGCAAGCTGAGGTTTTGGGCGGGTGAAAGCTGAATCAAGAGCAACGCCGCGTCGTCGTGCGTGGACATTCCGTTGAGGACGATGTCTTGGATCGTGACCGCCGGCCGGGGAATGCTCGTATTGCCGACGATGAGCGCGAGAGCGCCCCGCAGCGCGCGCTCCGCGCCGAAGACGTCACGCGCGAACTCGGTAATTCCATCGGTGTAGAGCGCGATCACGGCGTCCTTCTGCAGCTCGACCCGGTGCGACACGTAGCCGCTCCCAAGGCCGACGCCGAGCGGTTGACCGCCCGTCGGAAGGGCCCGAGCCGGTTCGTCGTTGCGATACGCGACGAGCGGTGGTGGATGCCCCGCGCTCGCATACGTCATCGTCATCTCCTTGACGTCGATGATCCCGACGAGCGCCGTCACGATCACGTCCGGATCCTGATAGGTCAAGACGCGATCGGTCTCGGTGAGAATTTTTCCGGGATCGTCAAACTGAAAGGAGAGCACGCTGATCGCCTGACGGAGGCGTCCGACGATCACCGACGCCTCGAGCCCGTGGCCAGTGACGTCGCCGATCGAAACGACGATCCGGCCGTCGGGCAATTCGAAGGCGTCGTACCAGTCGCCGCCGATCAACGCGTCGCGTTCGGCAGCGAGGTACGTCGCGTCCAGCCGGACGTCTCGCCGCTGCGGGAGCGACTTTGGCAGGAAGACGTCTTGGAGCGTTTCGGCGATGCGTTTGGTTCGCTCGAGCGCAATTTTCTGCGCGTCGATATCGACATTGCTCCCGTACCAGCGGACCGCTTTTCCGGTTGCATCGCGCAGCGGTTCGGCTCGCGAGAGAAACCAGTGGAACGTGCCGTCGTGTCTGCGCAGACGGTATTCCATTTCGAACGGCTCGCCGGTCGCGATCGAGCGCGGCCAGCGCTCCATCACGTCGACGAAGTCGTCCGGATGGTGCGCCGCTTGCCAGCCCCAGCCGGCAGATTGCTCCGGCGTTTGGCCGGTGAACTCGTACCAGCGGCGGTTGTACCAGTCGATCCAACCGGTGGCGTCGGCCGTCCAGCAGATCACGGGCAAAGACTCGGCTAAGACGCGGGACTTCCGTTCCGAATCGGCGAGTAGCGCTTCCGCCCGCCTTTGGTCCTCGATGAGGGTCGACGTCCCATACCACCGCACGATCGAGCCGTCGGGTCCGCGTTGCGGGGCCGCGCTGCTCAGCAGCCAGACGTACGTGCCGTCGGCCTTGAGGATCCGCGCTTCGATGGCTGCGTTTTCACCGGTGTCGAGCGCGCGTTGCCAGGCGCGGGTGACGGCGTCGAGATCGTCCGGATGGACGAGTGCCTGCCACGCATCGTCGAGGGCGGCTCCGGCATCGTAGCCGGTAAATTCGCACCAGCGGCGGTTGAGGAATTCGATGCGTCCGTCGGGGTTCGCGGTGAAGAGCATGGCCGGAAGCGCGTCAGCGACGCTTCGCCAAGCCGCGAACGTCGTTTCCGCATCAACCGGCGATTCGAACACCCCGTCCACCTCGTTGCCTTCGCTCCATACCGCCTTACCACAGAAACGCGTGTCGGAAGCGTGTCTTGAGGCGGAAATTTTCGGGTTGTCGGGGTGGGATTCTGGAGTGGCGGTGCTGAGATTGCGGGCAGTGCGGCAGGATTCTGAACGCTTGTATCGAACATATGTTCGATGGCACAGTGTAGGATTTGCTGGCCTGAGGTCCAGGCCTTTTACGATGCAGGGCACTCGCCACTCGAGTGCGCCCTGCGCTTCGGTTTCTCACGCGGCGCTTGGCGAAAGGCATGGCTTGCCGGGCGCCTCGCGGTCGCGGAGCAGCATCGGGGCATCTGTTTTGGGCGTCGAAAGGCGAACGTCTACGATTGGGTTCTCGTTCAGCAGTTCTATGATGAAGGGAACTCCTATCGCCAGTGCCGCGATCGCTTCAAGTTTTCGTCGGGCGCATGGGCAAAAGCGATAACACGCGGCGATCTGAAAACACGCGGCCGAGAATGGTCGGTCGAAAGGGTCCTCGCACAATCGAGAAGCCGGCTCACGATCAAGCGCACCTTATTGAAAGCCGGGGTTTTAGAGAACCGATGCGGGGAGTGCGGCATTTCCGAATGGAGGGGACGTCCCATCGCCATCCAAATCGACCATCGCAACGGAGTACGGGACGATCACCGGATCGAAAATCTTCGGATGCTCTGCCCGAACTGTCATAGTCAAACAGAGACATTTGCTGCTAAGAATATCCAGGCAAAAAAACGGAACGATCCCGGTTCGTCTAATGGTAGGACAGCAGCCTCTGAAGTTGCCTATCGTGGTTCGAGTCCATGACCGGGAGCCACGGCCCTATCGTCTAGTGGCCTAGGACGCCGCCCTCTCACGGCGGTAACACGGGTTCGACTCCCGTTGGGGCTACCACTCAGAAAACCCGTACAACGTATGGGTTTTCTTCATCTCAGGAGCTTGGCATTCTCCTTATTTTCTGGTGACATGGCCGCAGGGCGGGTCGCTGTCCAACGGAGCGAGCGATAAACTGATGGCCCCACCCGGCGTGCTCTCGGCCGCGCAAGTCCGCGCGATCCGT
>Ga0302324_100013830_pt1 | contig 16321 bp, 11 predicted proteins | sample Palsa_T0_1_FD_201949 | JGI IMG/M metagenome (GOLD analysis project Ga0302324, IMG submission 201949) | Peat permafrost microbial communities from Stordalen Mire near Abisko, Sweden - Palsa_T0_1 | ecosystem: Environmental > Terrestrial > Soil > Palsa > Peat permafrost | place: Sweden: Abisko...
CGACCGTGGCGGACCCGACTTCCGAGCCCAGCGGGCGGCAGCTGACGGGGTTCGCCGCGAATGTCGCTTCCGGACACGCTTTCTGCAGCGTCGTCAGCCGTGACGGCAGTTGCTTGGGAAGTTCTACGAACACGGATTTCATGTTCGCCTCATGTGCCGGCTGAGTCAGGGTGACCTGCAGGCTCGCCCCGTTCAGTTTTGAGGTCTTCGCGCTGGTCGCGGTCTTGAACGACGGTTTGAACGGCAGCGCGCCACAGGCGCCGACCTGAAACGGGCTCGACAGGCCCTGTGTCGCGCCGAACGTCGAAGTCAATGTCGATTCGGTGGCGAGCGCGCCGCAGTTGGTCGGGTTGAAGATGAAGTTGGGCCGGTTGACTTCGACTTTTAAGGTCTTCAGCCGCACCGGCACGCCTCCCACGATTGTTGGAAGGTTGGTCGTCGCGACGGTCACTCGCGCTGTGTTGGGGTTGACCTTGATCGTCGCGCGAGTCGTCACGGTGCCGAGGTTGAACGGTCCGGCCAGGACCGAGACCGGGATCGAGAGGCCGTAGGGGGCGTTGTCGTAGGGGCCCGTGAGGTAGACCGGTCCGGAGAGCGGGTACGGTTCCGTCCCCGCGCCCGCCGTGACCGTTGCGACGCCGATCTGGCTCGCCGCGGTGCAGGTTCCGGTCGTGGCCTGCGGTTCGCCGCAGAGCGTGACAGAGGGGATGTCGCCGAGCAGGCCCGCGGGCAGCGTCGTGGAGATCTGCGCGAGGTACTGCTGGCCGTCGGCACGGGTGAGGTTGAACGTGTAGGGGCTGTAGGCGCCGGCGGTGGCGTTCGCGGGCGTGGCGGACTGGGTCAGGGCGAAGGGGATGGGATTTGGGCAACCGGTCGTAGGGAAGGCGAACGACGGCGTGAACTGTTTGAGGATCCCTTCGCCGGAGTAGGCGATGAAATTGGATTCCGTCTTGGCGCCGCCACAGCCCAGCGGGTTCGCAAGCGGCGCGCGGGGGCCCGTCTTCAATTCGAGGACCACGCTGCTGAACGGGAGTTGCGGCAGATTGAACGGGTGCGCTGCGGTGTTTGTGAAGTAGGCCGTCACCCTGCCCGTGCTCGGGTCGGGCTGGATCGTTCCTTCGACCTTGACCGCGACGCCGTAGGTGCTTTCGGCCACGACGTAGACGGTGTACGGGGGACCGGTGATCGGCAGGCCTTGCGGGGCTCCCAGATAGAGATTGCCGGCGAGCGAACCGGGCGGGAGATCCGTTTCGATCTTGACTTTGCCGATATTCGAGCCGCCTGGGCATTCCGCCGGCGTGCTGCTTTCGAAGTGGATCTTGGCCGGCGAGCAAGCTTCCAAGCCGTTGGCCGCGGACGGGTTCAGCGTCAACCCTTCGGGGAAGGTCGCGTGTGCTTCGGCGATGTCAGCCGTGTTGATTTCTCCTGCGCCTTCGTGCTGCGGAACTTTGACTTCGGTGATGACCCCGTCGGGCTGGTCTGACGTCTTTTCTGACGTCGCTGGTCCAGGGATGACTTCGGTGATGGGTTCGAAGGGAACGTGTGAGCAGCCTTCGATGCCGACGGGGGGCACGGTGGGGGTGCTGCCTTTTTCGCCCGAATCGGATTCGACTTCGACGTAAGAGGTCGAAATCGAAGGCGCGCCGCAACCACTTGGAAGCGTGAGGAAGTTTCCATTCCCGGCGTGCCCGTTGAAGAACAGCTTCGACTTCAACGTCTCCAGCGGGGATTTGACCCCCCCGAGAACTTCCACTTCCGGTGGGATGTTGTTGATTTCGAAGTACTCGTGGAAGTCACCGGAGGGAATCCCCCTGGCTTCCAGTGCCGGTTCTTTGGCATAGCTGACATGGCCTTCTAGGATCAGGTGTACCGCCGAGACGATCGGCGACGCGCCTTCGACGGCGATGCCGAACAGCAGCGGCAGTTTCGCTTCCTGGTCGAGGTTGTAGACCTTGCCGGTCAGCGGAGGGGCGAGCACGGGCACGCCGAGCACTTTGACGACCGCTTCCAGTTCGACGAACCCCGCTTCGCTACCTGGGGGGCAGCCTTTTGGTTCTTTGTTGAACTGTTCCCGCGTGCAGGTTTCGAGCGTCTGGGGGTCGGCGGCCAGACCGGGTGGGACATCGACGCGGAGACGCTTCAGCGGTTCTCCCGTCGGCACACGGCTGCTACCCGTGCCGGTGTGCGCGACTTCAACGCCCGTCAGTCCCCAGGGCGGATGTCCGGCCGCCTGGGTGTAGAAGGCACTACTGGGGCTCGTGTATTCGCAGCTTTTGACTTCTGTTTCGTTGCCGTTGCAGGTCCCGGCTTCGAATTTGGCCACGCCGAATCCGGCGGCCTGGGCGGCAGGGGCGAGCGCCGTGGCGAACATCGCAGCGCTTGCCAACGCACCGAGCATTGCGAAACGAGCAGCTTGTCTCATCCTCTACCTCTCCTCTGACCCATTTGACTCCAGAGGAGAGGTACCCGCTGCTTCAGCTTCTAATCATCAATCCCAACAAATGTAATACAAATGCATTACACACCAGAACAACCAAGACACTACATATGCGCTACCCGAAGACCACCGTCGTGGTCGAGGCGGAGTTGCCGTTGCTCTTCGTCTTGGGCACGAAGCCGATCCGCAGCTTGACCTTCAGCGGCTTGCCCTTGTTCAGGCCGCTGTTGGAGAGCGGAACCTTGAGCGTCGCGGTTTTCTCGGCCTTGCTGAGATGGCGGTAGACCGTTTTGAGGTTCGACCCGCTGCCGCTGATGCGCCCCGCGGAGTAGGTCTGCACGGTGATGTAGGCCGTGTTTCCAATCACCTTCTTGCCGGCGATCCTGACGCCGCAGCCCGCCACCGTGATTTTGGTGTTCTGCGTGACTTTGAAGCCGTTCTGCCCGATCATCGTCGTCGGCATCGTCAGCGGGTTGATGCAGAGGCTGCCGTTTGCCGTCACCGCAGAGTGACCGCCGATCGGCAGGTTGACGGTGATGCTCGAGACCGGCACGTCGGGAGGCGACGCGAAGGTCGTGGTCGTGACGCCCTTGCTGATCTTCGTGTTGCCAACCAGGATCACGCGCACGCCGTTGGCTTCCATCACCAGATCGAGGTCCGGGAACGCCGCCCCGCCGTGGGAGACGAAGATCGCCGGACCCTGCAGTTTGCCCGGCAGCGTCGGCGTGTTCGCCCGCGCCCCGCCGACGAACGACCCGCTCGGGCATTTGTAGGGGTTCGTCGCGAACACCGATTCCGGGCATGCTTTCTGCAGCGTCGTCAGCCGTGACGGCAGTTGCTTGGGCAGCTGCACCATGACCGATTTGAAGTTCGTCTGCCCCGCCCCGATGTTGAGGGTCGTTTCCAGACTGGCCCCGTTGGCTTTGGATGTCTTCGCGCTCGTCTTCGACTTGAACGAGGGCTTGAACGCGAGTCCGCCGCAGGCGCCGACCTGGAACGGGCTCGACAGGCTCTGCGTCACACCCGCCGCCAGATTGGGCGCGGTGGTGCCACTTAGGACCGATTCGGTCTGCAGCACGCTGCAGTTGGTCGGGTTGAGCAGGAATCCCTGCTTGTTGATGTTGACGCTGATGCTCTTCATGCGTAGCGGGATGCCTTTGTAGATCGTCGGCACGGCCGTCGTCGCCGTTACACGCGCGGTGTACGGATTGACGGTGAGCGTGCCGCGAGTCACGACGTTGCCGAGGCTGAACGGCCCGGCGACGGCCGGCACCACAACCGACAGCCCGAACGGCGCGCCGTTGTACGGGCCCGTCAGGTAGACGCTGCCCGTGAACCCGTACGGCGTCGGGCCCGCGCCCGCCGTCACCCCGACCGCGCCGATCTTGCTGGTCGCCGGGCAGGTGCCCGCGTTCGCTTCAGCTTCACCGCACTGCGTCACCGTCGGAATCAGTCCCACGAGACCCTCCGGCAGCGTCGTCTGGATCTGCGACAGGTACTGCTGACCGTCCGTCCGCGCGATGTTGAGCGTGTAGGAGGTCGCCGCGCCCGCGTTGCCGGGAGCCTGGTTGGTGGTGGTCTGGGTGAGCGCGAACGGCGGCGGCGAGGCGCACGCGCCCCCGGAGCCGTTGCTGTCGACCGTGAAGGACGGGACGAGGGGCGAGGCCGGCATGGTCGGGTTCGCGAAGGGGACAAAGCTCGCCAGGCTCGTTGCCGGCCCGCAGGTCAGCGGATTAGCCACCGGAGCGAGCGCTTTCTGAGTAAAGGCCAGTTTGATGTCGCTGAACGGTTGTTCGGGCACTTCGGTGAACGTCACCGTCACGCGACCCGTTTCTTCGTTGGGCGTAGCCAGGCCCTTCAGGCGCACATCGACCCCGTATCTCGTCGATTCGGCGTTGATGTAGATCGTGAACGGCGGTTTGGCGATCGAGGTGCTTTCACCTTCGCCACCGAGGTAGATGTCCCCAGTGAAGGTTCCTCCAGGAGCTTCGGGAAGGGTGGGGACGTTCAGAAAGACTTCGCCGATCTTTGATTTTGCCGGGCACCCGACCCCGAAGACGGGGCTGCCGATCCTGACCTGGGCCGCCGTGCAGGCTTCCAAGCCCGCCGCGGCCGATGGGTTGAGCGTCATGCCTTCAGGCAAGGTGAAGGTCGAGGCCGCCAGCTGCGACGAGTCGATTTCATTTGCGGCAGTGTGAGGCACCGCCAGGTCGGTCGTGGCGCCATCCGGCTGGTCCTGCTGGGTGGTTTCCGGAAGCAGCCCGGTTGTGGGTTCGAAGGGGACAAGTCCACAGCCGTCGAGACCGAGCAACGTTTTGTACTTTTCTTGCGTCAGTTCCTGCGGGCCCGCCAAAAGCTTTTCCGTTTCTTCTTTGGTTTCTGTGCTGCTTTTCGGGGTAACGCCTTCCAGGCTCAGGCGGGTAACCTGGTTGATGGGATCGTTGCATTTAGTCGCATTTGTGATGAACGCGCCATTGCCGGCCCTGCCGTAGTCGAGCTGTCGCGACCTGATCAGCGGAAGAGCCGGAGAGACCTTGACTTCGAAGTAGTCGTGATAGTCGGCGGCGCCTGTTCCCTTTGCTTCTTTGCCCCATTCGACGTTGCCTTCGACGATCGTGTGTACGTACACCCCTTTGCCCGGAAGTTCGAGCGCCGCCCCGTACAATGCGGAGCGGGCCGGCGTCGTACTCGTAGCTTCCGGCTGCACGAGGTTGAATAGTTCACCTTTCAGGACAAGGTCAAATTTCAATTCCGGGTCGTACACGGTGGCGGTTTCTTCGCCGATCACAGTGCTTTCTGGTCCGATGCCGGCTTGTCCGAGTTTTGCCCCTTTGCATGTGGGGGCAGTGAAGACTCCTGCGGCAACTTCAGTTCCTTCGAATTCTTTCATGGTGCATTGAGGCACAGCCGCCGGGCTGGTGGCGAGGCCGGGCGCAACATCGACCCTGACATGCGTCACGATGCCGGTCGGTATCGCCAAGCCATCTTTGTATTCCCCAGTGTGCTTGACCATGAAGTCCGTGATGCCGTAGGGCACGCGGCCGGCGGCCTGTCGATACCCTTCTGTTTTCGATTCTGCTTCGCCCGGTTCCACGGTTTCCGCCATCGGCTGTGTGGCAGGGTTTGCTCCGACCACCTTTTCGCCGCATCCTTCGTGGCCTTCGCTGCAGTTGACCCCGACGAACTTTTCGATTTCGACGGCAGCATGAGCCGCTGGCGCCGAGACGGCGAGGATCGCGCCGATCAGCGGCGCCATAAGAGCAAAGCGTACGTTGGACCTCATGCAGACCTCCCTATCGAAACCGGACCCGGGGCGTGAATTACCCGGTTTTGACTCCCCGTACTCCAAAAAGTTGCGGCAACCCGTTGCGGTCCTTCAAAAGTTCTTCGATAAGCGAATGATTCCTGCTCGCTACCTACAGTAGCGTAACCGATCCTCATTCGCCTTGCAAATCTGACCTTACACCATGCAATGGGTGGTTGTCTAGGGGGAAGCGGTCCTCAGATTATTGGCCCGGCCAGCTGCGACCGTTGGCGAGCCACAGCTCGAGCAGGGGGTCGACGACGCGCCAGCCGGTCGCAGTCGTCTCGTCGGCGAGGACGTGACCTTCGCGCTCCAGGCGCTCGACCGTGCCGTGGTTGCTGCCCGTCTTACTTACCCCGTAGCGCTCGCGCGCGACTCGGCCTTGCAGTGGCGTCGATCGCTCTGAGATGACGGCCATCAGCCGTCGCTCGCTGTTGTTCCAGGAGTCCCACGCCGCCTGCACCTCCGGATCCGCGTCACGCGTAGCCGCTGTGAACGCCTTGCTCCACTCATCGCTGGTGGCGGTTGCCCCGGATCTCGTGTGCTCGTAGAGATGGTGTGCAAGCAACATCGCGCGCTGGGGATGCCCATCTGCCCGTGCCAGCAAAAACTCGAGTGCCTCACCCGGGTCGCGGTTGCCACTTTCAAATCGAGATCCGATGTACTCGGCCAGATCCTCCGCCCCGAGCCGCGGGAGATCTATGGGCTTGGCCTGAGCGAAGAAAGCGTGGCGACGGTCTGAGAACAGGTCGCGCATCAGGCCCGGGTGAGATCCGGAGAACAGATAGGCGGCGGCGTTGCCGTGCTGCTCGAGCTCGGACCGGATCGTCCCGGCCAGCGCGTCCCCAACCCGGACGACGTCTTGAAACTCATCGAACGCGATCGCGCACTGGCGACCCTGCCGTTCCTGCAGCCGGCGCGGCAACGCGAGCCGATCCAGCAAATCCGGCATCGGCATCTCGGGCGCCACCTCGACGCCAATTCCGGCGGGCGCCGCATGCACGCGCGGCCGGAGTGTCGAGACGACGCCGGCAAACCAGCGCTTGAGCTGTCCATCGAGCTGCTCGCGGTAGGCCCGCTCAATGCGCTCGGCTACGTCGGCAGCACTCAGCACGCCGAGGAAGTTCACGTAGATAGGCACAAATCCGTCCCTGTCGGCCACCGCAAGTGCAGCCTTGAGCAAAGACGTCTTGCCATATCGACGTGGCCCCTCGAGACGACTGTTGCGAGTCTCGCCGATGCGATCGCGCAGCAAGGCCAACTCGGCTGTCCGGTCGGCGAGCACATCGGGTGGTTCGAGCGGATCCTCGTAGATGAACGGACTACTCATGGTGCCGTATCATAGCACCAGATGGTGCCGTTATATAGCACCGTTTGGTGCCGTTATATGGCACCTTGGAGCCGATGAACCGGGCGATGGAAGGCATGGGTGGGCAGATCAACCGCCGCTACAGGATCTACGAGCGGATGCTGTAGGCGGCGCTGATGAGAGGATTCCTCGGATGTCGTCTGGCACGGAGCCGAGCAGCGCAGGACACCGCGCGGGAGTGGCGCAGGCGAGTGAGCTGTTCGTCTTCCCTCAGTACAACTGGGGCTATCCCGCGCCGCTGAAGAACGCGCTCGACTTCCTCTACTTCGAGTGGCGCGACAAGCCCGCCACGACCGTCACCTACGGGACCCGCGGCGGCAACAGGGGCGCCGATCAACTCCGCGGCGTCCTCGACGGCCTGCACATGCGCTCGTTGGAGGATCGCCTGGAGATCGTCATCACCGACGATGACGTGGACGAGGAGTGGCAGCTGCGAGACCTCGATGCCACGCTGCGCCCCTATCTCGAGCAAGTCAAGAGGCTCGACGCCCAGCTGGTCGCTGTCATTCGGCGAGGAACTCGCGGAGATGTGCTGTGAGCTTTGCGGGCTGGTCCTCGGAGATCAGGGTGTAGGAGTCGGCGATCTCCACGAGGCGTCCCTGCGGCAGCAGCTCGGCGAGGCGGGGGCCGTGCGCGATCGGCATCAGACGGTCCTCGCCGGCCCAGATGACGAGCGCGGGGCGCTCGAAGGAGCGCAGCGTCTCGGCGGCGGCGAGTAGCTCACGCCGACCCTGCGCGGCGCTGCGCACGTACTTCCGCAGATCGCGGCGGATCTCGCGCTGTGAGGTGACCGGCCCGAACCACTGGTCCATCACCTCGCGCGAGACCGGCCTTTTGCTCAGATGGCCATAGGTCACCGGCAGCCTGCGAAGGCGATCGAAGCGAAACGGCATCACCGTCATGAAGATGCCGCCGGGCACACGCGCGATGTAGGGCAGCAGCTTCGCCGCGCCTTTCGGCGGGACGTTCTCGAACGCCTCACACGAGCACAGCACCAGCCGTGCGATCCGTCCGTCGCGGGCACCGCCGATCAACAGTTGCGGTCCTCCCCAGTCGCTGGCTACGAGCGTGATATCGCGCAGGTCCAAGCGCTCGATGAGCTCGCCGAGGATCTCAGCGACTCCGCTCATCGACAGGTCCGCGTCGGCGCGCATCGGGTGGCGATGAGCACCGAGCGGCAGCGTCGGCAGCACGCAGCGGTAATCAGAGCGGAGCTCCGCGACGACCTCGCGCCACAGCGAGCCGTCCATCATCAACCCATGTACAAACACGATCACCGGCCCGCCCCCGCCGGTGTCCTCGTAGTCGATCGTTCCCGCTGAGAGCTCCAGTTCAGGCATGACAATTTCTCCTCTAGATAGATCGCTCCATACAGACTAGCTATCCTGAACTGAACGTGCAGCGAAGCCTCAGAGGATTTGAACCGACGCCCAACGGAAGCTGTGGAGGAGCCAGATGAGCACAAACACCAAGGAACGGATCGTCGATGCCGGCGCCACGCTGTTCCGCCGCCAGGGCTATAGCGCCACCGGCGTCAAACAGATCGTCACCGAGGCCGAGGCCCCCTTCTCCTCGCTCTATCACTTCTTTCCCCAGGGCAAGGACGAGCTCGCAGCGGAGATCATCCGCTCATCGGGCCAGATGTTCCAGCAGCTCGTCGAGTTCGTCTTCGACTCTTCCCCCGACATCCTCACCGGCGTGCAGAACTGCTTCGCCGGCGCCGCCGAAACGCTCCGCCAAACCGACTACGCCGACGCCTGCCCGATCGCCACCGTCGCCCTCGAGGTCGCAAGCACCAACGAACCACTGCGCAAGGCCACCGCCGACGTCTTCGAGAGCTGGATCAAATCCGCAACCGAGCGCTTCGTATCCGCAGGCGTCCCCGAGAGCACTGCGCGCGAGCTTGCGATCGGCCTGATCGGCGCGCTCGAGGGCGCCTTCCTGCTCAGCCGCGCCGCGCGCAGCACCGAGCCGATGGACGTTGCAGGCGCGGCGGCCGTGGCGACCGTGCAGGCCGCGCTCACCCGATCTGCGTAACGGGCCAAATCTTGTTGATCTGTCAGCACGGTCCCGAGCCCGAGAACCCGACGGGCGCGCCGAAACTCACCCGCAGCAGTGCCCCGCCCCCCGGCGCATTCGCGGCCTCGGCGTAGCCGCCGCAGGCCTCGGCCGCCTGGCGCACGATCGCGAGGCCGAGGCCGGACCCCGGTAGCTTGCGCGCGCGGTCGGCGCGGTAGAAGCGGTCGAACACGAACGGCAGGTCGGTCTCGTCGAAGCCCGGGCCGTGGTCGCGGACGCTGAGTACGCCCTCGTGCAGGCCGATCTCGACGAGGCCTCCCTCCGGGCTCCACTTGTGGGCGTTCTCGAGCAGGTTCGAGACCGCGCGCACGATCCGCTCGCCCTGCCCGCGCACGAGCGTCGGCTCGAGGTCGAGCTCGATGCGCAGATCGCCGCGTCGGCGCGTGCGCTCGACCGCGCCCTGCACGACCTCGTCCAAGCGCACGTCGTCAGGCTCACCCTGACCTCGGCCAGAACCGCGCGCGAGCTCGACGACGTCGCTGACGAGCGCCGTAAGCTCGTCGAGCTCGCTGACGATGTCGGCCCGCAAGTTCTCCTGCTCGTCCTCCGGCAGCCGCTCGGATTCGCCGAGAACTTGGATGTTCGCCCGCAGCGAGGCGATCGGCGTGCGCAGCTCGTGCCCGGCGTCGGCGATCAATTGCCGCTGCTCCTGCACCGAGCGCTCGAGCGCGTCGAGCGTCGTGTTGAAGCTGCCCGCCAGACGCGCGAGCTCGTCGCGGCCCTCGACGTCCAGCCGCCGCGACAGGTCGAGGTTGCCCGTGAGCGCCTCCGTGCGTTTGGTGAAGCGCGCGACCGGCGCCAGCGCGACGCGCGCGACGAGCGCGCCGAGGATCGCCGCGAGCGCGATCCCGGCGACGCCGATGATCACGAGCAGCAGCAGGATCCGGCTCAGCTCTTTGTTCATTTCGCTCAGCGGCCTTGCGATCAGCACGGCGCCGCTTGAGCCGGTGCCGATCGTCAGCACGCGCAGCTGCGTCCCCTTCACGGTCCGGTCGCTCAGCGCGCTACCGGTGCCGCTCGCGGCGATCGCCCTATCGCTCGCGCTGACCGCGATCCGCGGTGAGCTCCCCTGTCCGGCTGGCACCTGGACGGTTCCGTTCGGCGCGATGAACTGCACGTAGCCCGACGCCGCGCCGAACGGCGCCGGCTGGACATGCGTGGGAAATCCACCCTGAGGCTGCCCCAGAGGAGGTTGAGAGGCTCCTCCCACGCCGGCCGGCCCGACGAACGCCTGCGCGCGCTGGCGCAGCCCCTGATCGATCTCCCCCTGCAGGTCCGAGCGCACCGCCAGATATACGCCGACCGCGGCCGCGAGCACGGCCAGCCCGACCGCGAGCCCGGCCGCCGCCGCGATCCGCGCGCGCAGGCTCACGGCTCGCGCAACACGTAGCCGACCCCGCGCACGGTGTGGATCAGCTGGCGCGCGCCCGCACCCTCCAGCTTGCGGCGCAGATACCCGACGTATACCCGCAGCGCGTTCGAGGCCGGGCCGAAGTCGTAACCCCACACGCGGTCGTAGATCAGCGTGTGGGGGAGCACTTGCTTTGGGTTGAGCATCAAAAGCTCCAGCAACTGGTACTCCGTCCGCGTCAACTCGACGAACTGCCCCTGCACGTCTGCCCCGTGACGCGAGCTGTCCAGCCGCAGCTCCGCGAACGTCAGGGAATTGGTCGCGCCCGCCCAAGCCTGCGGATCGGAGCGACGCAAGAGGGCGCGCAACCGCGCCTTCAGCTCGCCCACGTCGAACGGCTTGACCATGTAATCGTCCGCTCCGACGTCCAACCCATCGATCCGGTCCTCGACCGCGTCGCGCGCCGTCAGTATCAGGATCGGCACGCGGTTGCCCAGCAGGCGCAGGCGTCGGCAGACCTCCAGGCCGTCGATCCCCGGCAGCCCGACATCGAGCACGACCGCGTCCGGGATCGCCTCCACGACCTGCTCGAGCGCCTGCTCGCCGTCCTCGGCGACCTGCACCTCGTAGGAACCGAGCGTCAGCGCGCGGCGGAGGGCGTCGCGCACGGCGCGGTCATCGTCGACGACGAGGATCCTCATCGCCCTGATTCTTGCGTGCGCAGCGCGGCGGCGCGGCCCTGGCAGTCGTAGAGGGTCGCGGTCGAGCTCGTCGTGGCGCCCGTGCGCGTACCGAAGAGCGCGCTCGTGCCGCTCGTACCGCTGACCATGCTCGTCGCGCTCGGGAGCGTCACCTTGCGACAGACCTTCGCCGCGGCGGCGATCGCGACGCTCGAGCCTTTGCGCGTGTCGCCCGGCAGTCCGCCGCCGCTCTCTTCGCCGCCGAGCACCCAGCGGATCTTGCCCGCCGCGACCTCGTCGGCCAGCCAGGAGATGCTCACGGTGCTCTCACGTCCGGAGAAGCCGCCGATCCCCGCGACATTGGCATCTTTGTCGATGATCGCCGTGGCCGCGCTCGACTGGCTCTCGACCGCGAGCGTGCCGCCGCCGTGCGCGTGTATGTAGGTGAGCGCCTCCGTCAGGGACGCTTCGCCACCGCCGCCTGCGCCACCGCCGAACCCAGCGCCGCCTGCCCCGCGGCCGCCGGCGGCGAAACCGGCGCCGCCGGTGGGAGGAGCGCCCGCCTGGCCGCCCGTGATTTCCACTGCTCCCCCCTGCGCGGCGGTGCCCGATTGCGACGTGCCGCCGGAGCCGAACAGCTGCACGCCACCGACACCACCAGCGCCGGGCCGGCCGCCCGCGAAACCGCGCCCACCCGGACCGCGGCCGAAGCTACCGCCCGGACCACCCGTGGCGGCCGACTCGGGTCCGCCCGCGGGGAAGGTCCCGCTCGTCGCATGGCCGAGCGTGTCCACGGCCCACGCCCCGGGCGCGACGAGCAGCGCGGCGAGCACGGCTCCGAGCGCCGCGAGGCGCACGCGCCGCTGCGCAAAGGCCGCCAGCGCGAGCGCGGCGAGCACGCCGACGGCGATCAGGATCGGCGCGAGCCACATCAGTTCTCCCGGGTATCGGCTGAGCACCGCAAGCTCGGTCGCGACGCCCGCAACGACGGCGAGCGGGCCGACGATCCGCGCGTTCAAGCCGCCCTTCAGCAGCTGCGCGGCGCCCGCGCCGGTGAGCATCGCGATGAACGGGGCGAGCAGCGAGACGTAATAGGGATGGAAGATGCCTTTCGCGTCGCTGAACACCACCCCGGTGACGAGTAGCGCGCCGCCGACCGCGATCAGCCAGCCGCTGCGGGGATCGGCGCGGCGCAGGCGGCTGGCCACGAGGATCCCGATCCCGCTGACGAGCGCGAAGCCGAGCAGCCAGCCGGCCTGACCGCCGAGCGCGGAGTTCAGCAGCCGCAGCGGCCCGGCGGTGCCGCCGAACACGCTGCCGCCGCCCGCGCCTCCCGGCCCGCCCGTCTGCCCGTCGATCCGCCCCACGCCGTTGTATTCGGAGATCAGGGAGAGAATTCTGTTGTCGCTCGTGCCGGAGATCCACGGCCGGTCGGCCGCCGGCGTCAGTTCCACGAGCAGCGGCCAGGCACCGCCGACGAGCACCATCGCGACACCGCCCGCGAGCAGTTGGCGCAATGCGTGCAGGCGGGGGTGGGTGGGATTCCCATCAGCCGGCGCGATCCACAGCCAGGCGGCGAGGATCCCGGGCACGACCATCAGCGCGACGGCCATCTTCGTCTCGAAGCCCAGCCCGACCGCCACGCCCGCGAGCACGAGCCAGCGGGTCTGCGCGCGGGAGGACTCGACTTCCAGCGCGCGCACGGTGCACCACAGCGCCGCCACGCAGCAGAGGATCAGCAGCGCGTCGGGGTTGTTGTGGCGTGAGATCGCGACCGTGATCGGGGTCAGCGCGAGCGCCAGCCCGGCGACGAACCCGCCGAGGCGTCCGAAGCGGCGGCGGACGAGGTCGTAGACGAGCACGACCGTCGCGACCCCGATCAGCGCCTGCGGGACGAGGATGCTCAGCGAGTGGTACCCGAAGACCCTGACCGACAGCGACTGAATCCACAGCGCCAGCGGCGGCTTGTCGACCGTCATCACGCCGCTTGCGTCGAGCGAGCCGAACAGGAAGTTGTGCCAACTCGAGCTCATCGACCTGACCGCCGCCGCGTAGTACTCGTTCGCCCAGCCGTTACGGCTCAGCGCCCACAGGTTCAACGTCCCCGCGAGCGCGATCAGCCCGAGGAGCTCGGGATACGGAAGGCGCAGCGCAAACGTCCGCGTCCGTGTCCGATGACGCAGCGTAAGCGTTGGGGCGGGCCGGGTCTCCCAGGAGAAGCTCATGTCCCGAGCATCGCCGGGGGATGTAGGAGCAGCGTGTGAGGAAGCTAAAGATGGATAAGCGATTAGACGGATAATCGTCTATACGAATAAACGTCTAATCGTCTAATCGTCTCGCGACAGGCTGGTGCTTGCCAGCGCAGGCTCATGTGAGCTGGGCTTTATGGTCGGCTGTCCAGGCCGCGTGCAGCCAATCTTCAACGGGAGTCCATACCTCGGGAGCGCGAAAGCAGCGAAGCTGCAGTCGTACTGTTGGTATTCGAGCCCATTTCAGGCGAGGCGAGCGATGCGACCCCGCGTTCCCCAAATCGTGGCCCTTGGCGGCGGCGGCTTCTCGATGGAGCAGGGCAACCCCCTGCTCGACGACTACGTGCTCTCGCTGACCGGTGCGGCGCGCCCGCGCGTCTGCTTCCTGCCGACCGCCTCCGGTGACGCCGACCATTACGTCGTCCGCTTCTACCGCCGCTTCTCCCCCGACTGCGAGGCCAGCCACGTGTCGTTGTTCCGCCGCGACCAAGGCACCGGCGGCGTCGAGGACGACCTCGCGACTCACCTGCTCTCGCAGGATCTGATCTACGTCGGCGGCGGCAACGTGGTGAGCATGCTCGGGGCGTGGCGCGCGCACGGGCTCGACGCTGTGCTGCGACAGGCCTGGCGCAAAGGCGTCGTGCTGTGCGGACCCTCCGCCGGCTCGCTGTGCTGGTTCGCGGAATCACTCAGCGCGTTTCATGGCGCCCCCCGGCAGGTCAGGGGCCTCGGACTGCTGCCCTACTCCAACTGCGTCCACTACGACGCCGAGCCCGCGCGTCGCGCCGAGTACCACCGCTTCGTCGGCGACGGGATGCGCCCCGGCTACGCGGCCGAGGACGGCGTCGCACTGCATTTCCGCCGCACTCGCCTGGAGCGGGTCGTCAGCTCCCGGCCGGACGGGTGCGCCTACCGCGTCGAGCCGGCCGCAGACGGTGTCGTGGAAACACCACTGGAGACCATCTACCTCGGGGACGCAGACACAGTTGCCGCCACACCCACAAAGGCCGCCAAGCGCGCAAGCGTCGCCAAAGCGGTCCGGCTCCCGCCCGTGACAGCGATCGCCGCCGCGTGAACCCGCCAGGCGGCCCGGACACACCCGTTTCAGATACTGAAGCCCCGGAGACGGATGAGTCGACGCTGCTCGCGCTCGGCGGGGGCGGCTTCACGATGGAGCCGAACAATCCGCTGCTCGACGACTACGTGCTCTCACTCGCCTCCGCGAAAGAACCTCGCATCCTGTTCCTGCCGACGGCCTCGGGCGACACCACGGCTCAGATCAACGCGTTCCACGCGCGCTTCTCCGACCGCCTGTGCGTGCCCGAGCACCTTTCCCTGTTCCGGCTGGGAGATGTCAAGCGCCCGCTCGCGGAGATCGTGCTCGAACAGGACATCGTCTACGTCGGCGGTGGCTCGATGCGCAACCTGCTCGCGATCTGGCGCGCCCACGAACTCGACCGCCTGCTCGAGCAGGCGTGGCGCACGGGCGTGGTGCTCGCGGGGCTGAGCGCCGGCGCGATGTGCTGGTTTGAAGGCGGGATCACCTGCTCCAGTGGGCCGCCGGCGCCGATGGCCGGGCTGGGCCTGCTCGAAGGCTCGCTGACCGTCCACGCCGACGGCGAGCCCGAGCGGCTACCAATGTGGCTGGCGAGCGTGCGTAACGGCTCACTCCCCGGAGGCTGGGCCGTCGACGACGGCGTCGGGCTGTTATTCCGGGGACAGCGCCTGGAGCGCGTGGTCAGCTCGCGGCCGGGCGCGGGTGCGCAGCGCGTCGACCAGGTCGCCGGCGAGCTCGTCCGGCATCGCCTCACGCCCGAGCTGCTGGGCGAGCACTCACCCGGCGTGCTCGGCGGCTTCGACGAGGATGTGCAGGAACTGCGGCGCGTCAACCGCCTGCGCCGCGGCATGCTCGGCGAAGGGCTCTAGGCTACAGCGCCGCTCCGTGCAGCCCGCTGGTCGGGCGCTCGCGCTGCTCCCACCAGTCATTGAGCGCACCGAGCGCGCCGCCGACGATGCCCTCGTTGAACGACGCGGCGTCATTCAGGTGGGGAACCGGCTCGGCGGGGACGTCGACCTCGAGAAAATCGCACAACGGCTCCCAGCCATCGCTCGGGTACCAGGCCAGCAGACGCTCGGCCGGCACCGTGGCTTTGACGGTCTCGTTCCAGTTGTCCATCACCGCGATCAGACCCTCGTCGGAGAAGGTGTCGCCCGCCATCGCGCCCGTCTGCTCATCCCAGTTCATGTGCGTCATCAGTGCCACGTAGCGCTTCCACAGCGGATCGATGACCGTGCGCGCGTCGGAGACGTGGTGCATGACCGAGTCGCCGTGGAACATCCCCCACACGGTCGGGCGCATCGAGCGAACCCAGGAGGTGCCCTCGCGGACGCTCAAGAGGACCTTGGCGTCGGGGTAGTAGTCGATCAGCTGCTCGTAGTAGCGCGCCGAGGGCCAATCCACGGTCGACTTGGCGTCGCCGAAGATCGTGTCCCAGTCAGGCTTCCCGTCCGCTACCGCTTCCCACAGAGGCAGCCCCTTCTCTAGGTCGCCGAGCAGGTCGCGCATGTGGTAGCACGGGGCGAACCCGAGCTGCTCGAGCACGACCATCTGGGTCGTCGTCGCTGTGCGCGGGAGTCCCGCTCCGATGACCTGCATGGTCGGCTTTCTATCAGTCTGGCCCGGTGCGCCGCCGTGCGCCCTGTGAAGAGGAGCCAGGGGAGCAGGCTTCGCTATCTGCGATTGCCCTTGCGCGGTTTCGCCGGCCTCGGCGGAAAGCGCTTGCGCTCCTCGGCGGTCATCTTACGGATCGTCAGCGAGCCTTCCTTGAGCTGACGCTCAACATCCTCGAGTT
>Ga0302324_100013831_pt1 | contig 16321 bp, 9 predicted proteins | sample Palsa_T0_1_FD_201949 | JGI IMG/M metagenome (GOLD analysis project Ga0302324, IMG submission 201949) | Peat permafrost microbial communities from Stordalen Mire near Abisko, Sweden - Palsa_T0_1 | ecosystem: Environmental > Terrestrial > Soil > Palsa > Peat permafrost | place: Sweden: Abisko...
CGGGAAGCGTCGACACGTCGAAGGTCTACGTGACCCAGGCCGTCAACGACGTCCTGACCCGCGCGGAGAAGGAGGCCAAGTCGCTCAAGGACGATTTTGTCAGCGTCGAGCACCTCTTCCTGGCGCTCATCGACCTAGGCCGCCCCGAGGCCATGAAGAAGCTCTTCAAGAGCTTCGGGCTCGACCGCGCCAAGGTGCTGTCGGCCCTGAAGGAGGTCCGTGGCAGCCAGCGTGTCACCACCGACAACCCCGAGGCGACCTACGAGGCCCTCTCCAAGTACGGCATCGACCTCGTGGACCGCGCAAGGAAGGGCAAGCTCGATCCGGTCATCGGCCGGGACGACGAGATCCGCCGCACGATCCGGATCCTTTCCCGCAAGACGAAGAACAACCCGGTCCTGATCGGCGAGCCCGGCGTGGGCAAGACGGCGATCGTCGAGGGCCTGGCCCAGCGCATCATGCGCGGGGATGTGCCCGAGGGCATGAAGGACGCGATCGTCTTCGCCCTGGACATGGGAGCCCTCGTTGCCGGCGCCAAGTACCGCGGCGAGTTCGAGGAGCGCCTCAAGGCCGTCCTCAACGAGGTCAAGCAGTCCGACGGCCGCATCATCCTCTTCATCGACGAGCTGCACCTGATCGTCGGCGCGGGCAAGGTCGACGGCGCCATGGACGCCGGCAACCTGCTCAAGCCCATGCTCGCGCGCGGCGAGCTCCACTGCATCGGGGCCACGACCCTCGACGAGTACCGCAAGCACATCGAGAAGGACGCGGCGCTGGAGCGCCGCTTCCAGCCCGTGATCGTCGAGCAGCCGACCGTCGAGGATGCGATCTCGATCCTGCGCGGCCTGCGCGAGCGCTTCGAGCTCCACCACGGCGTGCGCATCCAGGACAACGCGCTCGTCAACGCCGTCATCCTCTCCAACCGCTACATTTCCGACCGCTTCCTGCCCGACAAGGCCATCGACCTCGTCGACGAGGCGTGCGCCATGATCCGCACCGAGATGGACTCGATGCCGCAGGAGCTCGATGAGCTCACGCGGCGCGCGCTCCAGCTCGAGATCGAGGAGACGGCCCTCGCCAAGGAGAAGGACGACGCCAGCAAGCAGCGCCTCGTGCCGCTGCGCAAGGAGCTGGCCGAGGTCCGCGAGAAGGCGCGCGGGCTGAAGCTCCAATGGGACAAGGAGAAGGCCGCCATCGACCAGGTCCGCAAGATCAGGGAGGAGCTCGAGGCCGCCCGCCTCGAGATGGAGAAGGCGGAGCGCGCTTACGACCTGAACAAGGTCGCCGAGCTGCGCCATGGGAAGATCCCGAACCTCGAGGCCGAGCTGAAGGCCAAGGAAAAATCGGGCAAGGCCACGACTCTCTTCAAGGAGGAGGTCTCCGGCGAGGAGATCGCCGAGATCGTCGCCAAGTGGACGGGCGTGCCCGTCACGCGCCTCGTGGAGGGCGACAAGGAGAAGCTGCTCCGCCTCGAGGACACGCTCCACAAGCGGGTCATCGGCCAGGATGAGGCCGTGACGCTGGTCACGGAGGCGATCCTGCGCGCCCGCAGCGGGATCAAGGACCCGCGCCGGCCTGTGGGAAGCTTCCTCTTCCTGGGCCCCACGGGCGTCGGCAAGACCGAGCTCGCGAAGGCGCTCGCCGAGACCCTCTTCGACACCGAGTCGGCGATCGTCCGGATCGACATGTCCGAGTACATGGAGAAGCACGCGGTGTCCCGGCTCATCGGGGCGCCCCCGGGCTACATCGGCTACGACGAGGGCGGCCAGCTCACCGAGGCGGTGCGCCGCAAGCCCTACGCCGTGGTTCTCTTTGACGAGATCGAGAAGGCGCACCCGGACGTCTTCAATGTCCTCCTGCAGGTGCTGGACGACGGCCGGATCACGGACGCCCAGGGCCGCACCGTCGACTTCAAGAACACGATCGTGATCATGACGTCGAACATCGGCTCGCGCTTCCTCCTGGATGGCGTGGTGGGGGACACGATCCCCGAGACCGTGCGCGAGAGCGTGATGGCCGAACTGCGCACCTCGTTCCGGCCCGAGTTCCTCAACCGGATAGACGAGACCATCCTCTTCAAGCCGCTGACGCTCGAGGAGATCGGCTCCATCGTCGACCTGCTGCTTGCCGACCTCAACCGCCGCCTCGCGGACCGCCGCGTAACGGTCATCCTCGACAAGAAGGCGCGCGAATGGGCTGCGGAGAAGGGCTATGATCCCGTTTTCGGCGCGCGCCCGCTCAAGCGGTACCTCCAGCGCCAGATCGAGACGCGCCTCGCCCGGGGTTTGATCTCCGGGACGGTCTCCGAGGACTCCAAGGTCACCTTCTCCGTGAAAAACGGAGAATGGGTGATCACGTGACGCCGCAATCGACTGGCGATTGACACCGCCGCGGCGCTTGGTTTGTTCAGCTTGTCTCTTGCGGACCTTCGGGCCGCACGCTTCCAACCCCGCCGGCACCGCTGGGCGCCGGGAGAGAAGGCACCCACAAGATGGAAATCAAATCGAGCGTTTATCGAACCGCCACCCTTGCACTCCTTATTTCCATGACCCTCGTGGCGCCGGCACGCGCGGCCGACCAGGTCACGATTGATTCGGGTGTCGTCCAGGGAAGATCGGGCACCAGGCCGGGGGTTCGCGTCTTCGAGGGCATTCCCTACGCCGCTCCCCCTGTCGGCGACCTGAGATGGAGGGCCCCCGAGCCCGTGGCGCCCTGGCCGGGCGTGCGGATGGCGACCAAGTTCGGCCCCCGGCCGATGCAGGGTTCCCTCTACTCGGACATGGAGTTCCGGGACGAGGCCCCGAGCGAGGATTGCCTCTACCTCAATGTCTGGACGCCGGCAAGGTCCCCGAGCGAGAGGCTTCCCGTCATGGTCTGGATCTACGGAGGGGCCTTCGAGACGGGCTCGACCTCGGAGCACCGGCAGGACGGCGTGGGCCTGGCGGCCAAGGGTGTCGTCGTCGTCAGCATGAATTACCGCGTCGGCGTGTTCGGCTTTTTCTCGCATCCCGACCTCAGCAGGGAGTCGGGCCATGCCTCGTCGGGCGACTACGGGATCATGGACCAGATCGCCGCCCTGAAATGGGTGCAGCGCAATATCGCAGCCTTCGGGGGTGACCCGGGAAACGTGACCATCTTTGGCGAATCGGCGGGCTCCTACTCCGTGAGCATCCTGATGGCGTCGCCGCTCGCCCGGGGGCTCTTCGTCAAGGCCATTGGCGAGAGCGGCTCGCTGGTGGGGACGGCGAGGATCCCTCATCCCCTCGTCAAGACCCTTGCGTCGGAGGAGAAGAACGGCGCCCGGTTCGCCCAGACCATGGGCGCCACCACGATTGCGATGTTGCGCGCCAAGCCGGCCAACGAGGTCCTGAAGGCGGCCCTGGGCGACAAGCTCCTCAAGATCGTGGTCGTCGTCGACGGCTACGTGATGCCTAGGGACCTCTACACGGCCTATTCGAGCGGGTCCGAGGCGCGCATCCCCCTGCTGGCGGGCTGGAACGCCGATGAATCGCGCGCGTATGTGACCTTTGGCAGGATCCCGATTACGGCGGATGGCTTCCAGAAGGCGGTGCGCTCCGAGTACGGGCCGCTTGCCGATGAGATCCTCAAGTATTATCCGGCCGGCTCGGACGCGGAGGCCCTGAGGTCGGCCGGGGACCTTGCGTGCGACCTGTTCATCGCCAACTCGGCCTGGGGCTGGATCGATTTTCACCGCCGGACGGGCGCCCCTGTCTACCGCTACCAGTTCGACCACGCGGTCCCGATCCACGCCGGATCGACGATAAACGGCCACCCGGTGACGGGCGCCGACGTGGGCGCGCCCCATTCCGCAGAGATCCCCTATGTCTTCGGGGCTCTGGATCTCAACACGAACGTGGCCTGGCAGCCCGACGACTGGAAGGTTTCCGCCATCATGCAGGCCTACTGGGTCAACTTCGCGAGGACCGGGAACCCAAACGGCGATGGCGTGCCCATCTGGCCGCGCTTCACCGAGCAGGGGCACTTCCAGGTGATGCACCTGGACGCGGTCCCGAAGCTGATGCCGGAGGCTTACCGCGCGCGCCACGCCTTCTGGGACGCGGTGCCCCCGAAGTCGACCAACGAGACCCACATCGAGGCGGGAAGCTAGGCGGCCTCGCGGAGGATCTTCTCGACGACCTCGGGCGTGATGTCCTCGCGCTCGCCGATCTTGAGCTCGCCGCGGGCGCGCAGGCGGCGCGCCACCTCGGCGCCGACGGAGGGTTTCACGTCGTAGTCGGCAAGGCGTGTGCGCAGGCCGAGCGACTCGTAGAATTCCCGCGTCTTCTCGATCGCCGCGTCGATGCGGGCGCTCTCGGAGCCCTCGCGGATGCCCCAGACCCTCTCCCCGTACTGCAGGAGCTTGGCGCCCTTGGACGCCCGCTGGACGTTGACCAGGCTCGGCACGACGATCGCGAGCGTCCGCGCGTGGTCGATGCCGTGCAGCGCCGTAAGCTCGTGCCCGATCACGTGGCTCGCCCAGTCCTGCGGCACGCCGGCGCCGATCGCGCCGTTGAGCGCCCACGTGGCCGCCCAGACGACATTGGCCCGGGCGTCGTAATCCGTCGGGTCCTTGACCGAGCGGGGACCCTCGTCGATCAGGACGTGCATGACCGACTCGGCAAATCGGTCCTGTATCGCGGCGTTGGCAGGGAAGGTCAGGTATTGCTCGATGACATGCGTGAACGCGTCGGCCACGCCGTTTGCGATCTGCCTCTCGGGCAGGGAGAGGGTGGTCTCCGGATCGAGGACCGAGAACCTCGGGAAGACCAGGGGGCTGATGAACGCCAGCTTCTCCTTGATCGAGCGCCGGCTGATGACCGACGCGCCGTTCGCCTCGGATCCCGTCCCGGGGAGCGTGAGGACGGCCCCGATGGGAAGGGCCGTTTTCAGCGCGTTGCCGCGGGTCACGAGGATCTGCCAGGGGTCGCCCTTGTGGGGGACCGCAGCCGCGACGAACTTGGCCCCGTCCAGCACCGAGCCGCCGCCGACGGCGAGGATCCAGTCCAGCTTCTCCGTGCGGACGATCTCCACCGCCTTCATCAGCGTGTCGTAGTCCGGGTTGGCCTCTACGCCGAAGAATTCCACGGTCTCGCGCTTGCCGAGCGCTTTCTTGACCTGGTCGTAGACGCCGTTGGAGCGGATGCTGCCGCCGCCCGCGAGCAGGAGAACCCGGGCGCCTGCCGGAAGCTCCTCGTCGATTGAAGCGATCTTCCCGCGCCCGAACTGGATCCGCGTGGGGTTGAAAAAAGTGAAGTTTTCCATGGCGAATGCGAAGAATCTGCCGAAAATGTAGAAACCGCAACTGCCTCTATTTGAACCCCAATCCAATACGCTACTACGATCGTTACGATAAGACGACGAAGACGGAAAGGGTCTACGGGGAGCGCTGGCTGAGGCTCGCGTATGACAATCCTATCGGAAGGCTCGCGGTCTGGCTCTTCGTGAGGCGGAGGCTCTTCTCGTGGTACTACGGCTGGAGGATGAACCGGCGGGGCAGCGACATGCTGGTCTACAAGTTCGTCGTGGACTACGATGTCGATGTCTCCGAGTTCGCGAAGTCCCCCTTCGACTTCCAGACGTTCAACCAGTTCTTCTACAGGGCCTTAAAGCCCGAGGCGCGCCCTATCGCCCAGGGTTCCGGCGTTGCCGTGATGCCCGCGGACGGCCGGCATCTCGCGTTCTCGGACATCGACGCGGCGCCCGGCTTCTATGTCAAGGGGGCGACCTTCGAGCTCCCCGAGCTCCTGGGGGACGAGGACCTGGCCAAGAAGTTCATGCACGGGTCGATGCTGATCTCGCGCCTGTGCCCGAGCGACTACCACCGCTTCCACTTCCCGGCTTCGGGGATCCCCGCCGAGGCGAGACTGATCAAGGGGAACCTCTACTCCGTCAGCCCCATCGCGCTCCGCAGGAACATCAGGTACATTGTCCTCAACAAGCGCTTCATCACGCTCATCGATACGCCCGAGTTTGGCAGCATCGCGATGATCGAGGTGGGGGCCACGAACGTGGGGAGCATCGTCCAATCCTTCATCCCAGGCCAGGCCACCAACAAGGGTGCCGAGAAAGGGATGTTCGCCTTCGGCGGATCGTGCGTGATCACGCTCTTCACCGAGGGACGCATCCTCTTTGATTCCGACATCCTGGCGCAGAGCGCCGAGTGCATCGAGACCTACGCCCGCATGGGCGACCGGCTCGGGATTGCGACGCGCCTCAGGGGCGCGCCGCCCGGCGCCTAGCTCGTCGCCTTGTCGTAGTCCGCCTTGACGCGGGCCCACGCCTTCTCGACGTTGGCCTTCGCGTCGGCCCACGTGTCGGCCGTCGCATTGTTCAGGTCGTTCAGGCTCTTCTTCAGATCTGCCTTTGCGTCGTCGTAGTCAGGCACGCTCTTGCCGCTGGCCTTCAGGTCCGCGACCTTGGCGTCCATCTTGTCGGACATGCGCGAAATGGCGGCGGTGAACTCGACGCGCTTCTCAAAGGTGAAATCCTTGATGCTGTCCCACGTGTCGATGGCCGTGGTCTTTACGTCCTGGACGACCTGGGAGGCGTTGGAGTTATCCGACTTGGAGCATCCTGTGAAGATGAGGGCTGCCGGGGAGAGGACGACGACGACCAAGAGCGAACGAAGGGAGGGTTTCATGGAGGGTTGGGTGAGGGATCGAGGACTATTGCAGTCGAACAACGGGGTTGCCGACGGTACATGGAACTGCAATCGTCATATTGGTTCCCTCATCGGCGCTCGGGCGGTGAAATTGGCAGCGCCCCGCGGGATTACCGCGCAACAGTCCGGGCTGCGCGAGGGTGGGCCGCCTACTTCTTCACCAGCGCCGCCGCCAAATCGTCCAGCCGTTGATTCAGTTCTGCAATTTCGTCTTGCTGCGCGTCGATTTCTTTCCGCTGTCGGAGTACCACCTCGTGCTGCTTTTTAAACTCATTTAGGAGCATGGCGTTCACGGCCTCGTAGCGGACCGTAAAGACCTGACCTTTGGCATCCCGCACCACGAGGTCCGGCGAGACCTTCTCCACCTCTTCGGCCACGAGGCCAAATTGGGGCGTACCCTTCGGATCGATCTCCGGCTTATAGCGGAAGGTCACGGGACGCAGCGACAAGATCGCGTCGCTGGCAGTCCCCATATTCTCGATGTCCATCTTGTAGCGCGCCGAAGAGGTCTCCACGCCCAGTTGGCCGGTGTCGGCAATGACATAAACCGGAGCGCCCCCCGAAACGGTGGTGCCGTCGATCCCCGCGATGAAGGCATGTGTCTGCACCCCCTCGGTCCCAAGACGGATGGTGCTGTCGTCGGCCGCCGCACCCTTGTCGTAGATGTCGATGTTGTTGCTCCCAGCCGCGAGGTTCGAGCCGGCTTGATACCCGATGGCGACATTGTTGTTGCCGGTGGGCGGCGGGTTGGCGGCCGAGTACATGGCGTTGGAGCCAATTGCCGTGTTGCCTGAACCGGTGGCGCTCGCCAGAGCCAGATCGCCAATGGCTGTCACATTTGTCGGGGCCAACGCCGCCTGCAGGGCGCTCCGGCCGATGGCGATATTGCCGTTACCGCCGGTGGTGGCGAACATCGCCTGGTAGCCTATGGCCACGTTGGCCCCGCTGTTGGTTTCAGAATACAACGCCTGGAAGCCGAGGGCCACGTTGCCCGAAATGGCCGTGTTGGAATACAGCGCCTGATAGCCGGCCGCGACGTTCTCCTCCCCGTCGACATTGGAATACAGCGCCTGATAGCCGAAAGCGACGTTGTCCGAACCAGCGGTGTTGGAAAAGAGAGACTTATAACCGGTGGCGGTGTTTCCAGTGCCGCTCGTATTGCTATAAAGCGCCGCCCCGCCTGCGGCCGTGTTTTGGGATCCGGTCGTGTTGAGAGAAAGGGCCTCAAGGCCAAAGGCGGCATTGGCATTGCCGGTCGTGTTGGCCAACAAGGCGCCGAATCCCGCTGCCGTGTTCTCAATCCCGGTGGTATTTGATGCGAGGGCTTGAAACCCAAAGGCGGCATTCTCGCTGCCCGTAGTGTTGGCGAAGAGCGAATTGTAGCCGGCCGCCGTGTTGCTGATGCCACTGGTATTGGAGTAAAGTGATTGGAAGCCGACGGCGGTGTTGGACGTGCCGGCGTTGTTGAAGTACAGCGCCAGGAAGCCGACCGCGGTGTTGTTGTATCCGACCCTGTTCTCATGGAGGGCCTCGAAGCCATCAGCGGTGTTGTTCCCGCCCGTCTGATCCCCGTTGAGCGCGGCATTACCCGTGGCGGTATCGCCCGTTTGGGCGCGCGCCGTTTCACCAGCCAAAAAAACCGTTACAGCGCCCGTGAGCGCAATGAACCCCCGCAGTTTGTTATTCATTTTGGATCCTTCATTTCGAACTGTTTCCCAACGTTTGCGCCGCCGCCGCTTCCAATGCTCCAAGTCTCGCCCCTAAGGCGGCAATCTCCGCCTGATGGGCCGCAATGCTCACTTCCTGCTGCACCACGGTGTCGTGCTCTTTCCGCACCTCGTTGAGGAGCATCGCATTCACCGCCTCGTACCTGACGGTAAGAGCCCGACCATTCTGGTCATGCACGACGAGGTCCGGGGAAACCTTTTCGACCTCCTCGGCTACCAACCCGAATTGGGAGGTCCCGCGTGGGTCGAGATCCGGCCGATACCGGTAGACGACAGGGCGCAACCTCAGGATGCATTCGCTGGCCGAGCCCAGGTCCGCGATATCCGTCTTGAAGCGTGCCGACGAGGTCTCGACCCCGAGTTGCCCCGTTCCGGAAACAACATAGACTGGTACACCGCCCGCGATGGTGGTTCCATCCACCCCCGCGAGGAAGGCCCGGGTGTGGGTTCCCACTGTACCGAGGCGGCTGACGGCTACGTCCGCAGCCTCACCCGTATTGACGATATCGATATTGGAGGCCCCTCCGTTGGGTAAATAGCCCGCGTAGTACCCGATCCCGATCGAATACTCCCCTGAAGAGTAAAAGGGGAGGCCCGCCGTGTTATACATGGCGTCTGCGCCGACAGCCGTGGTGAATTCGCCCCTATAATTCGGAGAGGCGTCAGCACCGACCGCCGTAAGACCCGCAATGAATTGCGCATCTTGCGCGCTTCCAGATCCAATGACTACGGAGGGATCCCCAATTTGGCCCGCATTCGCCGATTGGTTTCCAACGGCGATGTTGAAATCCCCACTAGAGGCACGCAAGAGCGCTTCATACCCTAGGACCACCGCTCCCGTCATCTGATATGCAGAAATCATGGCAAAATATCCCATTCCCACGTTATCTCCGCCCTGGAAAATATCGAACATCGCGTCGTAACCTGAGGAGACATCCCCATTCGCATCGTAGTTTAAGTAATTGGCTTCATAGCCGATGGCGGTATTGTAATTCCCAGCCAAGTTAGTTTGGACCCCAAAAGCACCAGCCGAATTATCGTCCAGCGCGCGATATCCGATCGCGGTGTTCTGAACGCCGGTCCCGTTTTCGAATAAAGCCGTAAAGCCAAAGGCCGCATTGTCGCTACCGGTGCCACTTACTAGCATGGCGTTATACCCGAAGGCTGTATTGTTGACGCCTGTCCTATTTGCCTGCAGGGACTGATACCCAAACGCGGTCCCATTGCTCCCGCTGGTATTGAATTCCATCGCCCAAACTCCGTCGGCGGTGTTGCTATTGCCGGTGGTATTGAACGTCAGCGTTTGGTAGCCGGTACAAGTATTGGAGTTCCCGGTTTGGTTTAGGTCCAACGCTTCGTAACCGACGGCGCTGTTGTTGCTGCCGGCCGTATTCGTGGTCAGAGCCTGGTAGCCATCGGCCGTATTGTTTGATCCCGTGGTGTTCGCACCAAGCGCCAAACTGCCGGTGGCGGTATTGCCGGTCTGGGCCTCTGCGGTGGCGCAAAGGAGCAGCACGACCGCAGAACTCACAATCCATGTGAATGCTTTCATTGCTTTGTTGATCTTGATCGTCCGCCGCGAACCGTCCTCAATCGCGACAAAATCTTACAGGAAATCGTCGCCGTCGAAAACGGCTTTCTAGGAGCTCGCTGTTACTTCCTCGTAGGACGAGCCAGAACTTATGGCAGACTTCGGCGGTGGGTCAAATCGCCGCGGCCCAATTGCAGCCCGTTAGTAGCAGAGCGACTGAATTTCGATTGGATGCGAAGATTTTCTTATCTTCTGAGCGAACGTCAGCGGAGAATTGCACTTATTGAGAGGCTATTTACAACGGCCCAATGCCATGATGAATCCCAAAGGGGCCCGCAAAATGAAAACCAAATCAAGAATACTCGTTTCGCTTACAAGTGCCGTGGCCGTTCTTGTCGCCTGCGGTAACGTGAATGCGCAATCCGGCAATACGGCAACAGGCACCTCGGCGCTCAATCCCTTCACGACGGGACCGAACAACACTGCCGACGGCTTCAGGTCCCTATTCACCAACACAACCGGAAGCAACAACACGGCCGTCGGCTTTTCGACGCTCTACGACAACAGTACGGGCGCCTCAAACACCGCCGTCGGCTTCCAATCGCTTTATTCGAACACGACCGGCAGCGGAAACACGGCTGCCGGGTGGGAATCGCTCTTTGCGAACTCTACCGGCAACCTAAACACGGCGGACGGCTTCCAGACGCTTTCCTCGAATACCGCCGGAATCGAGAACACGGCCACGGGCTGGGGGGCGCTCCAATCGAACACGCTCGGAAGCGCCAATTCAGCCTACGGCGTCCTGACCCTACACGGTAATACGAGCGGCACCCAAAACACGGCCGTTGGCGACGCGGCGCTCAATTCCAGCACAAGCGGAAATCAAAACACAGCCATGGGATTCGTGGCCCTTTATAGCAATACAACGGGCGCTTACAATACTGCTGTCGGAGGCCAGGCTCTTTACTGGGAAACGGCCGATGTGGGCATCACAGCCGTCGGATACGATGCACTCTATTATAACAATGGCGGAGTGAATAATACTGCGATTGGTTTTTGTGCGCTTTCCCAAAACACAACGGGGGGAAACAACACCGCCAATGGCTTTGAGGCGCTTAGTTCAAACACCACCGGAAACTTTAACACAGCAAATGGTTGGGGGGCCCTTGGGGAGGTGACGAACGATTCCGCCAACACGGCCACCGGCTTTGGTGCGCTGGCTGCCGTAAGCAGTGGCGGTACCAACACGGCCTTTGGAGCTTTCGCCTTGTATTCGCTCACCGATGGCGCGAGCAACACCGCGATTGGCGAGTATGCCGGATACAATCTTACTGGGGGTAGTAAAAACATCTATGTTGGCAACACACAGGGTGCCAACGTAGGTCTCCAGTATTCGGAGGATGGTACAATCCGCATCGGCGATCTGGGGGGGCAGACGCGGACGTTCATCCAGGGCATTTTCGGCCAGAACACGTCCGCGGTCGGCGCGGAGGTTTATGTCGACAACACGGGCCGTCTTGGGACGATGACCTCCTCCCGTCGTTTCAAGCAGGACATTCACGACATGGGCGACGCCAGCGAGGCGATCTTTGAACTGCGCCCGGTTTCGTTCCGCTACAAGCCCGAGATCGACCCCACGGGAACACCCCAGTACGGGCTTGTCGCCGAGGAAGTAGAGAAGGTTTCACCCGACCTTGTGGTGCGCGACTCCAAGAGCCAGGCCTACTCGGTCCGCTATGCCGCCGTGAATGCGATGCTCCTGAACGAGTTCAGGAAGCAGCATGAGGTAGTACTAAAGCAACAGGAAGAGATTAATGAGCAGCGCGAGGAGCTTGCCGCCCTGAAAGTGCAATTCGAGGCCATGACGGTGGCTCTCGCTAAAAGGTAACGTACATGAACTCGATGAGCCGATGCATCGCGGCGGTCCGCGTCATTCATGGATTTTCCAAAGGATGCCTGCCACTATTCTTTGACCACATCATGCTCCAGTTGCTTCTGAGTATTGCCCTTTAGGGGCCTTAAGAGGGTGCTTGTCCTCGTGAGGTTGGCTCGACGGCACTCGACTAGAAATCCAGATGCATGCGTCCCGTGATGTCTTGCGAACCTTCAGTTCGCTTGTTCCCATGGGCTGGCGCTCATGCATCCCCGCGAATCAGCTGACTTAACAGTTATGGTGCGCTTTGCGGCGGGTGGATGATCGTAAAAGGTATTGAAAGCTCGGGTGGTGGAATTGGCATACACGACGGTCTTAGAAGCCGTTGCCGCAAGGCGTGCAGGTTCAAATCCTGTCCCGAGCACCACCTAATGGAAACGGAGGCGAGGGATTTTGAATCACGAGACCTGGTGGCGCTTCACTTCCTGGGAGCACCGACTTCGCCTAGAGACGTCGCCTGGCCGATTTCGACGTGGCCGAACGGCACGGAATCGTGGATCAGCCCGTTGGTGTCCTGTCCGAAATATTTCGACGCGTACTGGGCCATTGCCGGGAGATCCTTGTCGAAATCGTGGTGCCTTTGTCGGATGCTGAATCGTGTTTCCCAGAGGAGCTTGTGCTTCTTCTCCTTCCAGAGGAGCTGGAAATCGTAGGCCATCAAGACGACGAAATAGCGGTCCTCCTCGATTTCAGTCAGGAGGTCCATCCTTTCATGCTCAAGGGCAGTGCCACTGCGATCCCCGTTCGTCTGCTCCCACCACGAGTCATACCCAAGCATTTTGACGTTGAGGACATCCTCCTTGTCCCGAATGGCGTTTTCGGCGGCGACGGCGCTCATTGCCGTCATGAATTGTTCCTCGGCTGCTTTAACTTGAGCCTCGGCTGGACCGATTGCGGACCGCTGAGTTTGTCCGGCATTGTAAACAGGTTTTCCTGCGTGGCTAGCCGATTCAATCTGGAGGAGATTATCTTGGGCAACTTGTAAATTTATATACCCGTTCGAATCAGTCGCGTGCTCTGGAGCGTGGGTGGTGCCCCAATAGACCATGATCAGAAGCTTTGTCGTCTTGGGATCGGTTGCAGGGACGTAGCTCTTGGTTGCGAGGGGACTGGCGATGACATGGGCAACGTCCAGAAACGTCATTTTATCCATCGAGGCATCCCACTTCTCGCCGGACCATGTTCCTCCTTCGCCAAACGCATAGGATTCTTCCTTGAACCTTCCATCAGTAAGCTTCACTCGAACGTAGTCTGAACTTGCCCGTCCCGCGACCGTGGTGATGTCGTTCGCTCCTCCGGTTTCCAAGGGCAGGGCATTGACGGACCATGAGAAAATCGCCGCCATGGCGATGTATAGGCCAACTCTGTGAAGGGGTGTTGTTTTCACTCGGACTCTCGTTCCTTTCGCCGATTATGTGCCAATTGGGCAGGTAACATGATAAGAAACAGCAACGCAGCGGGTTGCGGATTCAGGCTAAACATTTCGCGCGCCCTCTATCGGCTGCACTGGGTGGATGCCGCAAATTTCGAACACCGCTCGAAATCGAATTGGGAGCAGTTGCCCACATCGGTCCGTTGCGCCGTTCCAAGGTCCAAGGCCCAACTTAGAAGGCATCGCCGTACATGGAGGTTCCAATCCAATTCCTGGCACCGATTTGCGGGGGCTTGCAGTGGTGCGGGCGCTGATCCACAGGTACCCGGTTGGGCTCACGCCCCTTGCGCCCTCAGTACCTGATCCGGACGACGTGAGCCCCGAAGGCGGGCACCTCGAGGTCCACATAGGTCGAGGCGGCGACCTGCGCAATGCGATACCGGGCGGGTGTGCCGTCCACGTCCACGGAGCTCACCGTGTCCGAATGCGGGGGAAGGAGAAAATGCCCGGCCATCGTTGCCGCGCTGCCCGTGACCTTGACCGTAATATCTCTCGTTTTCGGGTCGCAGGAAAAAAGGTAGGACACATAGCCCTGGGATGCGGGGTAGCGCACGGTCGCCCGAATGGTGCGGGACTCGCCGAGATCCCAACGCGGGGCAAGGATCGGATGGCTCAGCGTTTGGCTGAACGGACCATCCTTGACCCCGATAAGCCCCTCGACGATGGCCGCCATCGCCGTCGCCGCAGCCCAGTCGTCTGGACCCCCGAACGAGACCGGGTTGGGGGCCACGTAATGGGCGCGATCCGCGAGCGTCATCGCCAGCACGCTGTAGATCCCGTCGTCGTCGGGTGCCCTGAGACGGATGTTCTCAATCGTCTTCCCCGGGCTTGGGTTGTCGATCGCGCACCAGGAGAGTCCGACGTCGTTCGAAACCGGGCTGGACCCGTGCCAGGCGATGCCCGAGTAATCGGTCTTCAGCTCCGGAAACCACCAAAAGGTCAGCTGCTTGCCCATGCTGATGTACTGGACGGCGTGCGTCCCATCGGCGTAGTTGAATGCGACGCTGCCGCAGATGTTTTCGGATCCTGGCTTGGTCGAAGAGTGCAGCAGGTAGAGGGAGCTCGCTGTGGCACCGACGGGGACATCCACGGCCTGGGGCAGGCCCGAGCGGTGGGACACGGCGATCGCGACCCGCCGTTGATTTTTCAAGGGGTCGGCCACCCTGAAGGAGATGCCCGCAAATACCTGGTCGCCTGTTGGTAGGCCGCGGATGTCATCCCCAGGCCGGCCCATCAGCATCCAAGGGGCGGAGCCGGGCCCGCCCTTGTCCTCGATGTCCATGTTGGCGACGCCGGAAAGGTCGAGCGTTCTATAGGTCGGCGGAGGCGGCGCCTCCGGTATGGAGCCCGTGTAGGCAAACCAGATCTTGTTGCCATGCTCGTGGCCAAGGTGGGTAAGCCTGTCGAGTATGTCGCGCGCATACGGCTCATACCCATTCTCAAACGCGCCGCGGGCGAGCTCGCCCGCGACGTGCCCGCCGACGCCCCCGTTCATGTACTGCCACAACTCATCATGATGGCCGAATCCCTTCTGGAAGGGCGGATAGATGGCGTACCACTCGCCGGGTGAACCCGTGGGCAGGTGATTCCTCAGGTCCATGTAGGTCCTGATGATCGCCGCGGCATGCTCCGCGCTTATGCCTCGATTGAGGGAATAGGCGTTTCCCTGGGCGATCTGCGTTTTCTCGTCGACGCCGAGATCGCGCTTCACGGAAGGGTCCTCGTCGATGAAATGAGTGTAGAATCTCCCGTTCCATGAAAGCGCGTCGAGGCGCTGGCGAATGTCCGCGCCTCGCGCGGAGTAAAGCGCGGCGCCGGCGGAGTCACCGCCGTGGCCCAACATCTCAGCCAGCTCGTCGCAAGCGGCGGCGTAGTACACGTTGTCTCCGAAGAATACGCCGAACTTGGACTTTTGCGGGTCGACGAGCATCGTCTTTGAAAGGCCGATGTCGGGCGTGTAGGCGTCATCGACCTGGAAGTCCCAGGAGTCGATCGTGTACACCCTCTTCAGGAGGCGGTATCGCTGGCTCCAGCGCGCGGGATCCGTGATGCTGTAGTCCATCGCCCTCTTTGCCGAGGCGAGGCAGCCGCGCATCCACGAGTCGTCGCCGTGGGTCTTCCAGGTCTGGTAGATCGTGCTGACATAGATGTATTCGGGGTGAGCCTCCGCGGGCTGCCTCACGAAGTACCGGTCCCCGATCCTTCGGATGTAGTCGAAAGGCCCGTAGGCGGTCTTGTAATAGGCCACCGCTTGGCCGGGGTTGATGTTGCTCCAGATCATTCCGTCCTCGCGCTGGGCCTCGCGCATCATGTCAACGAAGTCGGTGCCATAGGGGCTGAAGTACTTCATGCCCTTCGCCGTGTGATAGTTGTCCAGCACCCAGCTTACGAAGAAATGGTAGATCCTGCCGTTCCACTTGGTAACGTCGACGCCGCCCGGAACGTCGGCGCTCATCCCCTTGTGGAACAGGTCGAACATGTCGCCGTATTTCCCGCCGTCGTCGACCGACGTCTCCGCGTCCAGGTCAAAGATGGCCCGTCCGGTTTCATTTCCGTGCGTGTCCCGGGTGATCACCTTCTGGCGCCCGAGGGCGCCACCGGCGGCGAACGACACGCGGCCCCCCGAGGGTGCCTTGAAATAGGCCTGACCCGTTCCATCCATGACTTCGACCGAGCCCTCGCCATGGGTCTCGACGACGAGGATTTCGAGTGGCGTGGCATGTTCGACACCCAGAGGTGCTCCATCGGCATTGCCCTGCTCGACGACCAATGCCTGCGGGGAGGACCCAGCCTGGAGGGCGCCGGAGAGCAGAATGAACGGAGCGAGTAGGCGCCGCAGGCGATTCGGGGGTCTCATCAGGGGCGACGGTAGACTAGGATTCACCCCCGTGGGACAGCAATGCGGACCGGACTTCCTCGAGGACGGGACCCCAATCACCCACGGCCTTCTGCCGGAAGAGTCGCAGCGACGGGTACCAGGGGGTGTCCGCGCGGTCCAGGAGCCAACGCCAGTCGG
>Ga0302324_100013835_pt1 | contig 16317 bp, 15 predicted proteins | sample Palsa_T0_1_FD_201949 | JGI IMG/M metagenome (GOLD analysis project Ga0302324, IMG submission 201949) | Peat permafrost microbial communities from Stordalen Mire near Abisko, Sweden - Palsa_T0_1 | ecosystem: Environmental > Terrestrial > Soil > Palsa > Peat permafrost | place: Sweden: Abisko...
GCCGAGACGCGGGAGCCAGCGGCGAAAAATGCGAAAAAAAAATTGAAAGACACAGGCTTCGCTGCGGGCGCGTTTTCATGACCCAATCCTCCGGCACAATGTTTAAAATTTGTCGAGGGCTTGAGCTTCCGTCGTGAACGTCGGAATCGCGTCCACCAGGCGCGTGACGGTAAGCGAATCGCGTACTCGGCCGGGTCCGCACACCAGGTGAAGCGAACCTTTTTCGCGCGCCAGTCCGATGGCTACGCGCACCAGCGTGGAAATCCCCGAACTGTCAATCTGCGTCACATGGTTCAGGATGACCACCACCTTATGCACCCCGCGTTTCACGATGGCGTTCAGCGCGTCATGCAATTGTTCCGCGGGCTCGCCGATAGCCAGACGGCCGTGCACGTCGACGATGGCTATATCGCCTTGCTCGCGCACGTAAATTTCCATGGGGTTGTGTTCGATCATAACTCGTTGTCAGCTCTGGTTGTGGTGGTGGCAGGCTTGGCTCGTAGTGCCGGAGGCATTATACGCTGGCCGCACGGCGAGGCAAGCCGGGGAACATCGCAGCTACCGTCCCTCGCGCTACGCGGCGGGCTTGCCGGAAGGCGGCGGCTTGTGCGGCATGGCGCGCCAGATGAGGAACGCCCCCAACGCGCAGCCGAGAATCACCGGCAAAAGCGGCACACCGTGCGAAACCAGCAGGTAAGACGCGAAAAATGCGGCGGGCAAAAAGTAGATCCAGCGATGCTTCATTTCCAGAACATATAAACAAAAGCCACGGCAAAGAGCAACGCCACGAAGGCGGTGGCGGGCGCGCGCAGCGATTTCGTCCACTCTGGACGGCTGGCGCCGCCTTTATCGAGCTGCCGAATCTGCGCCAGCTGTTTTCGCGCGAGGCATAATTCCCACGGACTGGCCGCCAGCTCCAGCGCGCACAGCGTCTCCTTTTCGGCGCGATTGCGCACGCGCAGGCGATAAAAAAGTTCGCCGTATTTCAGGCGCGCCAGAAAATCCCGCGGCGCAATAGCGATGGCTGCTTCGAGCGCCGCCATCGAAGCATACGCGTCATAGTTCATGGCATGCGCCATACCGAGGCAGGTACGCAACGCCGCGTTTTGCGACTCTTGCGCGCAGGCTTGGGTGAGTGAAGCGATCAATTCCGCCAGCTTCTCCGGTGGCACGCTCTGGGGATCGCGCCACGGCAGCGCCGGCAAGCGCGCCGCGCCGACTGCAGTTAACGAATCTGCCGCGGGACGTTTCTCGGAAATCAAGCGTTGTTCCATAGTCAAATCACGTTGCGTGCAGACTTTCCCGGCCTCAATTGCCGGACTTCAGCTCAAATTCCGGATACGCCAGCGAACCCATTTCGGGCAAATCCAGCCCTTCCAGTTCCGACCTCGCCGGCGCGCGCTGCCCCATGATAGCGTCGACCAGCGTGCCAAACAGAAAGCTCAGCACAAACACCACGCCGAGCAGTGTGGCAACGCCGAGCAGTTGCGCCACAAGTTGCGTGGCATCGCCATAAAACAATCCCGTCACAGACCCGTTCACACCGTTCCACGCGCCCGCGTAGTTGCTGGTGCCATCGGCAAAGAGTCCCACAGAAATCACGCCCCAGATGCCGCACGCTCCATGCACAGAGATGGCGCCCACGGGATCGTCAATCTGCAAATTGCGCTCTACGAACGCCACCGAGAGGCACACCAGCACGCCCGCGATCATGCCGATCACCACGGCGCTGATGGGATTCACAAACGCGCACGGTGCCGTAATGGCCACCAGACCCGCCAAAAAGCCGTTGCCGGTCATGGATACATCCGGCTTGCCATACACCAGCCACATATAAATCATGGCCGCCAGCAATCCAGCGGCGCTGGCCAGCATGGTGTTCACGGCGATGGACCCGATGCGCAAATTGCCGCTGCCGGAAGCGCCCAGCGTCGAGCCCGGATTGAAGCCAAACCAGCCGAACGCCAGAATCAGGCAGCCGGTAATCACAATCACCATATCGTGCGCCAGAATCGCCTGCGGGCGGCCGTCGCGTGTGAACTTGCCGATGCGCGGACCCAGAATCATGGCGATGGCCAGCGCGCTTAGGCCTCCGACAGCATGCACCACGCCAGAGCCGGCAAAATCCACGTAGCCCTTGCCCATACCAAAATTCGCGCCCAGGTTCGCCAGCCAGCCGCCGCCCCACGCCCAGTTGGCGAACAGCGGATACGTAAATGCCGCGAACAGAAACGAAGTCACCACAAACGAAGAAAATTTCCAGCGTTCCATCGCCGCGCCCGTCGGGATGGTTGCGCCGGTATCCATAAACACCATCTGGAACAGGAACAGCACCATCACGCCGACGTCGTACGTCCCTTTGTGCATCAGGAAGAAGCCGTGCTGCCCAAAAAGGCCGAATGGTTTGCCGAAGAGATTCACTACAAACTCCGCACTGAGCGGCGCGGTGCCGCCAAGATTCGCCACCGCCCCGACTCCGCCCATCTGAATGGCAAAGCCGCACAGCCAATAGGCGAACATCCCGACGCCATAGACGACAAGGTTCATCATCATGGTGTGATTGGCATTTTTCGCGCGGGCCAGTCCGGTTTCCAGTAGCGCGAAGCCCAACTGCATGAACATCACGAGATAGCCGGTGATCAGCGTCCAGACAATGTTCAGAGCAATTTTATTCTGGCCGACCTGATTGACGAGATCCCCGACGGTCAAACCTTTCTTGGCGTCGCTTACGGTGACGTCGCCGGCGTTTCCGGTCAGCGAACCGTCGCGGTCGCCTTTGGCTTTGGCATCCGCGGAGGGCACTGGGACGTTGGCCAGGTCCGCGTCCGTAATGGGCTTGGAAGCAGGTGCGGAGGGCGTGACCGTTGCCGCGCTCGAGGCCGCCGCGGGCGGAACTGCCGGAGCTTGTGCAAAGCAACATGATGATGCGCAGAGAAGCCCGCCAAGTAGCAGGCCGAATCGCAGCAGGCCCGGTGTCAGTGGGCCAAGGCGAACCACGCCGGCGTTCATTCGGTGCCAGCCCCAGTCTTCCAAATGGCATACTTCAGGTGTGCGGCATTGAGAATGCCGAGGATGCCAAACAGGCTCACCACGATGCCGAGCACAATCACGCCGAGTCGCGCACCGTTCGAGCCGAGCGCCACGCTGGCCAGGCTGATCACAAATCCCAGAAACGCTACGAGAATACCGACGATTTTCATCACCACGCGCTAACCCTCCACGTCCACTTGCCGGTATTTATGCAGTGTAAAAAACGCCGCCGCGACCAGCGCCACCGCCAACACGTAATACAGCGCGCCGCCGAGCGCGAAACCCGCCGCCAGCGCGGTAAAGCCCGCTAAAAATATCAAGATGCCTACGGCTTCCGCCGGGGTTGAGCCCATGCCGCACTCCTCGAGAGAATCGCCACCCAGCCGCCAACGAACGGCGTTGCAGACCACAAAGCCCTGGAAAGCCCCCGGCGGCGCCCTGCTTAGCGCACGACTTTACCGGGAGACCCCGCGCAACACCAATGGATATTTAAGATACTGAAGATGCAAAATTTTCGATTGGCGCGATTCGCTTTCCCGTTCATAGTTACCCTACCCTCGGCCGCTGCGGACACACTGCCAACAGCGCGATGAGCAGGCATGCGCCATTTTTAGGGAATTTCCAGGGAGCGTTCCTTGCGAGTGCGAAGTGATTAAACTCGAAGCCATCATTCAGCCCTCGCGCTTTGAATCCGTGAAAGATGCGCTGTGCGAGATCGGCATCGAAGGCATGACCGTCACCGAAGTGCGCGGGCACGGCCGCCAGAAGGGCCATACCGAGGTGTATCGCGGACGCGAATACACCGTGGACCTGCTGCCCAAGATCAAGCTCGAGCTCGTCCTGCCGGACAAAATGGTGGATAAGGCTGTGGACACCATCCTGAAAACCGCCAAGACAGGAAAGATTGGCGACGGTAAAATATTCCTTACCCGTGTGGATGACGCCATTCGCATCCGCAACGAAGAGCGCGGGGAGAATGCGCTCCAGTGAGCTTCGCCGCCCGCCTCGGCCTGGATCATTCGCGTGATCCCAAACGGCAAGCGAGCCAACGCCCCGTCCGCGCCATGCAAGGAGCAGTCACGCCTCCACTGCAATCCATGACGAAGCTCGTTCCGGAAGTGGAAGCCGAACGCCGCCGCATCCGCGAAGCCTTTGACGCCGGCGCCAGCGCGCGTGAAACGCTCGGTGCGTTATGCGCCCTCGCCGACGGAGCCATCCGGCAAGTCTTCGCCGAATTGCAGAGCGTCCGCAACACGGAGACGCAGGGGCTCTCGCTCATGGCTCTCGGCGGCTACGGCCGCCAGCTGCTCTTCCCCTATTCCGACCTGGACATCCTAATTCTCTCCGCGGGCGACAAAGTGGAGCGCGATTTTCGTCCGCTGTTGGCGGAGTTTTCCAAGACGCTGTGGGACCTCGGCTTCCGCGTCAGTTCCGCCGGACGCACCCTCGAAGAGTGCAAGCGCATCGAGCAGGACAACGCCGAATTTCACCTCGCGCTGCTGGACCGCCGTTTCCTCACCGGCGACCGGGAACTGTTCGAGCGCTTCGACGTCAAAGTGCTGCCTGGCCCGGAGCGGCAAGCGCGCCCGTTTCTCACCGCGGAAATTCGCAAACTCACCCGCGAACGCCTGGCGCGCTACGGCAACACGATTTTTCATCTGGAGCCCAACGTAAAGGAATCGCCCGGCGGCTTGCGCGATTATCAGGCTGCGGCGTGGCTGCGGCAGGTCAGCGGCGAGAAGCGCGAATTCTGGAACAGCACCGCCACGGAAGAAGAAATGGCTTCCGGCGCCGTGGATTTTCTCAGCGCCATCCGCTGCTTCCTGCATTACAGCAACGAGCGCAACGACAATACGCTGACCTACGAACTGCAAGCCAAAGCTGCCGAACGCACTCTCGGTTTGCCGCGCACCGCCCTGCTGGACGCTCCGCGCAGCGCCGCCGACTGGATGCGCGTGTATTTCCGTCAGGCGCGCACCTTGAATCGCCAGTTGCTGCGCTACATGGAGCAAAAAACTCTCGTGCAACAGTCGCTGCGCCAGCGCATTTTCAACGTTGCGCGCTTGCCGAAAATCGAGTCTGTAGAGGGCCAGCCTTTCGCCATTCGCGACGGGCTGATTGAGCTTCTGGACCAGACCGCCCTCGCCGATCGCGCCGTCCTCTATTCCCTCTTTGCCACTGCCGCCAAGACCGGCGTGCCGCTCAGCCGCGAAGCTGAGCGCACCATCGCCTACGTGCTGCTGCATCCCGAATTGCCGGTGCGCAACGAGCAAGTCACCTGGCCGGCGTTTCAGGAAATTCTCGGCACGGATTTTCCCGGCGTCGCGCTGCGCCCCATGCAGCGCCTCGGCCTGCTCACCAAAATTTTGCCGGAGTTCGCGGCCATCGATTCCCTGGTGGTGCGCGATTTTTATCACCGCTACACCGTCGATGAGCACACCCTGCGCACTATCGAACACCTGCAGGAACTCGCCCAGCCTCCGGATGCGCGGGGCACCAATTACGCCGGCCTCTGGAAGAGCGTTGACCGCCGCGACCTGCTTATCTTGAGCCTGCTGCTGCACGACGTCGGCAAGGGCATGCTCATCGAGAATCATGTGGCCGGCAGTTTGCAGGCGCTGGACAGCGCCGCCGCCGAATTAAAACTCAGCGCCGACGAAAAAGCCGAAGTGCAGTTCCTCATCGAGCGCCACCTGGAGATGTCCGCCACGGTCCAGCGCCGCGATATTTTCGACCCCACCACGATTTCCGCCTTCGCCTCCATGGTGCGCACACCCGAAAAATTGCAACGCCTCTGCCTGCTCACCTACGCCGATATTCACGCTGTAAATCCCGAAGCCTTGACGCCCTGGAAAGCGGAAATGCTGTGGCAGCTCTTTGTCGCCACCTCCAACCATTTCAGCCGCACGCTCGATCGCGACCGCCTGCACGCCTTGGACGAATTGCCGGTCCTGCAGCAAGTGCGCAAACTCACCGGGGCCGCGGGCACGGAATCCATCGAGCGCTTTCTGGAAGGTTTTCCGCGCCGCTACCTCGCCGTGCATTCCGCCGAGGATATTGCCGGGCATTTTGGTCTCTATCAGAGGCTTGACGCCGCCCCCGTGCAGATCGATCTGGTGGCCACGCAACACGCGTATTCACTTACTTTGCTCACCGCGGACCGTCCCGCGCTCTTCGCCACCATCGCCGGCGTGCTGGCCGGATGGGGCATGAACATTCACCAGGCGGACGCTTTCGCCAACGCCGCCGGCGTTATCCTGGACACGTTCACATTCACGGACTTGCACCGCACGCTCGAACTGAATCCTAGTGAAGTCGACCGCTTCTGTAAAAGCCTGGTCGATGTTGTCTGCGGTCATGCCCCGCTTGAGCCGCTGATCAAGGGCCGCCTTGCCGCCAGCCGCCAGCGCCCGCCCAAGGTAGAAGTTCCCACCCGCATCACCTTCGACGATACTTCTTCCATGCACAGCACGCTGCTCGAGATCGTCACGCAGGATCATCCCGGTTTGCTGCACGAAATTGGCTCCGCGCTGGCCCGCTTGGGATGCAACATCGAAGTCGCCCTGGTGGATACCGAAGGCCAGAAGGCTATCGATGTCTTTTATCTCACCTCGCAGGGGAAGAAGCTAGCCGCACAAAAGCAGGAAACGCTGCGCGAATTGCTGCAAGGCACGCTCGGCTAAGCCATTTCAGCGATGAGATACGGGAAGTGCGGCGATGCTGCGATCTCGCAAGTGGTTTAATTATTCGAAAAAGTCACTGAGTTATCTTATATGTGCGGTAACCTATGAGTACCTGGTCCTACCTGTACTTAAACTGTCCTTTGGTACAGTAGATGCCCCAGCGCAACCCGAATAGTCTCCCCGCCAACTGACGAAGAACCGCTCTCTGGAAAAATGTCCGGCGCCGTGGCGCTGCCCCAGGCAGTTCATACTCTTTTCCTTGGGCTCCCGAGAGAACTCTCCCAGATTCGTCCCAGTTGATCGACCACATTTGCTTTTCGTTTATTCCGATTGCACTGCCATTCGACGGAGGGAGTCCCATGAACGAACAAAATAAGCCGCTAGCAACGTTGGCGGGAAGCAGCGCCGTGACCGAGAGCGTACTTTGCGAACCGACGAAGACTCGCAAGGCATCGCCCGGCAGTTCATCGAGACGGGCATTTCTCGGGAAAGTCAGTGGATTGGCTGGAGCGGCCGTTGCGGCCGCGGCCATACCGCTGGAGCCTCTGGTGGGCGGTAATTCCACAACCGCCGCGGCCCAGACAGTGGCGTCCGCAACCGCCGCAGCTTCCTTTCCCACGGGTTCGTTTCCCGTGGGTGGCGCAGCGCGCCAGGCGTTCGTTCTTGCCGTGCGCGAAGCCGCCGCGCTTATTGAATTTGCCAAACCACTGCCGGCCCAAGTGCCCAACACCGATGAAGTCACCTATGCGAGCGACTTCTATATCGGCAATTTCACCAAGAACCTGCCGCACGATTCTCTAGGGCGAGTAACTCCCGCCGCCTACAAAACGTTCCTCAAAGCCTGCACTACCGGAAAGGAAGCGGACTTCGAGGCCATCACTCTCGGCGGTACGGCACCCTACGCCAGCCCGCAAGCCGGGCTGGTGGTGAATCTCGAGGGTGTGGATACTGCTGCGGTTACGATCCCGGCGTCCCCGCTCTTTTCCAGCGCGACGCGCGCGGATGAAGCCGTGGAGCTTTATTGGCACGCGCTGTGCCGCGATGTGCCTTTTTCGCAGTACGGGCTCGAACCCCTAACGACCGCGGCCATTGCGGATCTCAATAGGCTATCTAGTTTCGCAGGACCGAAACAAGGCGGCCAGGTGACCGCGCAAACGCTATTCCGCGGCGCTACCGCGGGAGATACCGTTGGACCGTACGTCTCGCAGCTATTCATGCTGCCCACCACGTTTGGACTGGGAAACTTCGCAGTGGACAACTCCAGCGGCCTGCCGGCGCAGCAATATTTTACTTACGCACCGAATATCGACTACATGACCTCGCAATCCGCGTTTCTGGCGGTGCAAAACGGGCAGGTAACCGTGCCATCGGCGTCGCGCAGCATCTTCTTCGACTTCGGGCCCAACCAACTCGAGCCGAATCCCCTATATCTCCACGACGGGCGGAGCTTCTGCGCGTTGGTGCACATCGACGAACTCTACCAAAGCTACTATTTCGCTGCGGTGGCGATGCTAGCGGCCGGCTTCCCGCCAAATCCCGGAAGCCCATACAGCGCGACCTTGACGCCGAACGAAACGGCTTTTGCGCAGTTCGGCGGGCCGCATATTACCGCGCTGATGGCCGACGCCGCACTGCGCGCGCTCCGCTGCGTTTGGTATCAAAAGTATTTCGTGCATCGCACCCTGCGGCCGGAAGAATACGGCGGCTGGCTGCAAAACATCCTCGGCGGTAAGGCCAGCTATCCCGTGAACTCGGAGGTGCTCAATTCCCAGGCCATGAGTCGGACGTTCTCCAAGTATGGAACCTACTATTTGCCCATGGCGTTCCCGGAAGGTTCTCCGACGCATCCGTCGTATGGCTCGGGCCACGCGACCGTGGGCGGAGCGTCGGTCACCATTCTGAAAGCGTTCTTCAACGACAGCGAGTCGTTCGTCAACAACGGCGTCACACCGGTCTACTCACCGGACGGCATCAGTTTAATTCCCTACACCGGAGCGGACGCGGGTGAAATCACCGTCGGCACCGAATTGAACAAGATGGCCTCCAACGTGGGCGTCGCCCGCGACATCGCGGGGGTGCACTGGCGGAGTGACTACACGCAATCGCTGCTGCTGGGCGAGGCCATTGCCATCGACTTGCTGCAAATCGTCATCAACACCTACCCGGAGAGCGACGTGTTCTTCCAGTTCACGAAGTTCAACGGCACTCCCATCACTATCACGAAAGCCTGAGGCCGGTGGTGGCGCGCAACTCCCAGCGGAGGCCCGCAAGGATCTTCCGGGTCCCCGTACCGGGCAGACGCGCCGCAGCGACAACATGACGAGGCGTGGGCGAATCGTGAGAATGATGACATCAGGCCGCGGTTTTGTGGATGGCACGCCGCTTTGCCGTTGCGTCGGCAGAGCGCTGGCGGTGTTGCTCGTGCTTTTGCTCGTGCCCAAAGTGGGGGCATCCACGGACGCCGCCGTCTCCGTGCTCTACGCGGGCTCGCTTGCCGCGGTGATGGAGAACGGTGTTGGGCCGGCATTCGTTCGCGCGACCGCGATCTCTTACCAAGGCGAAGCGCAAGGTTCACTGGGGGGTGCCCGCATGATCCACGATCACCTGCGCTCTCCCGACGTGTATATCAGTGCCGACCCGCTGGTGAATCAAAAGGTGCTCATGGGGCCGGAAAACGGCAATCTGGTGCGCTGGTATATGACCGTGGCAGCGTCGCAGCTTGTGCTGGGCTACAACCCGACCAGCAAGTTCGCGGCAAAGTTCGGGGACGTGCGTGCCGGCAAGCTTTCGTGGTACGAGCTTCTCGAGACCCCCGGACTGCGCTTTGGCCGCGGCGACCCCAGCATTGACCCCAAGGGCTATCGCACGCTGTTCCTGTTCGATCTTGCGGGAAAATTCTACCATCGCCCGGAAATTCCCCGTTTACTCGGTGAACCTTTGAATCCCGCGCAGGTATTTCCGGAGGTTGTCTTGCTTGCGCGCCTCGAATCCGGAGAATTTGACGCCGGCATTTTTTACAAACACGAAGCGGTGGCTCACAAGCTGCCGTTCCTCACGCTGCCGCCGGAAATCAATCTGGGCGATCCACGTTTTGCGGCGAGCTACGCGCAGGAAAGCTACGACACCAAGACCGGTGAGCACGTAATTGGGGCGCCCATTCTCTTCACCATCACCATCCCGGAAACCGTGCATCGGCGCGCGGCGGCCCTGGCTTTCGTGAAGTTCCTTCTCTCCTCGGATCAACTCTTAACGGGTTTTGGCTTCAGCACCGCGGCCCACAAAGTGGGAGGAGACGCGGCGCAGGTTCCGCAGGAATTGTGCGACTTCAACACGGGAGCTTTCCAACCATGACCCCTTATCTGAATCGCCCTGCGAATCGTCATGTAAACAGCTTGCTATGGATATTCGGTTTTCTTGGCCTGTTGCTTCTGTTGGACCTGGTTCTTCCGATCGCCAACCTTTTCTTCACCAGCAACTGGACTGCGGCTAGCGCGGCGTTGCGTCAGCCAGAAGCGTTGCAAGCGCTGAAGGTTTCGCTGCGTTCCTCGGGAATCGCGATATTGACGATGACCCTCCTCGGCGTTCCGCTCGGCTATCTGCTGGCACGCGCCAAGCTTCCTTTCCAGCGCTTTTGGATTGCGCTGGTGTTTCTGCCCATGGTTGTACCGGACTTGGCGGGCGGGATTTTGCTGCTGCGGCTTTTCGGGCCTTATGGGCCCATCGGACATCCCTTCGACGCCAGGAATATTGCGCTCACTAATAATCTCTTCGGAATCGTGCTGGTGCAGATGTTCGTGTCCGCGCCTTTCGTCGTCGCTTCCTCGCTCGCGGGCTTTTCCAGTGTCGATAGCGAACTGGAATCTGCAGCGGGAACGCTGGGAGATTCGGCCTGGCAGGTTTTTTGCCGCGTATCATTACCGCTGGCTTGGCCGGGCATTTTCATCGGGATCATCCTGGCGTGGATTCGCGCACTCGGCGAGTTCGGCGCCACGCTGGTGATGGCTTACAACCCGCACACTTTGCCCGTGTTTTTGTGGGTCAAGTTTGAGTCCGAAGGCTTGGCCGGCGCACAGCCCATCGCTCTTTGTCTGGTCTTACTTGCCGTCATTGCCGCAGGCGCAGCCATGAACTTGAATCGTTTCACCGGGGCTGCGGACGTTCTTGCCCCAGTCGGAAAGGCGACCAAATGGGAGAACTAGGCGTTTTCACAAACTGGTTTGGACTGGCATCCTGGCTCGCCGCAGACCGAGACACCTTGGCGGACGCTGCGAAGCACGCACCAGGCGCGCTCCGCATTCGTGCGTCCCATCGCTACGCCGTCGCCGGGAAGACGACGTTCTCGCTGGAATCGGATTTTCAGGTGCTTCCGGGCGTGACGATTCTTCGTGGCCACTCCGGCGCCGGCAAAACCACGCTGCTGCGGTGCGTCGCCGGTTTGGCAGACCTGCGGCACGGCTATATCGCGATCGGCGAGCAAGTATTATTTGATTCACACCGCCAAATCAATCTGCCGCCGCGGTATCGCAACATCGCGTTCGTATTTCAGAATCTGGCTCTGTTTCCGCATCTCCGCGTGCGAGAGAACGTGGCCTATGGACTGCGCAAACTTTCAGCCGCAGCGCGTGCGCAGCGCGTTGGCAGCGTCACGGAAGCGTTTCGCATTGCGCATCTGGCGGAACGCCTGCCGCGCGAGATTTCCGGCGGCGAGCAACAACGCGTGGCCTTGGCACGGGCCCTGGTGACGGAGCCATCCGCGCTGCTGCTGGACGAACCCCTTTCTTCCTTGGACGTCCGCACCAAGGCGCTGATTATCGAGGATTTGCGCGCCTGGAACGCGGCGCACCACATTCCCATTCTGTACGTAACACACGACGCCGAGGAAGCGCGCGCCCTTGGCGAGCGGGTGATTACTCTGGAGCATGGACGGATTGCAGCGGACGCCTCGCTGCGTGAAGTGCCGCACAGCGCGCCCGCGCACTGCGCCAGTTCTGTCAGTTCCTTCCAGAACTACTTTGAGGCCATCGTGGTCGGCGTTGAGGCAGCCACGGGTACGGTGCGATGTCGCGTGCACAGTTGCGGCTTGGAACTGCGCGTGAGAGCAACGAACTGCCAATTGGGCTCGACGGTGCGGATCGCGGTGCATGCCGGGATAATTCCGCAAGCCGCGGCGGCGCCCGCAGACTCCGCTGAATTCGGAGCCTTCGCAAGACCTCTCGAGCCAATGGATGCGCCGGCAACGCCGGTGCCCGACTAAAGCGCTAACAACGACTGTGCTGAAGAATCGGAAGAAGTGTTGGTGGACGTGACAGGGATCGAACCTGCGACCTCATGCTTGCAAAGCACGCGCTCTCCCAGCTGAGCTACACGCCCACGGATACTGTTATTTTCTATCACTTAGCGCGTTGCCGCAACCGCTAGTGACTTCGTGTGGCGCGGGAGCTATCTTGGGCACGACGCTGCCTGAGGATTACCGGCCTTCGCGTAGCGCTACACTTCTTCCGATGAAGGCGAAGGCCAGAAGGACGACGGCGGTGAACCATCCGCCAAGCGCGAACGTGGTCGGGAGGTACAGGCCGATGACGATACCGCCGCCGATCAGCAGCGCGGCGAGCACGCCGAATTGCCACATGCCGTAGAGGAACATGAACGGTAGATAGTGCCCACCGACCACCAACATGGTGGCCGGGTAGAACCAGTTGAGGCGGTAAAGCGCTGCTGCGCCTACCAGCGGCAGGCTGATCGGAACGGTAAAGGCGATTTGTACGGCCAGCGCGTTCATCGGATGACCGGGCAGCGAGTACGGTTTGCCCATCACACGCAAGAGCAGCTGCGTCAGCGGGAAGATAAACATGCCGCCGAAAACCAGCGCCAAGATAGCGCTCCTGGTGGAAAACCACGTGGCCATCGCGGCAGATGCGAACCACACGGCGCTCGAAACCAGTTGGCCGGCGAGGCCGCCGAGGAACGTGGATCGCACATCGCGCTGCGCGTCGCTGATATCCATTTCAGACTTCTCCTTCTTCCGCTGCCCGCAAAGTAGCCTTCCGGGAAGTTGCGCCATTTGCGTCGAATCGTGTTGTATAGAATCGTGTTGCGTACAATCTAGTCGAAATGCTTTCTGGCGGGAATGCTGGCGCCAGACTTGACCTCCATGCAGCGACCGTTCCCAGTTACCGTCGTGGGTTGGCTGTTTATCATTACGGGTGTCGTGAGCCTGGGATATCACCTGTGGCAAGGAACGTTTGCTCGTTGGACCGTGGTGATCGCCGCGATTGCGGTGGCGGCGATCATTGGCGGCGTGTTTCTGCTTCGCGGACGCGCGTGGGCGCGGTGGCTGCTGCTGGTGTGGCTGGCGGCTCACGTGGTCATCAGCGCGTTTCATTCCTGGTCGCTGATGGCGGCGCATCTGGTGCTGCTGGTGGCTATTGCCTATTCCCTTCTGACACCTCCTTCGTCGGAATATTTCCGGTCTGCGCCGCCCTCATAAAGTGCGCTTAGGTGGCCACCACAGTCGAACTGCGCGTTTTGTCCGCTACAACTCTTTCGTTATACTTACGCAGCTTCCTCTCTCGCCGCGCAACCCCAGCGCGGGACGGCGGAGCATCTGCATACATATTCGCGGCGGCCGGCAACGCAGCTGTATCGAGACTGCATTTGGGCAGGTGCTCCGCGCGATAAGATCGGACACAGTGGCAAGAGCTGAACGGGACTCCCGCACACCGCGGGCGGACGGCGAAGTGGTGATTGTGGGCGGCTCGGCGGCCGGACTGTTCACCGCGGCGAAGGTGGCGGCGGGCGGGCGGCAGGTGCGCGTGCTGGAGTCCAAGCCGGGCTTGGCACCGCCTTCGCGTACGCTGATCGTCACCGATCACTTCCGGCAGCAACTGGGCGCAGCGGCTACGCATTCCATCGTGAATGAGATTCGGCGGTTTGAGCTGTTTACAGATGGGCGTTCGGCACAAGTGCCGCTGGCGAAGCCGGACTTGATCATCGAGCGCTCGCGGCTGATTCCTGAGTTGGCGAAGACTGCGGAACACGCCGGCGCGAAACTGGATTTCGATACGCGCTTTCTGGGGCTTTCTCCTAACGGGCATGGACTCAAGGTGCAGGTGGAGTCTGGCGGCGAACGGCGGGAACTGCACGCGGACAGTTTGGTGGGCGCGGATGGGGCCACCAGCCGCGTGGCGCGCGCTTCCGGTTGGCCGCCGATTGAGACGGTGCCGTTGATGCAGGCCATTGTGCGCTTGCCGAAGGATTGCGCGCCGGATACTACGCGCGTGTGGTTTGTGCCGGACGATACGCCGTACTTCTACTGGCTGGTGCCGGAATCTCCGGAGCGCGCGGCGCTGGGGATTATTGGGGAGGATGGGCGCGATACCAAGCGATGCATCGAGCGTTTCCTGGCGAAGAAAGGGATGGAACCACTGGAATGGCAGGGCGCGCGCATTCCGGTGTACAAGAAGTGGGTTCCGATTCGGCGGAAGATTGGGAACGGCGAAGTGTTTCTGGTGGGCGACGCCGCGGCGCAGGTAAAGGTGTCCACGGTGGGCGGCATTGTTACCGGGTTTCGCGGGGCGATTGGCGTGGCGGACGCGATACTGCGGAATTCGGCCAGCGAGGAATTATCCGCGTTGCGGCGAGAGTTGCGGACGCACTGGCTGATCCGGCGAACCTTGCACCATTTTCAGCAGGGGGATTATTCGCAGCTTGTCGATCTGCTGAATGCTTCGGCGCGGCAGTCGCTGGGCGAGATTCACCGGGATGAGTCGACGAAGCTGCTTTGGCAGGTGGTGCGGAGGCAGCCGCGGTTGGTGCTGCTGGGGTTGCGCGGGTTGCTGATGGGAAATGGGGGGAAGGGGTGACCACCCCCTACTGTTTTACGTAAGTGTTCATTCTGCAGGAGTTGAAGTCCTTTGTTTTGATACAGATTTGGAAGTGTTCATTCCGCTTGGGTTACGGGTCTGGTCTGTTTGTAGAGTAGTTACCCTCCTCTGATTCGCTTTTCGTTAGGAATTGCTTGGTTCGAGAGACTCGTGCGCGGACCGCAAGGTGCGGCCAATCGGGAGATTGGCGCTTCCAGGCGCTAGTCACATTGGATTGAGCCGCATCGATATTTTTTGGTATGGGTTACTACCGCGCACTGGCTGAAGCCTATGCCACCCAAAGCGTGCGCCGCTCAGGGACATAAGCGCGTGGTGAAGCCTGAGTTACGCGACACAAAAGCGCACAGGCTGAAGCCGATGCTACCAAAGGCAACTTAAGTCCTTTGTTTGCATTAAATATATTTTTTGGATCTCGGGAAAAGAGGGACAAATTTGAGCGGCTTGAGAAGCGGGAATTGGTTAAGTGATTGAGGATGCTTGGGTTGCTGACTGGATTGAGGCAGCGAGCGAACGCAACTTAACGTGGGCAAAGAGTACGAAAAGAGTAGCGCGGCTGTCAAGAGAAATTGTGCGTACTAGGACTCAGATTTTCCGTTGCTCACGGCAAAGCGCGTAAGAGTACCTGTTGCGATGAGTGTCTTTGTTTCGGCCAGGGTTTCCGTCACAATGGTTTGCCTTGGTGTGAGTGGGAGTGCGTAGGAACCTTTGTTAAAAGGAGTTGGCGATTGCGGATTTCGGTGATTGGGTGTGGGTATGTGGGGCTGGTGACGGGGGCTTGTCTGGCGGAGGCTGGGCATGACGTGGTGTGCACGGATATTAACGCTGAGCGGATCAAGATGCTGAATGCCGGCGAGGTGCCGATTTACGAGTTGCACTTGGGCGAGATTCTGGATTCGGCGCGCAAGGGCGGAAAGATTTCTTATACCGCGGACATTGGCGAGGCGATACGCGCAGGGGATGCGATTTTCATTTGCGTGGGGACGCCGCCGAAGGAGTCCGGCGAAGCGGATCTTTCGGCGATCGATTCGGTGGCGCGGCAGATTGCGGCGGAAGCGAAATCGTCGAAACTGGTGGTGGAGAAGAGTACCGTGCCGGCGCGGACGGGCCTGGAATTGAGCCGGGCCTTGGCGGCTTATTCGCGTGGCGGCAACGTGCGGTTTCGCGTGGCGTCGAATCCGGAATTTTTGCGGGAAGGGACGGCGGTTTACGATTTTTTCCATCCGGACCGCATCGTGGTGGGCGTGGAGGATCCCGCGGCGGCGGAAGAACTGCGCGAGATTTATCGGCCGATTCTGGAGAAACAGTTTAGCTGCCCGGTGCACAAAGGCGCGGGGGCTTGCCCGGCGGGACCGAAGGCGGAGTTTCTGGTTACGACGATTAACAGCGCGGAATTGATCAAGCATGCTTCCAATTCGTTTCTGGCGTTGAAGATCAGCTATGCGAATGTGATTGCGGATTTGTGCGAGCGGATTGGGGCGGACGTGGAAGAAGTGACGCATGCGATGGGGCTGGATCCGCGCATAGGGACGCAGTTTTTGAAGGCCGGGTTGGGTTTTGGCGGGTTTTGCTTTCCGAAGGATGTGCAGGCGTTCATTCATCTTGCGGCTTCGGTGGGGGTGGATTTTGAGATTTTGAAGGCTACCGAGCGGGTGAACAAGCAGCGAATTGAACGTTTTCTCGAGAAGATTCATAAGGCGTTGTGGGTGGTGAAGGGGAAGAAG
>Ga0302324_100013836_pt1 | contig 16317 bp, 17 predicted proteins | sample Palsa_T0_1_FD_201949 | JGI IMG/M metagenome (GOLD analysis project Ga0302324, IMG submission 201949) | Peat permafrost microbial communities from Stordalen Mire near Abisko, Sweden - Palsa_T0_1 | ecosystem: Environmental > Terrestrial > Soil > Palsa > Peat permafrost | place: Sweden: Abisko...
TTCCAGCTCGGCTGGGGCGACTCGCCGCTGACGGCGGGCCTGCGGTTCTTGCCGTGGACCGCGACGCCGCTACTGATCGCGCCGCTCGCGGGCGCGCTGTCGGACCGGGTCGGGGCCCGCCTGCTGATGGTTCCCGGCCTGCTGCTGCAGGCCGCCGGGTTCGCCTGGATCGTGGTGCTGGCCGGCTCGGGCTCGGGCTACACCGCGTACCTCGCGCCGTTCATCATCGCCGGCGTGGGCGGGTCGATGGCCATCCCGGCCATCCCGGCCGCCGCGCTGAACGCCGTCGACCCGTCGGCGCTCGGCAAGGCGTCGGCGATCCTGAACACGCTGCGTCAGTTCGGCGCGGTGTTCGGCATCGCGATCGCGACCGCGATCTTCAACTCCAGCGGTAGCCTGGCCGGGCCCGCGGCGGTGACCAGCGGGTACCGCCCGGCCCTGGCCGCGGCGGCCGGGTTCTCGGTCATCGGCGCGCTGGCCGCCACGGCCGTCCGCCGGGCGCGCCGCCCGGCGGATGCTCAGGCCGTCCCCGTCCCGCCGGCGGCCGCGAGCCAGCCCTCATCAGATCCAGCCGGCGCGCTCCTCGCGCCCCGGGCCAAGTGAGGACAAGAAGAGGGTCGTGACCGGTCAGATGAGCTGCCAGTGCACGAGCGGTCCCTCAGCCAAGGCTCGTCACCTGGAGGCGCGCCCAGCGGTCAGCATCGCCCACATCGACAACGAAGATCTGGCAGTGTTCGCACGGGAAGGCTGAGCGCCTGGGATCTTCGGATCCCTGGTGGGATGAGACCCTCTCGCACTGGACTGCGCACTACGGCGGCTCTCCGCTGGACTGGGGCGACGACATCCGCATCTACCGGCTGGCCGCCTCGTGGATGGCCGGTTACGCGGCAGACCGGGAGCAGCTGCTGATGAGCAGGGGACTGAGTCGAACATGACTGCGCTGGTTCGGTCACTCGCCTTCGGCCGCTGTCGGACCGGCCGATCAAGGCCATGCATGCCCGGATGCCAATTGCCGCCGCCGGCAACCCTGGGTGCGCAAGCCGCGATCCCGGCGCTCCGGGATACGGCGGCCGACCCGGAGGTGCGGGTCAGCTACCTCCCTGCAGGGCTGAGCGCACTCGCCGCCGACGTCTCATGACCAGCGGCCGAGAGGTCCACAGCTCAGCGGACCGAAGCGAGCCAGGCGGACGCGAGCCACCGCGCGTATCCCTGGCCACCATCCTGCGAGAATGGGGCCGCATCGGCTGCATCGGTTTCGGTGGCCCGCCAGCGCACATAAAGCTGCTGCGCGATTTGTGTGTCGATCGGCGCAAGTGGCTCAGCGCGCGGGAGTTCGAGGACGCCATCGCGGTCTGCAATCTCTTGCCCGGCCCAGCGTCAACGCAGCTAGCAATCTTTTGTGCGTGGCGGCTGCGCGGACGGCCCGGCGCTCTGATAGGCGGCGCGGCGTTCATCATCCCGGGCCTCATCGTCATTCTGGCGCTGGCCGCGCTGTTCCTAGGGAGCGCCCCGCCGCTGTGGGTGCTCGGTGCGGGAGCTGGTACCGGTGCGGCTGTACCAGCCGTCGCGGTCCAGGCCGGTGCAGGCCTCACCGGGGCGAGCTGGCAGCGCCGAAGCCGGACGGCACGGTGGTTGTGCTACCTGATCGCCGGAGCTGCAGCTGCCGCCACCGTCGGTGCCTGGCTCGTCGTGGTGATCCTGCTATGCGGGCTAGTCGAGCTGGCAATTCAAGCGACCAGCGACGGCCGCCGTCACGGCAACGGACTGGCCGGCATCATGATCTCCCCCACCTTCGCTGCCACCGCGCTGACGGGCGGTGTCCTGCTGCCGGTCGCTTGGGTGGCGTTCAAGGCTGGCGCGCTTTCCTTCGGCGGCGGATTCGTGATCATCCCGCTGATGCAATCCGATGTCGTTAGCCACTACCACTGGATGAGCGGCGCGCAGTTCCTCAACGCCGTAGCACTGGGCCAGATAACGCCAGGCCCGGTAGTCCAGACCGTCGCGGTCGTCGGATACGCCGCAGCCGGGGTCATCGGCGGCGTTCTTGCGTCAGTAGTGGCGTTCAGCCCCTCCTTCGCATTCATCCTGCTCGGGGCCAGCCGGTTCGGCAAGATCCGCGCGGACCCCAGGGCAAGCGCCTTTCTCAGCGGTGCAGGACCCGCTGCCATCGGGGCCATCTTTGGCTCCGCTATCCCTCTGACGCGCGCGTTGACCCATGACTGGCAATACGCGGTCCTTGGCGCCGCACTGATACTTCTTGTGCTCCTACGCCGGGGCGTAGTCCTCATCCTGGTCGGCGCCGGCGCGGCCGGTGTCGTCATAGCCCTGACCGTGGGCTTGGCGCCGCGGTAGAGAGCGTGGAAGCTCAGGTCGCAGCGCCTTGAAACCACGGTCAGCCCGAGGGAAGGGAGCCACGCCTGGGATCTCTCGACCACCGGGGACCGCGGCGCTGGCAGTCCCGGCTGGCAAGGCACAGCAGTGCCCTCCACCATCATCCCTATGACGAGACCTTTCTTATCCTGGACGGCCGTGTCGGGGTCACCGTCGGGCGGGAGACCAACGAGGCAGGGCCGGGTGACATCGCCGACGGCCCGGCCGAGGCGCCGCACGGGTTTAACAACCTGGGACCGGCCCGGCCCGGCTCGTATGTATCCACGCAGCACCCGCGATGAAGACCCGGTAGCTTGACTGAGCCGTTGAGCCCCTCACCCGAGCGCCTAGCGTGCGGTCGGCTCCGTCGCGGAGACCCGCAACACCCAGAGCGTGGCGCACCGCCGGTCTGATCTGGCGTGGATCGGCCCCAACGGTTCCTGCGGGGACGTCCGTTCCACTACTCCACGTCGGGCTCGAGATCGCCAGTGTCGAGGAGCTCGGGCGGAGGTGTCCGCTGGCCCCTGGGGGCGGGGGTGGTGAGCGGCCGCCGGAGGTCCGGGCGGGCGACGGCGAGGTACGAGACCAGGACGAAGACGGCGATGGCGAACACGATCGCGGTGGGACCGTCTCCAAAGTTGATCCCGCTGATGTTCAGGGGCTTGCTGATGTAGTCGGCGAAAGATGCCCCGAGAGGCCGCGTGACGACGTAAGACATCCAGAAAGCCGCGACGCTGTTCAGGCCGAATTGCCACCACGCCAGGGCTGGGAGCAGGATGACGACGCCGAAGATGATGCCCGAGGCCAGGTAGCCGAGGTGGAGGGAGGTGGCGGTGAAGTCCCCGAGCGCGGTGCCGAGGGCGAAGGTGGCGAACACGGTCGCCCAGTAGAAGGATTCGCGACGTTGCGTCGTGATGCTGTGGATGGAGAGCGTGCCCTCGCTGCGCTGCCACAGCCAGAAGATCGCGGCGAGAATTACCGCCCACAGCAGGGTCGTACCAGCGTAGGGGATGTGCACGTCGAGATGGAGGAAGTCGGAGACACCGGTGCCGAGAATGGCGATGGCATAGGCCAGGAACCAGTACGCGAAGGCCCGGTACCGGCGGGTGCCGAATTGCAGCACCAGCCCCGCGACGAACAGGACCACCTCGATGCCGCCGCCTTTGATGTTGCCGAACGCCTTCAGGTAGTCCGACGTGGCCTCTCCGCCGGCCGTAGTGAGGATCTTCACCACCCAGAACAGGAAGATGACCTCAGGGACCTTCGCGGCGACGGGAGCGGGAAATATGCGGCCGATCAGCGGCACCTGACCGCCTGCCGCCACCATCTGTCCTCCGGGCCGCGGCGAAGGCCGACGATGATGGCGAGCAGACCCCACGTGCAGATGCCTCCTTGGCTGGAGTAGCGGGCCAGTCGAGCATAGAAGCTGGCCGCGGCGGAGGAGGAGCGCTCCCCGAGGATTGGAGCGGAGGCGGGCCAGAGCAAGATCCGCCCCCCGGGGCGAGTTCAGTCCCTGGTGGTGGCTTTCTGCCTAGGGGTGATGGGCGAGCCACGTCTGCCAGGTGAGCGTGCCGCGAGCCTGGCCGGGGCACAGGTGCCGGCCGGCGTCCATGGAGCGCAGAGGGCCGGCTGCGGGCACGCGGATGACGGTTACGCGGCGGCCGGTAGCGGCTTGCCGGGTGGCAGCGATGGTGCGCAGGGGCAGGATTTCCGGTCCGCCGAAGTCCTCGGCGCGGCCTGACGGGCCTGCTTCGACGAGATCGACCAGGCGGTCAGCCAGTTCGCCCGCGTCGACGGGCTGGAACGCCAGGTGCCCGGTGACCGGGAACAGGCCCGTTCTTGCCAGGGCTCGGTGGACGAGTCGGCTCGAGCTGGATGTTGTCAGGATCCCGGAAGACGATCACCGAGTAGCTGAGGCCATGCTCTCGCGCCCGACCAGCTCGTCCGGCCGCTGCACGATGCGCTCAGTTAGCCGTTCAGCTGCCGGTCTTGCGCCGAAACGAACGTCGGCTCCGGGCCAGGCCGCGGGCGCCGTGGACCTTCCCGGCGTCCTTGCCACCGCGGGCCGCATCCGCGTCCGCACGCTTGGCATGCTTGCGCTCCAGCGCCTCGCGGAACTTGCGCTTGATCTCTTCCTCGGAACCTTCAGGCTCCGGCGCGGCGTCAGTCATGCAGACCTCCTCCCGGGACGGTTATATCCACAGCTTCGCACATGTGATACCGGCGTGCCGCCTGGCAGGGTGGCTGGTAGTGATCGGCGGCGCCGCCGAACGCACTGTCCTGCCGCCTGGCGGGCCGGCTCCACCGGTAGCAGGTCAGCCGAGAATTAGCCGGATTCGCCGCAATACGCGCTTCCCGTGAAGGTCAGTTCGGTGTCAGTCCTGACGCCGCGGTTGCGGTCAGCCGTAGTGCTTCAGGTGCGGCCATAGCGTGGGCCAGCTCGCGACCGGGCCGGTGCAGACGCCGATCTGCAGGCCGGTCCAGTCGTTGTGCACGTGGTACGGGGCGTAGTAGGTCGTCAGGAGGCGGCAGCTGGCGAAGTAGGGCCGCAGCTGGCCGAGCGCGTCGATCACGAGCACGGTGCGGTCTTTGGCCCGCCCGGGTCCCCACATCCAGTAGGCGTTGTGGCCGGACAGCACGGGCGGCAGGTGATCTGCGGAGCCAAGGACGTTGAGCGCGCCGGCTTCTGCGTAGTAGCCGGTGAAGATCGAGGTGGGCGGCTGGCCGGCCCGCTCCAGGGCTGCGTCCTGCACTGCGACCGCGCGGGTGAGCTGCGGCCAGCCGATCGTGTCCCCGAGGGAGCTCTGCTGAGAAGAAACCGGCAGGTCGTGTACGTCACTGACCGGAAGTATGGGCAGCACGGTGGGCAAAGTCACGGCCACGCCGATGAGGGATGCGGCTACCACCGGCCATCGCCGTGCCCGCGGTCGGCGTGCGCGCGCGACCCAGCGCTCGGCCGCCACGGCGCCCGCTGCCAGCACCGCCGGAGCCACTCCGTCGGCGTAGTACACCTTGCCCGGTACCCAGGCCAGCACGTAGAGCAGGACGAGGGTGGCGGTGATGGCGAGGAACCGCAGCTCCGGGGTTCGCCAGAGGACGACGAAGCCCGCGACGACGAGCGGCGCCATCAGCAGGCCCAGGTAAAGGAGCTGGGCGGGCAGCGCGCCAGCGTAATCGGCCGGCGAGGTGTTTTCCTGGTGCAGCGCGGCGGACATGGCCAGCTGCGGCCACCCGTGCGTGGCCTGCCAGATCAGGTTCGGCGCCCAGATCACTACGGCGATGCCGGCGCCGAGCCATGGCCACCTTGTCCGCAGCACAGAGCGCTGCGCCGAGGCAAGGAGGCCGACGGCGAGGCAGATCAGCAGCAAGGCAACGAGGTTGTCGGCCTCGAGCCCGAGGCCGGCCGCGGCCCCCGCAGCGAGCCACCAGCGCGGCCGGTGCCGCAGCAGTGCCGTGGTGACGGTCAGCAGGACAGCTGCCCAGGCGAGCAGGTCCAGCGGCGTGGTGTTCCCGATGTGCACGGCGCCGAGGAGGATCGGAGCGCACGCCATGGTAAGGGCGGCGAGCACCCGGCCGAACCGGCCAGCGCCGAACAGCGCCGCGAGCCTCGCCGCCATGATCACGACCGCCCCGCCGGCCAGCGCCGGGATGATCCGGACCGCCGTCGGGCTGACGCCGAGGACGGCGGTGCTCCGGGTGAGCAGCGGGCCGAGCGGCGGCTGATCGACGTAGCCGAAGGCCAGGTGGTGCCCGGCCACGATGAAGTACAGCTCGTCTTGCAGGAAGCCGTACCGGCCGCTGACGGCGAGCTCGACCATTACGAAGACGGCGCCGGTGAGCCATGCGAGCAGGGGCACGCGATCAGAGCGGCGAACCGGCGTGTGCGCGGCCGGGCCGCCTGCCGGGTCAGCCGTCCGAGGACTCGCAGCCTGTGATTCGGCGGCTTTGCTGCCGGGCTGATCCATGGCGATGCCTCCTGCGGTGTGGCCTGCCGAGAAGTACCGGCCGGTAAGGGGTCTTCAGTGGAGGCTGGGCGCAGCCTGCAGAACCCGGCGGACTTTTTCACCGATCCAGAGCCTGTTGGTGAGCCTTACCGGCAGGGTGAGGCCACCGGCGACAACGCGCATGTCGGTCTGCCCGGAATCCCGGGAGACTGTCACCTGGGCGCGGAACAGCCGGGTTGAGCCGGTGCCGACCACGATCTTGCCGGGCAGATGCGCCCGCGGGCGGCCGGCGGGATTCCAGTTCATCCCCTGCCCCGCCAGGACGTTGTACCTGGGCCCGAGCCCCCGGCGGAGCACCTCGGCGACCTCTTCGGTCGTAACGTCGGGCCTCGGGATGGTGATCGTAGACATAACGGATCCCTTTCCATTGGCGACCGGGTCCGTTGTGTGGCTCCCGGTCAGTTCGCGGCGGCCACGGCAACGACTCGCGCTGCGGAGTGCCATGGGACAAGCCTCGTACCCCGGCCGGCGGATTGCCATCGGCTCACTGGTTGGTTCCGCCTGCCAGCGGTATGAGCTCATCAGGTGCCCTCGGCGTCCAGATCCAAGCCGCCCAGGCCGTCCTCACCGACCAGGGCGACATCGACCGGGCCGTCGAACTGCTGGGCCATGCCCGGAGAATGGCGGCAGAAGGGCTGAACGAGACCCGCCAGGCCCTGCACGCGCTGCGCGCAGAAACGCCGCCGCTGCCAGAAGCCCTGGCCGGACTCAGCGCCGACCACCAGCGACGGTACGGAGCCCAGGTGCGCTTCGAGATGACCGGCGCGCCGCGGTCACTGTCGGCCGACGCCGGCCTGGCGCTCACCCGCACGGCACAAGAGTCCCTGGTCAACACGGCTAAGCACGCACCGCATCAACCGGTCGAGGTCCAGCTCGGCTACCACGAAGGCCGTACCGCGCTCACCGTCGTCAGCCCGCTGGCAGGCCCTGCCGACGGCCACCCGGCGCTGGAGACGGTCAACGGCGGTTACGGGCTCGCCGGAATGCGGGAGCGGCTGCTGCTGATCGACGGTTCGCTCCACGCCGGCCCCCACGACGGCAACTGGGTCGTCACCGCACAGGTCCCGCAGTGAGTGGCCAGCCTGCGCCGTTGCGGATCGTGATCGCTGACGACCAGGCCAGCGTCCGCGAGGGCCTCGTCCTGCTGCTCGGGCTCCTTCCCGACATCGAGGTCGTCGCGTCCGCCGCTGACGGCCGGCAAGCCATCGACCTCGTGGCCCAGCACCAGCCCGACGCCATCCTGCTGGATCTGTACATGCCGGTCATGGATGGCATCGAGACCACCCGGAAGCTCACCGAACTGCACCCCGCCGTGGCCATCGTCGTGCTCACCACCTACGCCGACGACACCTCCATCCTCACCGCCATGCTGGCCGGAGCCCGCAGCTACCTCACCAAAGGCGCCGACCGCGTCGAGATCGCAAGCGCCCTTCGCAGCGCAGCTTCCGGCCTCTCCGTCCTCGGCCCGACCGTCCGGGCAGCCCTCCTGGCCGCCGCCACGAGTAACGCCCCGCCACGCCGAGCCGCTCCCATCCTCCCCGAAGTGCTGCCCGACGGGCTCACCAGAAGAGAGGCGGAAATCCTGGCAATGATGGCACGCGGCATGACCAACCCCGACATCGCCGCTGAGCTTTACCTCAGCAGCCACACGATCAAGAGCCACATCAACCGGATCTTCGCCAAGACCGGCTCCAGGGACCGGGCCGCCGCCGTGCGCTACGCCCTAGACCAGCACCTCGCTTAGCCCGGCTCACCGCGGGCACCCCCGGCGAGACACGCACTTACCGCACCCAGTTCGCGCACGACCGGGCCAGGCCCGTTCCGGCGTGACGTACGATCTCGCATGTGACCAGCAGACCTGCCTCGGAGCAGCACCTGCGCCACCTCGCGAGGCTGCGCCGCGTGCGCGACCGGATCGACCGTGAGTACGCGCAGCCGCTGGACGTAGAGGCGCTCGCCCGGGGCGCGCACATGTCGGCCGGGCACCTCAGCCGCGAATTCAAGCTCGCCTACGGCGAGTCGCCGTACGGCTACCTGATGACGCGGCGCATCGAGCGCGCGATGGCGCTGCTGCGTCGTGGCGACCTCAGCGTCACCGAGGTCTGTTTCGCGGTCGGCTGCTCATCGCTGGGCACTTTCAGCACTCGCTTCACCGAACTGGTCGGTATGCCGCCCAGCACCTACCGGAGCCACGCAGCTCGCGCGACGGCGGGGATGCCGCCGTGCCTGGCGAAACAGGTCACCAGACCGGTCAGGAATCGAGAAGCACGGCTCACCGAGCCGCAGCTAGCCTGACCGCCATGAACATCACCATTCACGCGAGCTTCCTCCCGCATAGCGACCCGGAAGCCTCCCTGGCTTTCTATCGCGACGCCCTCGGATTCGAGGTCCGCACCGACGTCGGATCCGGCAAGATGCGCTGGATCACCGTCGGCCCCCCCGGCCAGCCCGACACGTCCATCCTGCTGGCGCCGCCGGCCACCGACCCCGGCACAACCGACGATGAGCGCCGCACCATCGCCGAGATGATGGCCAAAGGCACCTACGGTTGGATCCTCCTGGCCACCAAGGACCTCGACGGCACCTTCGAGCGGCTGCAGGCCAGCGACGCCGAAGTCGTGCAAGAGCCAACGAAGCAGCCGTACGGCGTCCGCGACTGCGCCTTCCGCGATCCCGCGGGCAACTTGATTCGCATCCAAGAACAGCGTTGAGCCAATGGATCCGCCACGTAGCCTGCAACAGCGTAAGCGCGACACGCTGGGTCGGCTCGAATCCGATGCGGACGCCTGGATAGCCACTGCCGACACTGCCGGTAACGGCTACCCGCTGCACTTTCTTTCCTCTGGGACGGCGCGGGTGTAATCGTCTCTACGCTGCGATCCAGCGTGGGGCAGCCTGCTGAGCAGAGCGTCTGGGCACGTTAGCGTCGTTTAAATCTAGTTGTCTACAGTCGTGCCGGAGCAGTACAGCGGAGTCGGCAGGTCACCTGACCTGGCCCGCGGCATGCCGCGGCGCCGCCGCTGCACGAGGAGGGACAGGCCGTGGCGAGGTACGAGCCCCGGATCGACGCGGAGTCGCTGGTCGCGATCGACGTGCACGTTCACGTGGAGCAGGACAGCCACGGCCGCCTGTCGCTGGACGACGAGCTGATGGCCGCGTCCGCGAGGTACTTCAAGTCCGCGGACAACCGCACTCCGACCGTCGCCGACCTGGCCCGGCGCTACCGGGCGGCGAACATGGCCGCGGTGGTCTTCACCGTGGACGCCGCCACCGCGACCGGGCATCCCGCGCTGTCCAGCGAGGACATCGCGACCGAGGCGGCCGGGCACGCCGACGTCCTCATCCCGTTCGGGTCGGTGGACCCGCACCGGGGACCGGCGGCCGTCGAGCAGGCCCGGAGGCTGGTGCGCGACTTCGGCGTCCGCGGCTTCAAGTTCCACCCCAGCCTGCAGGGCTTCTCGCCCGACGATGAGCGTTTCCGCGCGCTGTGGGGGGCCATCGAGGAGCTGGGCGTCCCGGCGCTGTTCCATACCGGGCAGAACGGGATCGGGGCGGGGCTGCCCGGCGGGCGGGGCATCAAGCTGCGCTACTCCAACCCCATCCTGCTCGACGACGTCGCGGCGGACTTTCCCGGGCTCACGGTGATCCTCGCGCATCCGTCGGTGCCGTGGCAGGCAGAGGCGATATCGATGGCCGTGCACAAGTCCAACGTGTACATCGACCTGTCTGGCTGGTCCCCGAAGTACTTCCCGGCCGAGCTCACGGCGGCCGCGGGCGGCATGCTGCGCGGCAAGGTCCTGTTCGGCAGCGACTACCCGCTGATCGCCCCGGAGCGCTGGATTGACGACTTCACCGGCCTCGGCATCCGCGCGGAGGTGCTGCCGGCGATTCTGAAGGAGAACGCGCGCAAGGTCCTGAAGCTCGCCTGACGGGCTCGTCCTGAAGTCAGCGGGTCGTGTCGAGCACGACCTTGCCTGCGAGGCCGCCGGCCTCGACCCCGCTGAGCTGCGCGAGTCCCGCGGAGAGCGGCACGACATCGGCGATCCGGCCGGGCGTGGAGTTAGTTGGAGTGTGACAACCGCGGCCCAGGCAGCGCAGGAGGCGGCCGCGCCTGCTCGTCCTTCCCCCCTCGTTCCTTACGCTGCTCACGGCGTCCGTAGACGAATATTCCTGCTAGCGCCACCACGTCCACGCCCATGATGGAGGCGCCCGCCCAGCTGTGGCCCTCCAAGATGACCAGGGTGCCCAAGCCAAGCACGACAAGTGAGATGACGAAGCCAAGCCAGAGCCCCCACCAGGCCCGTCGATTGGCACCGGTAATTGTTGTCTTTTCCAGGAAATGACGGTGCTTCTGCTGATCTTCCGCCATAGAGATGATGCGGTTGGCCGAGCCTTTCACGACGTCCTCATATCCCCGGAGAAGCTCGGGCGGCGGGTACGGGCTGGACCAGCCCGCGAATGCGGTGGTAAGGGACAGAAACGCCCTTTCTGCACCAGGGTCTTTCAGGGCTTCCCGGAGCGCGGGACTACCCTCCAGGATCTCAGGAGGTATCGGCCGTCCGGCGGAGGCTTCGTGCCCGGGCCCCCCGTTCCCTTTCACGCAGGTCACAGTAGCTGTTCACGTGCAGTGAAGCCACAGTTACAGCTGAACATGATGGGCCAAATATGTCACAAGATCATTCCTTGGGATCCTGCATCAGGCTATACCGCCACAAGGCAACCCGAAGCTCTTCCCCCACGGCGAGGAAGTCCTGTGCAATAGCACGCGCGTCTGCGTCGCCTGGCGCCTGCGCAGCGCTGTATTCGGTCAGCGAATCGCCGAAGTCCACCAGCCGGCCGACGCCTTCCTGCCAAGTTGAAAGCGCAAAGAGAAAAGTAGAGCGGATTCCATCACTCAATGGTATCTATCCCTGCGATCACGGACACCTGAGTATAGACCTCCACAATGAGGCCGATCACAACCATAGCGGTCATGACGGCACACGCCAGCCAGCAACTGTCCGGACATTTCGGGTGTAACCATCGCCCGACGTCACCCAGAGTACACACGGGACTGCCGTCAGGTACTCCACTGTGGCCGCCCGGTAAGCGGACGGGCCGGGTGCCGTGACGGGCCACCGCCAGACCACGAGGCGGGAAGGCGGTACGGGAACTACTGGTGGCGACACGCGCCGGACGGGAGCGGGCCCGGCCGCCGGGCGGGCACACCCGCCGCAGCCCGCCGACCCGTGCCCCGCCCATGAGCCCGGTGCATAAGCGCCTATCCACCACTTCAGACTCCCGGCCTAGACGATTGGCATCTTGCCCGACGGAACTTTACCGGTCTTTCGTGGGACCTGGCTGATCGACAGGTCGGCGGTGTCCCGGCCGGGCTGGTCAGGTGAAGTAGTGGCCCTGTTCGATGTCCTGGATGAGGCCGGGGTGGGTGGGCTTCCAGCCCAGGAGTTCCTGGGTGATGGTGCTGGAGGCGGGCATGTCGGTGCTGAGCAGGTGCACGAGCATGCCGCCGAACTCTTCGGCGGGCAGGGACCTGGCCGGCATGTTCAGGTGCCGGCCGATGGCCTCGGCGATGTCGCGGACGGGCACGCCTTCGTCGCCGACGGCGTTGAGCACTGCGCCGGCGGGCGCCTGCTCGACAGCCAGCCGGTAAAGGCTGGCGGCGTCCTTCACGTGGACGGCGGGCCAGCGGCTGGCCCCGTCGCCGATGTAGCCGGAGACGCCCTTGGTCCGGGCCATGGCGATGAGCTGGGGGACGAAGCCGTGGCGTTCCCCCTGGCCGTGCACCGAGCGGGGCAGCATGACCAGGCAGGAGCGGACGCCCCTGCCTGCGGCAGCCAGCGCGGCCTGCATGTTGGTGATGCGGGCCGCGACAGGTCCGGCGGCGATGAGTTCGTCGCGTTCGGTCGCGGGTCGCGCTGGACCTGTTCGCGGAGAACGGGTACGAGGAGACGACCGTCGCGCAGATCGCGGATCGCGCCGGTTTGAACCGCGCCACGTTCTTCCGGCACTTCGCCGACAAGCGGGAGGTCCTGTTCGGCGGTGAAGACGTGCTGGCCGGGCTGTTCGCCGGCGCCATCCGGGCTGCCTCCCCGGATGCGACGCTCACCGAGTGCCTGCAGGCCGCGTTCGCGGCCGCCGGGTCCGCGATGACCCCGCCGCGGCGGGCCAAGGCCGCCCAGCGCGCGGCAGTGGTCGCGGCGAACAGCGAACTGCAGGAGCGGGGACTGCTCAAGCACGCCCGGATCGCCAGGTCGATCAACGCCGCCCTGCGCGAACGGGGCGCAGACGAGCTGACCGCCCGGCTGGGGGCGGAAGTGGGGATGCTCGCCTTCACGATCGCCGTCGAGCGCTGGATGGAGTCCGGCGACGACGAACCGTTCCCGCTGCATGCCGCAGCGGCCTTGAGCGACCTGCAGGCGCGCGCGGCCGAGCTCGGCTCCCGGTCCCGCCTTTCAGCCTGACGTGAGTTCAGCGGAGACACGGAGTCAGCGCCGAGGCGACGGTCGACCAGTTGTTGACGGCCTGATTTCCTGAGCATCCCGGCTGGGTGTCCGGCCACGATCTTTCGCGATGCCTGCTGCCCTGCGGTCACGGCGGGTCATGATTCATCTGTCCCGTTTGAAAGTAAAGATCCCTCCTCGCATCGTTTGGTCGCGGTGGCGAGGAGGGATCCGAGGCGGTGTGTCGCCCGTGTCCATCGTATGGCCGTGCCCGCTTTCTGCCGGTGCGTATGCGGCGGCCGGCCGGGAGGTGGAGTTCCCCCGTCCGGACTGCCCGTTGTGCGCCGGGCCGCTGGTGTTGTGGTCGGGTTACTGGCGTCATGTCCGGGAGACGTGCCGCTGCCGGAAGATCTTCGTGCCGCGGCTGCGATGCCCGGCGTGCCGGGTGAGCCATGCGCTGCTGCCGGCGTTCGTGCTGGCCTGGCGGCTGGATGTGGCCGAGACCGTCGGCGCGGTGATCGGGCAGGTGGCCAGCGGCGCGTGCGGGGTGCGCCCGGCCGCGGCGGGGGCGGGCGTGCCGTATACGACCGCGCGCGGCTGGGTGCGGCGGTTCCGGCGCCGTGCCCTGGAGCTGGGCACAGGGTTCGCGGCGCTGGCGGTGGAGCTGGGCGGGGACGCGCTGCGGCCGGCGGCGGACGCCGGCGGGTTCGCGCTGGCCGCGATCGGCGCGGCGTTCGGCGCGGCCGCGGGCCTGCCGGGATGGCTCGCGCTGGGCGTGTGGCGGTTCGCGTGCTCGGTGAGCGGCGGGCGGCTGATCGCGGCCAACGCAACCTCGCCCTACCTTGTGGTCGGCAAACGGCGTTTCATGCCTCCTGTCCCGCCATGACCGGCGAGAGAGGAGAACGACATGGATCACAAGCAGCAAGAGCAGGTGGCGTTGCACCGCTGGGCGGTGATCGCCGAGGCGGCCGGGCAGAAGCTGACTGCCGCGGAGCGGGGCGCGCTGGTCCGCCAGATCGCCGCGCGCGCTCACACCCACCCGGACGGGTCGTCCCGCCGCTACTCGCGGGGCACGATCGACCGGTGGCTGCGGGCGTGGCGCAAGGGCGGGCTGGAGGCGCTGCGGCCATCGCCGCGGGCCGACACCGGGACGGTCCGCGCTCACCCGGAGCTGTTCGCCGAGGCCGCGGCGCTGCGGCTGGAACTGCCCGGCCGCTCCGCCGCGCAGATCGCCTCGATCCTGTTCCACCGCCACGGGATCGCCGTCTCCGAGCGGACCGTCCGCGGCCAGCTGCGCCGCGCCGGGCTGCACCGCGAGGCCCTGGCCGCCGAGCCGAAGATATACGGCCGCTACGAGGCCGCCCGGCCGAACGAGCGGTGGATCACCGATGTCCTGGTGGGCCCGTGGGTGCCCTGGCCGAGAAGGGAAGGCTCGGCGCAGGCCCGGCTGTTCCTCATCGTCGACGACCATTCCCGGCTGCTGGTCGACGGCCGGTTCTTCGCGCACGAGAACGCCCGCGCGTGCCAGGACCTGCTGCGCCGGGCCGTCACCCGCCGCGGTGTCCCCGATGTCCTATATGCCGATAACGGCGCTCCTTTCTCGAATGCGTGGCTGGCGCGGACCTGCGCGGTGCTCGGCGTGCGGCTGGTCCACAGCCAGCCTTACTCACCGCAAGGGAGGGGGAAGCAGGAAAGGCTCAACCGCTATATCCGCGAAGCGTTCCTGGCCGAGGCCACCCATCAGGGCATCGAGTCGCTGGAGCAGCTCAATGACCTGTTCTTCGCCTGGGCCGAGCATGTGGCCAACCGGCGGGCGCACGCCGAGACCGGTCAGGCCCCCATCTGCCGGTTCGAGGCCGGCGGCCCGCCCCGCCAGGCCGATCCGGGCCTGCTGCGCGAGGCGTTCCGCTGGTCGGTGACCCGCAAGGTCACCCGCACCGCGACCGTCCCCCTGGAAGGCAACGCCTACGCCGTCGACCCGGCCCTGGCCGGCCGCCGGGTCGAGCTGCGCTACGACCCCGAGAACCTATCCCGCCTCGATGTGTTCCTCGACGGCAAGCCCGCCGGCGCCGCGGTGCCGTTCATCACCCGCCGCCACGTGCACCGGGCCGTCCCGCAGGCCACCGGGCCAGGGCCGGCCCCGACCGGGATCGACTACCTCGCCATGGTCGCCGCCGCCCACGACGAAGCCGCCGGCACCGGCGCCAAGATCGACTTCACCCGGCTGGCCATGCTGCCCGGCCGCGACCAGGAGGAACAGCGATGAGCCCGGCACCCTGGGCCGCGCACTTCGCCCTGGCCCGCACCCCGTTCGGCAAATCCATCCCGGCCCGCGACCTGTTTCCCCGGCCCGCGCACGCCGAGGCCATAGCCCGGATCAGCTTCTGCGTCGTGGAGTCCGCTCTCGGAGTGGTCACCGGAGACGTCGGCGCCGGGAAGACCGTGGCGCTGCGCGCCGCGGTCGCCGCCCTGGACCCCACCCGCCACCAGGTCATCTACATCGCCAACCCCGCCTTCGGCACCCGCGGGCTTTACGTCACCATCGTCCGCGCGCTCGGCGCCCAGCCCCGCTACCTCAAGGCCGAGCTGATGGCCCAGGCATCTGACCTGCTCGCCGCCGAGGCCGCCGAGCGGCACCGCCGGGTCGTAGTGATCTGCGACGAAGCCCACCTCCTGGACCCCGCGCAGCTCGAGGAACTCCGGCTCCTGACGAACTCAGAGATGGACTCCGCGTCGCCCTTCGCCGCCATCCTGGCCGGGCAGCCCACCCTGAACCGGCAGCTGCGGATGGGCATGTTCGCCGCCCTCGACCAGCGGATCGCCACCCGGTTCACCATCAAGCCGATGGACCTGGCCGAATCCGCCGCCTACCTCAAGCACCACCTGGCCCTGGCCGGCCGCGACGAGCCGCTGTTCGCCGACGACGCGACCGCCCGGCTGCACCGCGTCTCCAACGGGCTGCCCCGCGCGCTGAACAACGCCGCCACCGCCGCGCTCATCGCCGCCGCCGCCGACGGCAAGGACCTCATCGACGATGCCTGCGCCAAAAAAGCCGTCGCCGAGCTCACCCGCGACTGACCACGCCCCGCCCGGCAGCCCCGCCGCCCGCATGACCCCGGCCGTCGCCGCCAGGATGCGCCAGCTCGCCGCCCACGCCGAGCACCGCCACGCCATCGACGAGTTCCGCACCCAGCACGACGCCGACCACCAGGCCCGGATCAACGCGCTGCTGCAAGAGGCAATCGCGGCGCTCGCCAGCCTCCTGGACACACCCCGCCACCCCGGCAACCCCCCGGCCATCTGACCAGCCCAGCAAGCACCTACCCTCTAGAGCAGCCTGTCGCCCAGCCGACATCACCACCCAGACCTGCCAGAACATCCACATCGAACGCTGCCGACTCATGTGCAAACATCGTGGCCGCTAACACCAGTCGTCACGAAGAGATTCGCGCTACGTCCGGGCGCAGCACAGCGCGATACCTCGCTGAGCGCACTGGTCGTCG
>Ga0302324_100013838_pt1 | contig 16316 bp, 18 predicted proteins | sample Palsa_T0_1_FD_201949 | JGI IMG/M metagenome (GOLD analysis project Ga0302324, IMG submission 201949) | Peat permafrost microbial communities from Stordalen Mire near Abisko, Sweden - Palsa_T0_1 | ecosystem: Environmental > Terrestrial > Soil > Palsa > Peat permafrost | place: Sweden: Abisko...
GACTCGAGCGCGTCGATCTTCGAAAGCACGACGATCGTCTGTTTGACGTTCAGGTACTGCAAGATCTCCAGATGCTCGCGGGTCTGGGGCATCACGCCTTCGTTCGCGTCGACGACGAGCAGCAGCATCTCCATTCCGGCTGCGCCGGCGAGCATGTTGTGCAGAAAGCGTTCGTGACCCGGAACGTCCACGATTCCCGCCTCGACACCATCCTCGAAGGTCAGGTGCGCAAAGCCGAGGTCGAGGGTCATGCCACGCAAACGCTCCTCGATCCAGCGATCCGGATCGGTGCCGGTCAGCGCGCGTACGAGCGAAGACTTCCCGTGATCGACGTGGCCCGCGGTGCCGACGATGTGCACGCTAGCCGGCCGCGGCCGCCAGCGCGCGCAACAGTTCGCCGTCACGCTCCGGCGGAATCGCGCGCAAATCAACCAGCACTTGACCATCTTCCACGCGTGCGACGACGGGTGGCCGGCCCGCACGCAGCCGCGCGGCGAGCGCGCTTGCTCCGCGCTGCGTATCGCGCAGAGCGAGCGCGAACGATGGCAGTGTTTCTGCGGGAGCAGAGCCGCCCCCAAGGTAGGCGTGCGTCGCGACCGCCGCAGTCTCGAGAGCACCTTGCGAATCGCTTCTCGCGAGAGCCGCGACCAGTGCCTTCGCGCGCTGCTGCAGCGACTCGGCGGAGGCGCCGAGCATTGCATAGAGTGGAATCTTCGCGATGCCGCCCGGTTCGAGATAAAGGCGCAGCGTTGCGCCCAGGGCCGCAAGCGTCGCTTTGTCGACTCGCAGCGCGCGCAAGAGCGGATTCGCTCGCAGGCGCGCGATTGCGCTCGTGCTGCCCGCGATGATGCCGGCTTGCGGACCGCCGAGCAACTTGTCGCCGGAGAATGCTACCAGTTCGATGCCGTCGGCGAGCGCTTCGGGCACGGTGCGTTCGTGCGGCAAACCGTAGGCCGCCAGATCAACAAGCGCGCCGCTGCCGAGATCCTCGACCGTCGGCACGCCCGCACGTCGGCCGAGCTTCGCAAGCTCCGCCGGCTCGACATCGGCGGTAAACCCCTCGATGCGAAAGTTCGAGCTGTGACTACGCAACAAGAGCGCCGTGCGCGCCGTCAGCGCGCGCTCGAAATCGTGCAGATACACTTTGTTCGTCGTGCCGACTTCAACCAGCGTGGCGCCGCTGCGCGCGAGGACCTCGGGCAAACGAAAGCCGCCGCCGATTTCGATCAGCTGATTGCGCGAGACGACGACCTCGCGGCCCTTCGCAAACGTATCGAGGATAAGCAGCACGGCGCCCGCGCAATTGTTGACGACCAGCGCATCCGCAGCGCCGCTCACGGCTCGCACGAGCGTCGTTACACGCGCGTGTCGCGAGCCTCGCGTCCCCGCCTCGAGATCGAACTCCAGATTCGAATAGCCGCTCGCGATCGCAGCGACGGCTTCAAGCGCCTCAGGCGCGAGCGGCGCGCGCCCCAGATTCGTGTGCAGTAAGATGCCGGTTGCGTTGAGCACGGCAATGAGCCCGTCGTTCTCAATGCCCGCCAAGTGTCCGAGGACGCGGGCTACGAGCAGTTCAAAATCCGGCGGGACCGACGCATCCTGCGCGGCGCTCACGCGTACCGCCGACAATACGCCGTCGACCGCCGTCTTTACGACACCGGTGCCGAATCGCGCTGCGTAACCCGCCAGGGCCGGTTCCGTAAGGAACCGGTGCATCGGCGGAAGAGCCCGTAACGACGAAGCGCCGGGCTCGGGAGGTTTAGGCGGCGACGAGATGTTTCTGGAGCATCGACGAGATCTGTTGCTCCGGAACGAAGCCGACGATCCGGTCGACGGCCTGACCACCCTTGAAGAGGATCAAGCACGGAATCCCGGAGACGTGATATTCGCCCGCGATGCTCGGATTCTCGTCCGTATTCAGCTTCACGAACTTTGCGCGGCCGGCATGCGCCGCAGCCACCTTTTCGACGACGGGGGCCAGCATGCGGCACGGCCCGCACCACGATGCCCAGAAATCGACCAGAACGGGCTGATCGCTCTCCAAGACGTCGCTCTTGAACGTCGACTGGGAAACCTCGGCTAGTGCACTCATTTTAGACTTCAAATCCTCCACTTCATAGGACCGCCGGCCTCGGGACGGAGTTGCGGCACCCGTAGCCGGCCTGCCTGCCTGCCCCTCACGCTGAACCTGCGATGATCGGCGCTTCTCCCGTGATCTCTTCGATTTGCTTGGTTTGCACACCGAGGTTCGTGATCGCGATGACTTCGTCACCAGGCTCGAGCCGCTGCAAACGCACGCCCTTGGTCGAACGTCCGGCCTTGCGAATCTCCGCGACGCGAATGCGAATCACTTGATTGCCCGAGGTGATCAACAGGATCTCATCGTCCGGCTTGACCAGAATCTGATCGACCACGCGACCGATGTCTTTCTCCCGGGCGAAGGCCTTCACACCCTTGCCGCCGCGCGAGGTATGGCGATAGTCGTCGATCGGCGTCCGCTTGCCGAATGCCTGCGAAGTAACGATCAGCACCTCACGGCGATCGGGTTCTTCGACGTCCATCGCGACGACTTCGTCACCCGCTGCAAGCGTTATCGCCCTCACACCGCGAGCGTTTCGGCCCATCGAGCGTACGTCTTTTTCCGAGAAGTGCACGGCCATACCGTCGCGCGTGCCGAGGATGATGTCGTCGGAACCGTCGGAAAGGTCGACGGCCAAGAGCTCGTCGCTCTCGTCGAGTCCGACGGCGTTGAGGCCGCTGCGACGGATGTTGGCGAACTCGCGCAGCGAGGTTTTTTTGATGACCCCTCGCCGCGTGATCATCACGAGGTATTTGTCGGCATCGAACTCCCGGATCGGGAACACGGCCGATACGTTCTCGCCCGGCGGCAAGGTCAACAGATTGACGAGCGCCGTGCCGCGCGCCTGACGCGAGGAATCGGGAATCTCGTAGGCGCGCAGCCGGTACGCGCGGCCCTTGTTCGTGAAGAACAGTACGTGCTCGTGCGTCGAGGTCATAAAGAAGCTCTGGACGACGTCTTCACGCTTGGTCGCAATGCCGACGACACCGCGGCCGCCGCGGTTCTGGGCACGGAACGTGTCGACCGAGACGCGCTTGATGTAACCGCCGACCGTCGAGGTTACGACGACGGGCGTATCCGCGATCACGTCGAGCATGTTCAGCTCGTCTTCGAGCGGGATGATCTCGGTGCGCCGCTCGTCGCCGAAGCGCTTCTTGATGTCGGCGCAGTCGGTCTTGATCAGTTCGGCGATCTTGCGCGCGTTGTTCAAGATGTCTTCGAGTTCCGAGATCGCCTTGAGCAACGCCAAGTATTCGTCTTCGATCTTCTGCCGCTCAAGGCTGGTGAGCGTGCGCAGGCGCATGTCGAGAATCGCGTTGGCCTGCACGACCGAGAGCTTGAAGCGCTCGACGAGCGCCTCGCGTGCCGTTTCGGTCGAATCGCTTTCGCGGATGATCCGGATGACTTCGTCGATGCTGTCGAGAGCAATACGAAAGCCTTCGAGTACGTGCGCCCGGTCCTTCGCCTTGTTGAGATCGTATTCGGTGCGGCGGCGGATGACGACTTTGCGGTGCGCAATGAAGTGGACGAGCATCTGGCGCAGCGACAGCACCTGCGGCTCGAGCGTCTGCACGACGCCGGGCAGGGGCGACGGTGCCGGCACGAGCGCAAGCATGTTGAAACCGAAGCTCGACTGCAAGGGCGTATGCTTGTAGAGCTGGTTGAGCACGACGTTCGGCGTGGCGTTCTTCTGCAGCTCGACGACGATCCGGATGCCCTTACGGTCGCTTTCGTTCTTGAGGTCCGAAATGCCGGGAATCGTCTTCTCGGCGTGCGCTTCGGCAATCGCCTCGACGATGCGCGCCGTCGTCACCTGGAAGGGAACCTCGGTGATGATGATGCGGAAGCGGCCTTTTTCTTCGACGATTTCCGCGCGACCGCGCATCGCGACCGAACCGCGACCCGTCTTGTAGGCGGTGCGGATGATCTCTTTGCCCATCAGCACGCCGCCGGTTGGAAAATCGGGACCATGGACGATGTCGCAGAGCGCCTCATCGACACTTTCGGCTTCATCGCCGTCGTGATCGATGATGTAGGCGATCGCATCGCAAATCTCGCCGACGTTGTGCGGCGGAATGTTGGTCGCCATGCCGACCGCGATGCCGGCCGAACCGTTGACGAGCAACTGCGGCAGGCGCGCGGGAAGCACGACCGGTTCCGTACCTTGGTTGTCGAAATTGGGGATGAAGTCGACCGTGTCTTTTTCGATGTCGCTCAGCATCTCGAGCGCGATGCGCGCCAGGCGAGCTTCGGTATACCGGTAGGCGGCCGGCGGATCGCCGTCGATCGAGCCGAAGTTTCCGTGTCCGTCGACCAGGGGATAGCGCAGCGTGAAATCCTGCGCCATGCGCACGAGCGCGTCGTAGACCGACGAATCGCCGTGCGGATGGTAGCTCTTGAGGACTTCACCGATCACACCGGCGCACTTGCGGTGCTGCTTGTCGGGCGTCAGGTTCATTTCGCGCATCGCGTAAAGGATGCGCCGCTGCACCGGTTTGAAGCCGTCACGCACGTCGGGCAGCGCGCGCGAAGCGATGACCGACATGGCATAGGAGAGATAGCTCTCCCGCATCTCGTCCTCGACGTTAACCTGTGAAACCCGATCTCTGCTGTTCAAACCCTATCCTTACCGGAGCACGGCCGCGCCGTGCTTGATTGTGTGACGCACGGCCGCACCGTGCTTGATTCTAAAGGGGCGCAGCCAAGCCGCGGCGCGGGGCGCGCTTGCGGCGGCCGGCGAAGAGGAGTGCGATGTCTACCGCGGTACCGGGCGCGGCTTGATGAACGCGCCGACGAGAAAGCCGACGATACCGCCGACCAGCGCTCCGACGAAGGCGATGAAGAGGATCTTGCTTCCGAGCGCCCCGCCGCTATGCCCGAAAGAGAGGAACCGGGCGGTTACGAAAAAGGCCTCGAAAAGCGCTGCAACGACCGCCGAAAGCACGCCGGTCACGACGCCGATCAACACGTCGTTAGCTCTCAACCACATTAGCTCGCCTTTCGCCTCCGCCACGCCAACTTCTTTTAATGAAGCACGGCGCAGCCGTGCGCCGTATAATCAAGCACGGCGCAGCCGTGCGCCGTATAATCAAGCACGGCGCAGCCATGCGCGATTTTCCAGTCAAGCGCGGTGAGGTTGGAGCGGGTGCGGGTCGATGATTTAGAAGCGTTTGAGGCGGTTGCGGCGAGCTTTGCCGCGGAACTGCAGCCGGGTGACGTCGTCGCTCTCGAAGGGGAACTCGGCGCCGGAAAAACGACCTTCGTCGCAGCAGTCGTGCGCGCGTTGCACGGGCGCGACGAAACGACGAGCCCGACCTTCACGTTTCGGCACACCTACGCAGGCGTGCCGACGCTTGAGCACCTCGATCTGTACCGTCTTGAAGAACCGGCCGAGGCCGTGGAACTCGGTCTCGACGATGCATTTTCGCCCCAGTCGATCGCGTTCGTCGAGTGGGCGGAACGGCTTCCCGGCATTTTGCCGCCCGGAACGCTACACGTGCGCATCCGCGGTTCGGGCGACGCGCCGCGCGAATTGGAAATCTCCCGGCCGGAGCACAGCCGTCAGTAAACTCTTGTGGCTCGGACTCGAGGGAGCACTCGGCCCGTTTTCCGCAGCCCTCGCCGCGTCCGACGGCAGCATCGCCGTGCGCTCTGCCGAGGCGGACGGCAACGACGCACTGGAACGCGGCCTCGGCATCGTCGACGACGTGCTCGCCGGAACGCCGCTCGCCGCGCTTGCAGGCATCGCCGTCGGCACCGGTCCAGGCGGTTTCACCGGCTTACGCATCGCGCTGAGCTACGCCAAGAGTCTCGCGTTTGCGGCCGGTGTCCCGCTCGCCGGCGTGTCGTCCTACGATGCGCTCGAACCGTTGAACGTGCCCCCGACGCATGCCACGTTCGTGCACGGACGAAGCGGAATCGCGTCCATGCGGCTGCATGCGAACGGCGAGACGCTGCTGATGTCCGGTTCCTACGACGATCTCGCTCGCGCCGCCGCCGAACGCTTACCGTCCGGTCTGACGCTCGTTTCATATGGAGCCGCGGAGGGCGTCGCTCCCGCGTTTGGCGAACGCGGGATTATCGTGCGTGCGCTTCCGAACGACGCTCCGGTACCGGCACTCGCCGTCCTGCGGCGCGCTATGACGAGCGCGCCGGCCGGAGAACCTCATGCCGTCCGCGCCGACTACGGCGAGGCCCCTTACGCCGAGCGCGCGCCCAAACGGGTGGAACGCCCCTCGTGAGAGCCGAACTCGATCCGCGAGCAGCGGATCGTCCCGAGCGCATGACAATTTCTCCCATGAGTGCCGGCGACATTCGCACCGTCATGCGCATCGAGTCGCTGTCGTTCACCACCTCGTGGCCGCCGAGCGCATTTTCGAGCGAATTGAACGACAACAAACTCGCCCACTACTTCATTGGGCGAGTCGGCGATCCGCAGAATGGAACCGTCGTTGCCTACGGCGGCATTTGGGTCATTCTCGAAGACTCGCACATCACGACGATTGCGGTGCATCCTGATTGGCGCGGCAAGAAATACGGCGAGGAAATGCTCGTGCACCTGATGCACGAGGCGATCGACCGCGGCGCATCCTGGATCACGCTCGAGGCGCGCGAGTCTAACACGGTCGCGCAAAATCTCTACCGGAAATACGGCTTCACCACGGTGTCGACCCGGCGCGCCTATTACAGCGACAACGGTGAGAACGCGGTCGTCATGTGGGCCGGCAATCTGCGCGGCGATCTCTATCGCAACCGGCTGAACATGCTCGAACGTGCACTCGCCGACGCGATCGGCACGGAACGCTGATTTCGGACTTCGGCGAGCTTGCGCGCGCGGTTCGAGCGCAGCTCGGTCAGGCGCATCGCTACGCGCATACCGCCCGGGTTGCGCGTCTGGCCGACCGGCTCGCGCAACGCCACGGCGAGGATCCGCGGCGCGCGCGCCTGGCGGGCATGCTGCACGATCTGGCCCGTCTCTACCCGGCCGAACGGTTGATCGCAGAGTGCGAAGCACGCGGCATACCGATCGATGCATTCGAGCGGCAGCACCCGATCGTTTTGCACGCTCCGCTTGGTGCCGAACTCGCTCGCGAACTCTTCGGCGTGCGCGATGAAGGCGTGCTGCAGGCCATCCGGCGTCACACGCTCGCGGCCCGGGACATGTCCCGGCTCGATGAAATCGTGTACCTGGCCGACAGCCTCGAGCCCGGCCGCTCGTTCGCCGAGCGCGCGGCGCTGGAGGCGCTTGCGTTCCGCAGCCTCGACCAAGCGATGGCCGCGGTCCTTCGTTCCTCCCTCACCTACCTGCACAGCTCCAATCTGGAGGCCGCGCCGCAAACTCTAGCCGCCTTGCTACGTTACCAGCTGCAAAGGAGTTCGCTTTCTGCCTGATCTGATCGACCTTGTGCGCGAAGCCGCACTCGACCTCAAAGCCGAAGACGTTCTTACGCTGCCGCTCGACGGCCGTACGATCGTCGCCGACGCGTTCATCATCGCGACCGGCCGCTCGAAAATCCAGACGCGCTCGATCGCGGACGCAATCGTCGCGAAGGCCCGCACGGCCGGCTTCCCGGTCGCGCGTACCGAAGGCTACACCGACGGCGGCTGGATCCTGATCGACCTTGGAACCATCGTCGTTCACGTTTTCACGCCGGAGCAGCGCGCATTTTACAACCTCGAGCGCCTATGGGGCGCCCCCGAGGTCCAACAAGCCCGAACGTCATGAAGGGCCGCACGCGCCGCTCGCGGCAGGTTCGCACGAACATCAAGAAGGCCGGCATCTGGATCTTCATCGGCGTATTCGTTGCGAGCGTCGTCGGCGTCGCCCTTATTACCGTCGCCCGCTAAGCCGGAAACAAAGGCTCGGCCGGGGGGTATTAGGGGTCGTGAACCTTTCTAGAACGGGCGCCAGGCTGACCGCCGCCCTCGCGACCCTCATCTTCGGCCTCGGGTCGGTCGTCGCGCCGGCGATCGCCCGGGACTCGTACGTCCAGGACGGTGCCGGGCTGTTCAGCGCGTCGACCGTTTCGAACCTCAACACGGAGATCGGCGACTTCAGCCGGCAGACCGGCAAAGAAGTCGTGGTGGTGACGGTCCCCTCGCTCGACGGGGCTTCCGCACCCGACATGGCAGAAAAGATCTTCGCGCAGCAGCAGATCAACGGCGTCCTCATCTTCCTCGCGAAGACTGAGAAGAAGGACGGCATCATCGGCGACCGCGCGTCGCAACAGTTTTTCCCGACCGGGACCTTTGATAGCATTCGCCAGGCGATGCGCGGCTTTTTCCGCGACGGCGACTACGACCAAGGCATCACGACGGGCGTCAGTCTGGTTCTCTCGCAGTACCGTAGCCACGAGCGTGCGCTGAATCGAACGCACGTTTCGCAGGCGGCCGGTACCAGTACGTCCTCGCAATCGTTTGGAGGTGGCGGCATGTCACTCTTCTGGCTAATCTTGGTCCTGGTCGCAGGCTTCCTCATCATTCGCGCGGTCTTCCGCGCCTTGCTTGGGCCGCGCATGATGCCGCCCGGCTACGGTGGACCAGGGTATGGCGGCGGCCCCGGCTACGGCGGCGGCCCCGGGTACGGCGGCGGAGGCGGCGGGAGCTTCTTTAGCGGCCTGCTCGGCGGCCTCGGCGGCGCCTTCCTCGGTAACGAGCTGTTTGGTCAACGCGGAGGCGTCTTCAACGACCCGGGCGCGCAAGCGGGCGTCGCCGGCGGCGGCGATCAGGGTGGCGGCGATAGCGCCGGCTGGCAGTCGGACCCGGGCCAAGCCGACCCCGGTAACGCATCGTTCGGCAGCTTCGGCGGTGACGGCGGCGGCTTCGGGGGCGACGGCGGAGGCTTCGGCGGCGATGGTGGTGGCGGCGGGGGCGACGGCGGCGGCTGGTAAGCCTGCTCGGATAGCTAGCGCGTTGTAACGAAGGGGGCAAGCTCGTCGAGCTTGCCCTCCGTCATTCCACCGACGTCGAGCAAGTCGTCGACGGACTGGAACGGCCCGTTGAGTTCGCGAAACGTGACGATTCTCTCGGCCAGAGCGGCGCCGAGTCCGGGCAATGTTTCGAGTTCGCTTGCGTCAGCCGAATTCAAGTTGACCGTTTCTACGGGCGCGACATCAGGCGGCGCATCCGATAACGCTTCTGCCGCCGGTGCAGCCCGGCGATGCTTGCGATGCCGCTTGCCGCTACGATGCCGGTGGGAGCCCGAGCGTCGGCGCTTGGGCGAGGCGACCGCGTCGTCCGCGGCACCGCGCGCCGGCACGGCGACCTCGTCGCCATCGTTCAGCGGCTGGGCGAGATTGACCGCGAGCGGGTCGGCGTCGGCTCGCAAACCGCCCGCCGCGTGCACGGCGTCGCCTGCCCGCGCCGTAGGCGGCAAACGATAGACGCCGGTCCGCATGACTTCGCCGGCCACATAGACGACGATCGCGGAGCTCGTGACCTTTGCTCTACGGCCGCGCTCTTCACGGCGGCGCCCGGGGTAGCCGGACGGAAGCGCCGCCGGCGACGAGGTCTCAAAGGAAAGTGCCGGGCCGCTCGGCGCGGGCCGCGGCTGCATAGCACGGAGGCCGGCCGCTGCGGCCGCGATCACGACAATCCCGGCCACGACGGGTAGACGGAAGTTCATGGGCTTCCATCGCGCTGAAGTCGCCGATTGACTAGCCCCGCCCCGCGAGGCCCTGGACCCCCTAACGACGGAAAACACGGAGATGCTCGAAGAACTGACCCCGCAGACGTACGATTACCTCAGCGCTGAACGGCGCTGGCAAGGCGAGTGGGAGCGCAGCGGGCTCTATCGTGCCCCGGACGACGATCCGCGAGAAAAGCTCTACGTGCTGGAAATGCTGCCGTACCCGTCGGGCGATCTGCATGTTGGGCATGCAAAAAATTACACGCTTGGCGACGCCGTTGCCCGGATGAATCGGATGCAGGGCTACAACGTCATGCACCCGATGGGTTTCGATGCGTTCGGGCTGCCGGCGGAAAACGCGGCGATCGAGCGCGGAATCGATCCCAACATTTGGACGCACGACAACATCGCAAACATGGAACGCCAGATCCGGCTGATGGGAACCGGCTACGATTGGTCGCGCGAACTCGCCACCTGTGATCCAGCCTATTACCGCTGGAATCAGTGGATCTTTCTGCGCCTTTACGAAGACGGACTCGCGTACAAGCGTGAAGCCCCGGTCAACTGGTGTCCTAAAGATCAGACCGTACTGGCCAACGAGCAAGTCGAAGACGGGCGCTGCTGGCGCTGCGAGACGCTCGTCGAGCGCCGCAATCTCTCGCAGTGGTTCTTGAAGATCACCTCGTTCGCGGACCGTTTGCTCGAGAGCATCGGCCACCTGGACGGCTGGCCCGACAAGATTCGGATCATGCAGCGCAATTGGATCGGTCGCAGCGAAGGCGTCACGTTTTCGTTCGACGTCGAGCAACTGGACGAGCGCATTTCGGTGTACACGACGCGGGTCGACACGCTCTTCGGCGTGACCTATCTCGCGCTTGCGCCCGATCACGCGCTTGTCGGAAAGCTCCTCGAGCGCCACAGCTCGCACCGCGCGGCGGTCGAAGCCTTTGCCGCGACCGTCAAGAACAAGTCCGAACTCGAGCGCACAAGCCTGATGGAAAAGACCGGCGTCTTTACGGGAGCCTACGCTCGCAACCCGCTTTCGAACGAGCGCGTGCCGATTTGGGTCACCAACTACGTGCTCTCGGAATACGGTACCGGCGCCGTCATGGGTGTGCCGGGGCACGACGAACGTGATTTCGAGTTCGCGCGCAAAGCCGGCTTGCCGATCGTGCGCGTTATCGAAGATCCGCACACGCCGAGCGACGAACCGCTGGCGGAAGCTTTCGTCGACGACGGACGTCTATTGGCGAGCGGTGACTTCTCCGAAATGAACTCCGAGCGCGCGCGCCGCGCTATCGGCGATCGTCTCGTTGCGCTCGGGCGCGGCGAGCAGACCGTCAACTACCGCATCCGCGACTGGCTGATTTCACGGCAGCGTTATTGGGGTACGCCGATTCCAATCGTGTACTGCCCGCTGGACGGTGAAGTGCCGGTGCCGGACGGCGCTCTGCCCGTGATCTTGCCCGCGAATGTTCCGATCACGGGTGAAGGTTCGCCGCTCGCACGGGACGCGGCGTTTCTCGAGACGACCTGCCCGCGCTGCGGGGGTCCCGCGCGTCGCGAGAGCGATACGATGGACACGTTCTTCGAATCGTCTTGGTACTATTTGCGCTACCTCGATCCGCACGACGAGACGCGGCCGTTCGACACCGCGCGAGTCGATTCGTGGATGAACGTCGACCAGTACATCGGCGGAGCCGAGCACGCCGTGTTGCATCTTCTGTACGCGCGTTTCTTCTACAAATATTTTCACGACAAAGGCTGGGTCCACGGACCGGACGAGCCGTTCGCACGCCTCTTCAACCAGGGGATGGTGCTGCGTAACGGCGAGAAGATGTCCAAGAGCCGCGGCAATGTCGTCGGCATCGATGAGGTTGCCGAGCGCAACGGCGTCGATGCGATGCGCTTGTTCTTGCTCAAGGCGACGCCGCCCGAAGATACGATGGAATGGACGGACGAGGGGATCGCCGGGCGCGTGCGCTTCCTCGATCGCGTCTGGCGTGCTGCCGAGCCGCTCAGTGGCGGCGTGCGCGCGATCGGGATCGATCGGCTTCCGGAAATACGCGGAGAAGCGCAACGCGAGGTCGTGCGGGCACTGCACGCCGCCTTGCGCTCGGGCGCCGACGAGACGCGAACGCGCCGCTTTCACTACAACACGACCCTTGCACGGCTCGACGAGCTGGTCAACGCGATGACGAAGTTCGGCCAATCGAGCGGCGCGGCGGAGGATCCGGCGCTGCTCTACGCGGCCCACGCCTTGCCGATCGTGCTGGCGCCCTTCGCCCCGCATATCGCCGAAGAGCTGTGGCACCGTTACGGGTACGAAAGCTCGGTGCATCTGCAGCGGTGGATTCCTTTCGATCCGGCGGCGCTCGCCTTCGACACGATCGAACTCGTGGTTCAGGTCAACGGCAAGATCCGCGCGCGCCTCAACGTTGCTCCCGGTATCGCGGAGAGCGAGGTGCTGACGCTCGCTCACGCCGACGGGAACGTGCAGAACTACCTCGCCGGCAAGACGATCAAGAAGCAGATCTTCGTTCCGGGGAAACTGCTCAACATCGTTGCCGTGTGAGCCGGCAGAGCAACCCTATCCCGCTCTCTCTGCGTTTCATCTCGTTTGTAGCTGCCGCTGCAGCGTTGCCGTCGATTCCGGTGGTTGGGACGGCATGGGCGGATGACGTCGTGCCCGGGCACGTGATCGTTGCCGCCACCTTGGATCACGCGCTTTTGCTGTGGGACGCGACGCCCGAGATCGCTTCGATCGTCGTCGCAAAGCTCTCGGATGCAGATGCGAACGTCCGGCTCGAACATGACGCGCTGCATCTGCTCGCCGCGTCGCTCTCGAAGGTCAAGCACGCGAGAACGATCACCCTCCGCGTGCTCTACAGCAAAACAGGCGAGCTGAATCCGGTGTACGGCACGCCGACCTTCGCCGGCATCGAGCGCTACGCTAGCGTCGAGATGTCTTCGGCTGACGCGTCGCGCGACAGAGACCAATGGCAAGAACTCGCTCCCAAAGCCGCAGCGCCGGCGTGGGTGCAGTACCGGGTCATCGGCCGGTTACCGCGGTAGCGCTTGTGTTTCTCCCATCTGTTTGCGAAACAGAGCCTGAGCCTTGACCCGTTCGTAGCCATTGCGGAGGTAGAACGTGTGCGCTCGCTCGCGGACGACGTTCGAACGGACGTTCATCTCGTCGCAGTCGTGCTCTTGCGCCCAGACCTCGATGGCCGCGAGCAGTTTCGCTCCGATGCCCTGGCTACGCGCCATCTCATCGACGCTGAAGCTTTCGATGGATGCAACATGTCCGTCCACGAGGGTCTCGTCAAGTGAGACGCTCACGCACCCGGCGATTGCGTTGCCGGTAAGCGCCACGAAGACTTCACGCCGCGAAGTGAGGCGCTGGAGCCGCGCTGCAATGTCGGCCGCGGGCACAACGTACCCAAGCTGCAACATGAGCGACGAGATCTGCTCAGCGTCGCGAGGTTGAGCGGGCCGCACCTCGACGTCCATCGATGCAAGCGTCAGCGAGGCAGCCGCGCTAGAGTTCCTGGATTTCGTACATCAAGACCGTGACGCCGCCGGTCGCGAAGTTCGGCAAGTCGCCTGCCGCCGCCGCGCCTTCGGGCGACCCGAACGACGCCTGCAGAGCATCCATCGAATCAAACTCGAGCTCAGCCATGAAAAAATACGGGGGCTGCCCGGCGGCCGCAGCCAGCGGCCCACGATTGACCGTGTATTTCTTCACGCCGGGCATTTTCTTCGCGAGCGGGACGTGCGTACCGAAATAGTACGCCTCGAAGGCTGCGGGATCGGCTGGTTCGTTGTAGAGGACAAGGGCTTTTGCTGCCATGATGCGCTCCTGTCGTTTTTATTGGCGCGGCTACGCCGTGCATCGCTCCGCGGCGGCTCGCCGCGTTCTTTGTTAGTGGGCCGACCAGCCGCCATCGATCGAAATCGGTGCGCCGGTGATCGAGCGAGCCGCGTCCGAACAAAGAAACGCGCAAAGCTGTCCGACTTCCTGCGGCTCGATAAATTGCCGTGAAGGCATCGCTTCGAGAAAGGCGCGTTCGAGTGCTTGCTCTTCGCTGATTCCGCCACCGTACGAAACGACGAGCTGCGGCGCCTGATTGCGCACTAGATCGGTCAAGACGGCACCCGGGCAAACGGCGTTGACCGTGATTCCCAGCGGCGCGCCCTCGAGCGCGGCAGCGCGCGTTAGCCCGACGACGCCGTGCTTGGCGGTAACGTAGGCGGCTTTGTACGGCGAGGCCACCAGGCCGTGGATGCTTGCGATGTTGATGATGCGCCCGCGCTTGCGCGCAACCAGATGCGGCCAAACGGCTTTCGTTGCGTAGAAGACGCCGTCGAGATTGATCGAGGTGACGAAGTCCCACTTATCGTCGGGAAACTCAGCGAGCGGCGCGACGAACTGCACGCCCGCGTTGTTGATCAAGTGATCGATGCCGCCGAAATCTTCCGCCACCATGTCGCACAGACGTTTGAGAACCTCGGACTTGCGCACGTCGACGGCATAGCCACGTGCTTTGCGGCCGGTCTCGCGTTCAATCGCGCCGGCGGCTGCACCAGCTTCGCCTCCATCGAGATCGAAGAGCGCGACGTCCGAGCCTGCCCGTGCAAGCTCGAGTGCGGCGGCCGCGCCGATTCCACGGCTTGCCCCGGTGACGACGCTGACCCGATCCCTTAGGTCGATGAAGCTTGCCGCCATTACGCGGCCGACCGTTGCCGGAAGTAGTTGAAGGTCTTTTGCAACCCCTCGTGCAGGAACGTCGCCGGTTTCCAACCGAGTTCGAGCTCGGCGAGCGCAGCGTCGATCTGGGCATCACGAACATCGCCGGGGCGCCGCGGCAAGTACTCGACCGGTGCTTCGAAACCCGTCACTTCGACCAGCGTCCGGTAGATCTCGTTGACGCTCGTTCTGCGGTTCGTGCCGATCGCATAACACATATTGTTTCCGCCGGTCAGCGCCTTTACGTTTAGGTCCGCGATGTCGCCGACGTAGATGTAGTCGCGCGTCTGCTCGCCGTCCCAGAAGATCTTGATGCCCTGCCGCGCAAGGAAGCGGCCGATGAAAATCGAGATCACGCCCGCCTCGCCGTTGGGGTCTTGGCGCGGTCCGTACACGTTGCCGTAGCGCAGCGCGGTGAAATCGATGCCGTGCTGCGCTTTGTAGAAGCGCAGGTAATGTTCGGCAACCATCTTCGTGATCGCGTACGGCGACTCGGGAAGTTGCGGCGTAGCTTCGGTGATCGGCAACTCCTTTGGTTCACCGAACGTCGCACCGCTCGAAGCGAAGATCACTTTCTTGACGTGTGTCCGCACGCAGTTGTCCATGACGTTGATGAGGCCAAGCACGTTGACTTGGGCATCGAGCGCCGGGTCGCGCGAGCTGATCGCGACGCTGTGTTGGGCGGCGTGATGGCTGACCACATCGGGGCCGAACTCGCGAAAGATTCGCTCCAGCCCTTCGTCGCGAATGTCCATGTGAATGAACGACGCGCGGTTCGCGATGTTCTCGCGGCGGCCGCCGCCGTGCGCCCACAAACTGTCGACCACGATCACGTCGTGCCCTTCGGCAAGATACGCATCGACGATGTGCGATCCGATGAACCCAGCGCCCCCGGTAACGATGATCCGCAATGAAACTCCTCAGCGGCAAAAAGGGGTCGCCGCGCCATACCCCCGCTGACTTCGAGCGAGCAACGCCGCGGCCCTCGGGCGCCACGTTTCTCCAAACGCCCGGCAGATTTGCCCTGGCGCCGAGGCTGCGACGTCGCGATAAGCAGCCCATGGGGCGTCTGCGACTCGTGCCGCCGGCCTGCGCCTTCGTTCTGGGCATTGCGAGCGAACTGCAGTCGGTCGCGATCCCGGCCTTGCTCGCACTCGCGGTGTTTGCGCTCTGCGCGCGCCGCCTAACGGCGCCGTCGCGGATAAATGTGCTCGGTGCTACCGCATTCGGCATCCTCGACGCGCTCGCATTTGCACCCACGGCGACAATGACTGCCGATACCCACATGCAACGCTTTGCGGCAACTGTTCTCGAGGTCACGAAGACCTCGACCGACCGGAGTGAAACGGTCGTTCTCCTCCCGGATGGATCGCACGCACTCGCGTCGCTGCCCGGGGCGCCCCGGATTGTGGGCGAGCGTTTACTGTTGCGCGGCGAGCGGGAAGCGTTTGACGAGGTTCGCAATCCGGGCGAAACGGCGCAACGCGAAATTGAAGCAGAACGCGGCATTTCGTGCCGTCTCGTGCACGCACGTATCCTCCGACAACGCGAGCCCGACCCGGCGGATGTGACGCTCTGGATTCCGCGTACGCGCGGGTGGGCATCGGCCCGGTTGCACGCAATGCTCGCGGAGCCGGGCGCAACGATCCTCGCCGGTGCAATGTGGGGCGAGCGCGGCGCGTTACCGCCCGATCTGCGTGACGAATTCCAGAACACGGGCACGGTGCACGTGCTGGTGACGGCGGGGTTGCATCTCGGCGTCGTCGCCGTGCTCGCGCTCGGGGTTTTGCGCTTGCTGCGCTGCGGACGCGTGAGCTCCTCGCTGATCGCCATCGCGATCGTCTGGCTCTATGCAGCGT
>Ga0302324_100013845_pt1 | contig 16313 bp, 9 predicted proteins | sample Palsa_T0_1_FD_201949 | JGI IMG/M metagenome (GOLD analysis project Ga0302324, IMG submission 201949) | Peat permafrost microbial communities from Stordalen Mire near Abisko, Sweden - Palsa_T0_1 | ecosystem: Environmental > Terrestrial > Soil > Palsa > Peat permafrost | place: Sweden: Abisko...
AGCCGAGGATATTGCAGCCGGAAAATATCCTCGAGGCTGGCGGCCGCCGCAGCGCGCGCCTTCGGACAGAAGCTTAACGGGATCTCTTCGCTGGCGTCCACACTGATACAAACGACGGCCGGGAAAGAATTATGACAGCGCCCGGCCAAATATAAGTACACGGAACGCCTTATTCTGTGGTAATCTTCAGATCATGCGTGGCCGCTATTGTCTAACTGCGCAGCTTAGTGCCGTGTGTATGGCGTGGCTCGTAACATGCGGTCTCACGTTACCGCTTCGCGCCGCCGATCCGCACCGCGATTTTTCCGGGAAGTGGATGCTGGACACAACCGCCAGCGACGTTGCTTCACTCGGACCGGTGGAGAACAACCTTACCGTTTCGCAAGGCGACGCCGGCATCCTCTGCTCGACCAAAACAGCGCAATGGTCGTATGCGCTCGATGGTAGCGAGACCCGTAAGCAGATCGGCGAGGAATCCAGAAGCTCCGTGGCTAAGTGGGAAGGCGCGGCGCTGCTCATCAACACACAGGTTACCGGCGCGCCGCATTACACCGTGATGGACCGCTGGGAGCTTTCCCGCAGCCACAACACCCTCACCATTACCAGGCAGGTGGTTCGCGCCAATTCGGAAGAGGAAGGCACGTTAGTGTTCCGGCGCGAAGGCGCACCGGTACCGGCTGCTCCTCCGGCCGCCCCGGTGCCGACTCCTCCTCCGGCAGCCCTTCCGGCAGGTGGCGCGGCAGCCGGTGAGGCGCCGCCGGCGGCGGGTTGGCGTCCGACCGAGCCGGGTAGTGGCGGATCGCAACCCGTGTTGGCAACCAGGCCCGCGGCGGGCGTGCCTCCGGACATCACGATCCCCACCGGCACGCGCGTCCTGCTATCCCTCATCGGTGAAGTGAACACGAAGCACGCCAAAGAGGGCGACCGCGTTTACCTTCGCACGGCGACTCCAGTGGCGGCCGGTGGACGGCTAGTCATACCTAGAGGCAGCGACGTTGAAGGCACCATCACCCGGGCGAAGGCGGCGGGCAAGGTGGTGGGCAAGGGTGAGTTGTACATCCGTTTCGACTCGCTGATTCTGCCCAATGGCGTCTCGCGCGATTTTCACGCCCGGCCACCGGGAGAAGAGGGCAAGGTGGAGGGCAACGGCAAGTCCGCCGACGGCCGTACCGTGATCGAGGGAGCCGGCGCCGGCGGCGCGATTGGAGCCATCACCCATGGACTGCCCGGCGCGGCCGTCGGCGGCGTGGGTGGCGCTCTGGCCGGAGTCCTGCTTTCCCGCAATCAGGACGTGGTGCTGCGCTCGGGCGCCCACATCGAAATGGTCCTGGATCGTGACCTGGTGTTTCATCCCGAAGAGCTTCCGTAGTTACGTTGCGTTGGCGGCGAGGATTGTGGTCCGATAACTGCCGCCAGCCGCGTCACGACTTCGGTTTTTTGCCGGCATTCCCGGGTGTCGCGATCCTGATCGGCACCGAGTTGCCCGCTCTTGCGGTATATGGCTTGGCCGTGGCGTCTGTGGGGTTTACATTTGACCCTGCTCGGAAACGCCGCGTTCACCCATTCCTGGAAACCACTTGAGGGATCGTTGCCTCTACCGAGCCGATACCAGAGAGCCAGCCGGATGCCAGCGGTCTGAAATTCTCTTTCGATCTGGGCGGCGGAATCCGCTGGCGCGTGGGCGCGGCGCAGGCAGCTTGGGTTACCGATCAGTCGCCTCCATTCTACATTCCCGAATTGCGAATGGGTTCTCCTGGTGATTCCATGGGCGGATGTCCGACCGCATAACCAAGGAAATCCTGCAGCCCGCCTCCAAAACGACTTTAATTAATTCTCGCATTGTCCGAACGACTCTGATCTGGCGCAGGATCTGGGTACGGTGGGCTTCGAGGGCGACAAAAAATCGGGCACGGCAATCTTCCTTTCTGAGTAATCAACAACACCCAGAAACATAACGCAAAAAAGAAACCATGCTGCGGATGAACCTATTTACCTATCGCGATTTGCGGACTGGCTGGACAACCCCTTTGAGACACCGCCCCTGCTCCCTGGATCCGAACAACTTGCCCTGGCGCTGGCTTGACTTGGACAGGCCGCGTCGGCACCCGTGCCGACACAGGGCCCCCAGCGTTATATTGAGAGTCATCGTGCAAACCCCAGCCGCAATCGCTCTCGGCGCCTTTCTTCTCAGCGCCGCCCTCCAGGCCGCCGATCCCTACCGCGAATGGCGCGTATACGGCGGCGGTCCCGACAGCATCCGTTATTCGGCCCTCGACCAGATCAATCGTCGCAACGTGGCCCGCCTCCAAGTGGCCTGGACCTTCGACACCGGCGACGCCTTCCAGGAATCCGAGATGGAATGCAATCCCATCGTCGTAAATGGACTGCTCTACGCCACCACTCCCAAACTGCGGCTGATTGCGCTTGATGCCGCGACCGGTAAGCTGCGCTGGTCCTTCGATCCGCGGCAGGATCTGCGGGCCAACTTCGGCAAGGCTCGCAATCGCGGAGTCGCCTATTGGGGCGATGGCGCGGACCTGCGCATCTTTTTCGTCGCCAGCCACTGGCTGTACGCCCTGGACGCGCGGAATGGCGCGCTCATCCCGGCGTTCGGAGAAGCCGGCCGCGTGGATCTGCGCCAGGGTCTCGGCCGCCCGCCCGAAGAGATGTCCATTTCCGCCACCACCCCCGGCATCGTATACAAAGACCTGCTGATCATGGGCAGCATCGTCAGCGAAACCTTGCCCGCGTCTCCCGGCGATATCCGCGCTTACGATACCCGCACGGGCAAAATCCGCTGGACCTTCCATACCATCCCGCACCCCGGCGAGCCCGGCTACGCCACCTGGACCAAGGATGCCTGGCAATACATCGGCGGGGCCAACAACTGGGCCGGCATGAGCCTCGATGAAAAGCGCGGCCTGGTTTTCGTTCCCACCGGCTCCGCGGCCTTCGATTTCTACGGCGCGAACCGCAAAGGCGACGACCTGTTCGCCAACTCGCTGCTCGCGCTGAAGGCCGAAACCGGCGAGCGCGTCTGGCATTTCCAGGCGGTACATCACGATCTTTGGGACCGCGACTTTCCCGCCCCGCCCAACCTGGTCACCGTCCGGCACGATGGCCGCGCGGTCGATGCGGTAGCCCAGATCACCAAGTCCGGCCATGTGTTCCTGTTCGATCGCGTAACCGGCGAGCCGCTGTTCCCGATCGAGGAGCGGCCCGTGCCCGGTACCGAAGTCGAGGGGGAAGCTACCGCCCCAAATCAACCCCTGCCCCTGAAGCCGCCGCCTTTCGCCCGCCAGATCTTCACCGCCGACATGATCACCAATAGGACGCCCGAGGCACACGCCGCGGTCCTCGCGCGCCTGCGGCAAGTGCGTAGCGCCGGCCAATTTGTGCCGCCCAGCCTGGAAGGCACCGTCATCTTTCCCGGCTTCGATGGCGGGGGCGAGTGGGGCGGCGCGGCCTTCGATCCCGCATCCGGGCTGCTCTACGTCAACGCCAACGAAATGCCGTGGATTCTGCGCCTGGTCGAGTCGCCGCAAAACGGCACAATCACCGGCCGCGGCTTGTATAACGCACGTTGCGCAGGCTGTCATCGCCAGGATATGAGAGGCAGCCCTCCGGAATTCCCGGCGCTCATCGAGATATCCAAGCGCCGCACGGCCGCGCAAGTCGCCGCTATCGTCCATGATGGCAGTGGCCGCATGCCGGCATTCGCCCAATTGCCGCCGGATGCCGTATCCGCCCTGGTCGCCTACCTCACAACCGGGGAAGACCTGGCCGTGGCCGGCATCGTAAGGAGCCCCTGGCCGATCGAACAGAAGTACCGGCACGACGGCTATAACAAGTTTCTCGACCCGGATGGCTACCCCGCCGTCGAGCCGCCCTGGGGAACGCTCAACGCCATCGATCTGAACAAGGGTGAGATCGCCTGGAAGATCCCCTTCGGCGAGTATCCCGAGCTGGCGGCCAAAGGCCTGCGCCACACCGGCAGCGAGAATTATGGCGGGCCTGTGGTAACCGCTGGAGGGTTGTTATTCATCGCCGCCACCAACCACGACCGCAAGTTTCATGCCTTCGATAAGGCCACCGGCGAGCTGCTTTGGGAAGCCGCGCTCCCGGCCGCGGGCAACGCCACGCCTGCGACTTATGAGATCGATGGGCGCCAGTTCGTGGTCGTCGCCGCCGGGGGAGGGAAGTCGGGTGCGCCCTCCGGCGGAAGCTACGTCGCCTTCGCGCTCCCCCACCAGTAAGTGGGGCAGGCGTCCACGCCTGCTGTGGGGCGGGCGTCCACGCCTGCAGCGGGTCTCCAGACCCGCTCTGATGCTATAATCTTGGCGCGACCTTGTCAGCTCGCAATTTCAGGGTCGAGAGGACGGACTGCTTCCCCGCGCTCTCTCGAATTCGCCCGGAAAGGGGTGTTCTCATGCTCGATTTAACCATCGTTCGCATCATATTCGTGCTCGTATTAACCGCGTCCGGCTACCTGCTGCACCCATTTCAAACTGCTCCCTCCCCGTGGGCCGCATTGGCGGGACTTGTTCTCGGCATTTCCATCATCTTTTTCGAGGTCCGGCTGGAACAAATCAGCCTTAAGCGGCTGATCGGCGCCGCTTTTGGATCGGTGCTCGGCATCGTCGGGGCGTTCTTCATGTCACTCGTGCTGCGCTGGGCGCGGCCGGATGGCGGAGATACCTCCCACATGATTCCGTTCATACAAGTCTGCCTGCTCCTCTGGATGACCTACGTCGGCCTGATCGTGGGCGGCAAGAAAGGCGACATGCTCAACCTGTCCGCCTTGGGGGGCATTTTCGGCGGCGAGAAAGTATCCAAAAAATCCTTCAAAATACTGGACACCAGCGTCATTATCGATGGCCGCATCGCCGACATCGCCGAAACCGGATTCCTGGACGGCGTGCTGGTGATCCCCCAATTCGTCCTCCGCGAGCTGCAATTGGTGGCCGATTCCGCCGATTCCATGAAGCGCAATCGCGGACGCCGCGGCCTCGACATCCTGCAGCGCATCCAGAAAATGGCCCACCTCAACATCCAGATCGTCGAGGACGATTTCCCGCATGTCCGTGAGGTGGACATGAAGCTGATCGAGCTGGCCAAGGTCTATGATTCCAAAATCGTCACCAACGACTTCAATCTGAACAAGGTCGCCCAACTACACGGCGTGCAGGTGCTCAATATCAACGAGCTGGCCAATGCGCTCAAGCCCATCGTGCTGCCGGGCGAGACCATGCGCGTATTCATCTTGAAGGAAGGCAAAGAGTATAACCAGGGCGTCGCCTATCTGGACGACGGCACTATGGTCGTGGTGGATAACGCCCGGAAGATGATCTCGAAAACCATCGACATCTCCGTCACCAGCGTGTTACAAACCACCGCGGGTAAGATGATCTTCGGCAAATTCGACGAGCGCATGCACGCCGTGGCCGCTGCCGCCGCTGCCGGCGCCGACAAGCACGACCGGCCGCCGCGCAAGGCCGATCCATTCTCCCCCGAGAAAACCACGGTAGAATCGTAGCTGTGGGGCGGGCCCTCGGCCTGCGGCGGCCTCTCAGGCCGCCCTCCCCTGCTGCTTGGATTTCCTCTATGAAAGTAGCCGTGATTCTGCCAGCCGCGGGCTTGGGTACCCGCATGGGGCGGACCTCCGCCGAGAAAGCGGGAACCAGCCGGAAGCAGTTCATGCTGCTCGATGGCGCCCCCATCCTGCTGCATTCCGTGCGCAAGTTCGCTGCGTCCGCACGCGTCGACGAAATCGTGGTGGCCGTCCGGCGCGACGATCTGGAATGGGTCGCGGAATTGCTCCAGCGCGAAGTTCACGGCAAGAAGTTGCGCGTGGTGGAAGGCGGAAACTCCCGCCAGCAATCCGTGGAGAATGCCCTGGCCGTGCTCGATCCCGATACCACTCTGGTCGCCGTACACGATGCGGTGCGGCCGTTCGTCGATCTGGAAACCATCGACAAGGTCATTGACGAAGCCGCTGAAACCGGCGCGGCCATAGTCGGTATCGTGCCTGTCGACACGGTGAAGCAGGTGGCCCGCGCCCAGACCAACAAGGCCAAGATCCGCGCCACTCTGCCGCGCGAGAAGCTGGTGCTGGCGCAGACACCGCAAGTCTTCCGTTATGACCTGCTGGTCCGCGCCTTCGCCGCCGCCCAAACCGACGGCTTCATTGGTACCGACGAATCCAGCCTGGTGGAGCGGCTGGAGGTGGAAGTGAGCGTGGTGCTGGGCAGCGACCGCAACATCAAGATCACCAAGCCCAGCGATATGGACCTGGCACGGCTCTTCCTGGAAGAGGAAACCGCGCCCCGCGAATTGTGAGCGAATACCGCACCGGCCTCGGCTGGGATGTCCACCGCCTGGTCCCCCATCGCCCGTTGATCCTCGGCGGCGTCGCCATCCCTTCCGAACTTGGCCTGGAAGGCCATTCCGACGCCGATGTCCTGGCCCACGCCATTACCGACGCCATCCTGGGCGCCGCTGCGCTGGGCGATATCGGCATGCACTTCCCCGATACCGATCCGCGCTGGCAGGGCGCCGGCAGCTTGATTTTTCTGGCTCACGCCCGCGATCTGGCTCGCGCCCGCGGCTACCGCATCGTCAATGTGGATTCTACCGTCGTCCTCGAGCGGCCGAAACTCAAGGATTACCGCGACGCCATTCGCCGCCGGCTAGCCGTCACGCTGGAACTGGATGCCGGCCGCGTGTCCGTGAAGTTCAAGACCGCCGAGAAGGTCGGCCCCGTGGGCGAAGGCCGCTCCGCCGAAGCGCAGGCCATTGTCACTTTGCGGATCGATTGACCGGCGCCGGGCATTTCCCCTGGCCATCTTTCCGGTCCTTGAGATAGGCCCCGCGAAATTGGGCCTTGGCTCGGTGCACCAGCACCCGCAGATAACCCGCATCCACCTGAAACCGCCGGCAGACTTCCGCTTTGTCGATTTCGTCCAGATATACCGCTTGCAGGATCCCACGGTCTTTCTCCGGCATTGCCGCAAGTATGCGCGCGATTTCCCGCTTCCAGTCGGCGCTCACCAGTTCGGCATCCAGGTCCACGGCCGGATCCATGGGCTCCGCCATCTCATCGTCCCAAGGCTCCTCGCGCCTTTCCGACCGGCAAAGCTCCCGCACCACGTTATTGCAAACGCCGTTTACGAACGCCCCGAAACGCTCCGGACGATTCACCCCCCCACCCTCTCGCAGAATCGCCAGTACCCGCGTCAGTGTCTCCTGCCGGATGTCTTCGATCAGCGGGACGGAGCGCAGGCGCACCCGCAGCTTCAGGTACAATAGGTTGCCGAAATACGTGGCAAAGTGCTCGCCAGCGCCGGAATCCCCGTCCGTCAGCCGCCGCACATAGTCCTCGTTGAACGTGTCAAATGTCAAAGGAATTTGTACGCTCCGCTACAGTCTTTATGATATGATAAGCGATATCCCCGATCAGAAGGGGACCAAGAAGTCACAAATATAGGGTCAAATATGTTCGACGCGACCCGGGCGGAGTCTTAGGACCCCGCCCGGCAAGCCTTCCGCATTTTCATCTCTGGCTGTTTGGTGGGGAAGTTACATCCAGGTTACAGGCCGGCTTTTAAGCGGAATAGTTCGAAATCTTGCGTGGCGGAAACCGCCGAATTTTCCATACGAAGCCAATTTCTCTGCGGTAACGTCTGCGCACTCATATTAGAATCAGCAAGTTAGCTGTACAGCGACGTTACCGCCTCACTCACTCGTACCGCAACGCGACCATCGGGTCAACCCGCAGAGCCCGCCGCGCCGGCAGATAGCTCGCCAGAAACGCCACCCCGGTAAACAGCACCGTCACCGACCCGAACACCACCGGATCGGTCGGTTTCACGCTAAACAGCACGCTCCCGAGAAATCGTGTCAGCCCGTAAGCCGCAGCCAGCCCCGCCACGATCCCCGCCCCTGCCAGCAGCATCGCCTGCCGCACGATCATATTCCGCAGCGCTGGAAAATCGGCGCCCAGAGCCAGCCGGATGCCGAATTCCAGCGTCCGCTGTTCCACCGTATAAGCCATCAAGCCATAAAGCCCGATCGCCGCCAGCAGGATGGCCACCGCCGCGAAAATGCCCAGCACCCACGTGTTGAACTGGTCGCGCGCGGTGGACCCCATCACGATCTGGTCCATGCTGCGGATATGCGCCACCGGCAAATCCGCGGCATCCTGAAACGCGCGCTGTATGGGCGCCGATACCGAGAACGGCGCCACTTTGGTGCGCACCACCCAGCTCAGCGGCATGAAGCGGTTGTTCAGGGTCATGTACGCGTCGCCCACTTGCGCCAGGGGAACGAAGGTCTCCGGCTGCGGGTCGTTGTTCAGCCCGCCATCGCGCGCATCGCCCGCGATGCCGATAATCTCGCGCGGCGGCTGCTCAAAATCCGGCCCCATCCCGCGCCCGATGATCAGCCGGTGGCCGATCGGGTCTCCGTCTTTCCAGTACCTCTTCGCGAAAGCCTGGTTGATCACCACCACCGGCGGCCCGGCCGCATCGTCCCGCTCCGTGAAAGCGCGGCCGCGCAGGATCGGAATCCTGAAGACGTCGAAGAAGCGCGCCGTAACGTAGTTCCAGCTAGTGCCGCCGTGCGCCGGTCCGTCGGTCAACGGGCGCCCTTCGATAATGAATCCCAGGCCCAGGCCGCCCTCCAGCGGCAGATAGGAAGTGGCGGCCGCTGCCTCAACTCCAGGGATCGCATGAATGCGGTCGAGCGCCTGGCGAGTCATCGTCTCGATGGCGGCGGTGCGGTCGAAATGGCTCCCGGTGAGCGCGGTATCCATGGTCAGCACGTTATGTGCATCGAAACCCGGCGCCACGGTGTGCAGGGCGGAAAACGTCCGGATCAGCAGGCCCGCGCCGATCAGCAGCACGATCGCCAGCGCCATTTCCACCATCACCAGCGCGCCGCGTATCTTGTTCTGGCGCATGCCGGAACCGCCGCGCGCGCCGGTTTCTTTCAGCGTGATGTTCAGGTCCGCGCGCGACGCCTGCAGCGCGGGAACCAGTCCGAAGAGGATGCCGGTTGCGAACGCCAGCAGCAGCGTGAACCCCATCACGGTCCAATCGAGCGACACCGCCGAACCGTTCGGACCGATGCGTGGAATGTTGCCCGGATTCACCGCCAGCAGCGCCCGCACGCCCAGCGCGCCGATCCCCAGGCCAACCACGCCGCCGGCCATTGCCAGCAGCACGCTTTCCGTAAGCAGTTGGCGCACGATGCGGCCGCGCCCCGCCCCAATCGCCGCGCGGATGGCGATCTCGCGCGAGCGGCCGGTGGCGCGCGCCAGCAGCAGGCTGGCTACGTTGGCGCAGGCGATCAACAGCACACAGCCGACCGCGCCCAGCAATACGAACAGCGCGGTCTTCACGTTGCGCACCAGAAGCTCTTGCATCGGTTCGGCCGAGAAACTCATATTGCGATCCATGCTGTTCGGATAGCGGCGCTTGAACTCCTCGCCGGTCAGCTTGAGGGCGGCTTGCGCCGCGCTCAGCGAAACGCCCGGCTTTAGCCGCGCGGCGGCCTGGAAGTAATGGCCCTGGTTGGTGCTGTTGGGGTCCGCCTGGAATGGTATGTAGACATCCGGGAACGGATCGAAAGTGAAGCCGGGGGCCAGCACGCCGATCACGGTGTATTGCTCGCCGCCCAGGGTCAGCGGCTTGCCCACAATGCCCGGATCGGCGCCGAATCGCCGCCGCCACAGGCCGTTGGACAGCACGATCACGTTGCCGCCGCGGGGACGGTCTTCGCCCCCGGTGAACGTGCGCCCGATGGCCGTTTGCGCGCCAAACAGATGGAAGAATTCGTACGAAACGTGGATGCCTTTCAGCTGCTCGGGGTGGTCGCCGCCGCTGAGATTGAGCCCCGGCCCGCCCGGGTCGTAGGCGCTCACGTCTTCGAGCACCTGCGTTTGGCTCCGCCAGGCGTTGTACTTGGGCACCGAAGCGCCCGGGAAACCGCCTTGCGGAGTCTTGGTCAGCAGGGTGACGATGCGATCCGCATCGGGGAAGGCCAGAGGCTTCAGCAGCGCCGTGTTGACGATCGAGAAAATGGCCGTGTTTGCGCCAATCCCCAGCGCCAGCGCGCATATAGCCGTGGCCGTAAAGCCGGGGCTCTGCCGCAGCATGCGGAAGGCCTGCTTCAGGTCCATCCAGAAGGTTTCCATAAGAACATTAGACGCCGTCCTCCTCTATATGTTTGTGGGGCAGGCTCGCAGCCTGCGCGGGGCTCCCAGCCCGGCTGCGCGTCCTGTGATCTAATGCAACAATGTGCAACCTATTCCGCCTCTTTCCTTGCCTTTTGTTCGTCCCCACCCTCTCGGTGGCTGCCCCCAAGCGCCCCATCGCCGAAACCGACCTGTACTCCTTTCGCTGGATCGCTTCGCCCCAGATCTCGCCGGATGGCGCGAAAATCGTCTACACGCTCGTCACCGTAAATGCCAAGCACGACAACTACGAAACGTCGCTGTGGATCATCCCCTTCGCCGGAGGCGCCGCGCGTCCGCTCACCGCCGGAACGCACGATTCGTCCGCGTGCTGGTCGCCCGACGGCCGCACCCTGGCCTTCCTCCGCGTACCCGAGCAAAAGGACCAAAAGGACCAAAAGGACAGCGCCGGCAAGCCCCAACCACCGCAAATCTATTTACTTTCTATGGATGGAGGCGAAGCGCGCCAGCTTACCGACCTCCCTAAAGGTGCCAGTGGCCTCGCATGGTCGCCCGATGGCCAGCACATCGCCTTCCTGTCCACCACGCTTCCCAAAGACTTCGACAAGAAGCCCGATACGAAAAAGGATGGAAAAGATGAGGAACCGAGCGACGTCCGCGTGATCGTCAAGGCCGAGTACCGCATGAACGGCGAAGGATACTATGAGCCGGATCGGCCCACGCATATCTGGAGCGTGCCTGTGCCCGCCACACTCGCCGCCGTGCAGAAAGCCACCCAGGTGACCACCGGCGAGTTCAGCGAATCGGATATCGTCTGGTCTCGCCCCGGCGCGCACGATGCCGCAAAAATCTACTTCACCTCCAACCGCGTGCGCGAGCCTTATTACGAGCCCCCGCACGACGAGATCTACGCCGTCAACGCGGCCGGCGGCGACATCGTCAAAGTCGCCGGTATCGACGGTTCCATCGACTCCATCGCGCTCAGCCCCGACGGCGGCCATATCGCCTTCGTCGGCTCGCTCAATGCCGGCGATGGCCTGCCGCAGCGCTCTTACAGCCAGCCGGATCTCTTCATCGCCTCCACGGAGCCCGGCGCTGCTCCCCGAAATCTGACCGCGGCCTATGACTTCGATATCGGCGGCGGTGTGGGCGGCGATCAGGCTCCCCCGCGCGCCGGCGGTGCATCGAAGCCATATTGGAGCGCCGACGGCCGCAGTATCTTCGTCGATTCCGCCGAAGAGGGCCGCGCCAATCTCAAGCGCATCGACGCGGAAACCGGCAAGGTCGAACCGTTCACCCGGGGCGATCACAGCGTCTTCTCCTATAGCGCCACGCCCGACGGATCGAAGACCGCCCTGCTGATCTCGTCGCCGACCAACATCGGCGATTTGTTCGTGATGGCCGGCCTTCCCGGCCATGTCGACCGTCTCACTCATATCAATGACGAGCTGTTCGCCGCGCTCAAACTCACCGAGCCCGAAATGATCTGGTACAAGAGCTTCGATGGCCGCCGCATCCAGGCCTGGGTGCAACGCCCGCCCGATTTCGCGCCCGGCAAAAAGTATCCCTTGATCCTCGACATCCACGGCGGCCCGCATGGCGCATATGGCTACACCTTCGACCATGAATTCCAATGGATGGCCGCCAAGGGCTACGTCGTGCTCTATCCCAATCCGCGCGGCAGCACCAGCTACGGCCAGGAGTTCGGCAACATCATCCAGTACCATTATCCGGGTGACGACTTCAAAGACCTCATGGCGGGCGTCGACGAGCTCGTGGCGCGCGGTTGGGTGGACCCCGAAAAGCTCGGCGTCACCGGCGGCAGCGGCGGCGGCGTGCTCACCAACTGGACCATCGGCCACACCACCCGCTTCAAGGCCGCCGTCTCGCAGCGATCCATCGCCGACTGGCGCCACTTCTGGTACACCGCCGATTTCACCCTGTTTACAACCTTCTGGTTCCGCGGCGCCCCCTGGGAGCAGGAGGCGGATTTCAAGGAGCGGTCGCCGATTACCTACGTCGACAAAATCACCACGCCGCTGATGCTGATCGAAGGCGAGTCCGACTTCCGTACGCCGCCGGGCGCGGGCGGTGAGCAGATGTTCCGCGCGCTGAAGTACCTGAAGAAGCCCGTGGTGATGGTGCGGTTCCCCGGCGAAACGCACGAGCTGTCGCGCTCCGGCAAGCCCGTCCATCGCGTCGAGCGTTTGCAGCACATCGTCGCCTGGTTCGACAAATATCTCGAGGACCAGGACATCCACACCTACGACATAAATTAGCCGCTTGACCTAACCAACCGAATCTGGCATAGTCTAACTATGTCAGGAGATGGAGGGCGGGCAATCATGCCCGCAGCCGCCCTTTTGGGCGGCTCTGCCCCTGGAGGACCATATGGGCGAACTAAGGCGCAGACTGAGTTATCTTCTTAACCGTAACCAGCAAGCGCAAGACCTAGCCGACGAAATGCAACTGCACCGTGACCTGATCTCCCAGTCCCCCACCCGCTCTCTAGGCAACATAACCCAACTCCACGAATCCAGCCGCGCCGTCTGGATCTGGCCGTTCCTCCAGACCCTCGCCCAAGACACCCGCTACGCCCTGCGAACCCTGCGCGCCAATCCCGGATTCGCCGCCACCGCGATCCTGTCGCTGGCCCTCGGCATAGGCGCAAACACAGCCATTTTCAGCATCCTCAACGCCGTGATGCTGCGTTCCCTGCCAGTGGAAGATCCGCAACGCCTCGTCCAGGTAGGCTCTCCCGATTCCAGCGGCACCAGCCCGATGTCCGTGGCTTTCACCAACCCCATCTGGGAGCACGTGCGCGATCACCAGCAGGCATTCTCCGGAACCTTGGCCTACAGTTCATACCGCTTCGATCTGGCCGCGGGCGGCGAGAGCCACTTCGCTAACGGCGTTTGGGCCAGCGGCGATTTCTTCCGCGTCCTCGGCGTGCCAGCGGTGCGCGGACGCGTCTTCACGCCGGATGACGATTTGCATGGCGGCGGACACGCGGGACCTGTCGCGGTGATCAGCTACGGTTTCTGGAAGCGGCATTACGCCAGCGATCCCGATATCGTCGGCAAAACCATCCGCCTCGACCGGCACCCGTTCACCATTGTCGGCGTGACGCCGCCTTGGTTCACGGGATTGGAAACGGACACAGCCTACGACGTCGCCATTCCGATCGGATGCGAGCCGATCCTGCACACCGACCAAAGCGCGCTGGCCGCCCGCAGCTGGTGGTGGCTGCGCATTCTGGGCCGTCTCACGCCGGGCGAAACTCTACCACAGGCCGACGCGAAGATGAAGGCGCTGGCGCCGGAGCTCAATCGCGCCACGCTTCCCACCGATTGGGATGCGGACGGCCAGAAGCAATACCTGCAGCGAACGTTTGCCTTGCGTCCCGCCGCTACAGGCTTCTGGGATACGGGCACACATTACCGCACGGCGCTTTTCACTCTGATGGCCGTGGTCGGCCTGGTGCTCCTCATCGCCTGTGCCAATATCGCGAACCTGCTGCTGGCCCGCGCCGCGGCCCGCCAGCGCGAAATCTCCATCCGCATGGCCATCGGCGCAGCGCGCCGACGCGTGATGCGCCAGCTCATGTCGGAAAGCCTGTTGTTCTCCGTTCTGGGTGCAGTTGGCGGTCTGCTTTTTGCCGTCTGGGGAAGCCGTCTGCTGGTGCGCTTCCTGTCGAAGGCCGGCAGCGAACTGCAACTCGACACCGCACCAGACCTGCGTGTGCTTGCCTTCACCATGGGCGTGGCCATTTTCACGGGGCTTCTGTTCGGACTGGCGCCCGCCCTGCGCGCCACCAGCGTATCGCCCAACAACGTCCTGAAGGAGCACGCGCGCGGCATGGTGGCGGGCCGCTTCGGTCTGGGCCGCGTTCTGGCCACCGGCCAGGTCGCCCTATCGCTGATGCTGCTGGTGGGCGCCGGCCTCTTCCTGGGCACTCTTCGCAATCTCTTGAATACCGACCTCGGTTTCAACCGCCACAATGTTCTGCTGGTCCAGGCCGCCACGATGCAGTCCAATGTTCCAAGGGCGCAACGCCCGCGCCTTTATAGCGAAATCGTGGAGCGCCTGCGAGCCATCCCCGGCGTGTCGTCGGCCTCCAGTTCCGTGGTGACGCCCATCAGCGGCTCGACCTGGAATGACATCGTGTCGCCGGAGGGCTATTCATCGAAAGGAAAACTCGACACTCTGGTATACTTCAACCGCGTTTCTCCCGGATACTTCGCGACCATGCGGCTGCCGTTGCTGTTGGGCCGCGATTTCTCCGCGCACGATGATGCCGGCGCCCCCCAGGTGATGCTGATTGGGGAGTCGACGGCGCGCAAGTTCTTCGGGCACGCCAATCCCATCGGCAAGACCATCCGTACAGATAGTCGCCCCGGGAAGCAAGACGTCTACCAGGTGATTGGCGTGGTCAAGGACATCAAGTATGAGGAAGTCAATGAAGACCCGCTCCTGTCGGCCTATGTAGCCGGTGCGCAGGATGCGGAGCCTTGGGCGGAAGTGACCTTCGAAGTCCGTTCGGAGCGTCCGGTCGAGACGTTCATACCAGCGGTTCGTGCGGCGATCGGTGAAGTGAACCGGGGCATCTCTCTGGAGTTTCGCAACCTCGAAACGCAGGTGAGCGAATCGCTGTTGCAACCCCGCATGGTCGCACTGCTGTCTGCATTCTTCGGCGGACTAGCGCTGCTATTGGCCATGATCGGGCTGTACGGCGTGACTGCTTATGGAGTCGCACGGCGGCAGGCCGAAATTGGTATCCGCATGGCGCTCGGAGCGCAGCCCGCGTCGGTGGTCTGGCTGGTGCTGCGCGAAGTAGCCGCCATGCTGGCCCTTGGCACGGCGCTCGGCCTGGGCGCATCGCTGGCTGCCGGACGCCTGGTGGCGAGCCTGCTTTACGGCGTGAAGCCGCACGACGCCACGCCGCTGGCCATCGCGGCCGTGGTGTTGGGAGTCGCGACCGGGATCGCGGCCTATCTGCCCGCGCATCGTGCAGCGCGGCTCGATCCGATGGCAGCGTTGCGTGAGGAGTGATTATGAGCGAAATATGGCGTCGCTTGCGGTACCTCTTTAACCGGAAGCAGAACGAACAGGATCTGGCAGACGAGATGCGTCTGCATCGGGATCTGTTATCCCAAACCCCGCGCCGCTCCTTCGGCAACGCCACCCAACTCGCCGAATCCAGCCGCGCCGTCTGGATCTGGCCATTCCTCGAAACGTTGGCCCAAGACACTCGCTACGCCCTGCGAACGCTGCGCGCCAATCCCGGTTTCGCCGCTACGGCGGTTCTGTCACTGGCGCTCGGGATCGGCGCGAACACAGCCATTTTCAGCATCCTGAACGCGGTGATGCTGCGTTCGCTGCCGGTGGAAGATCCGCAGCGCCTGGTGCAGCTTGGCTCTCCCCGTGCCGATCCTACGCGCCCCTTGCGCGTCAGTTTCACCAACCCGATATGGGAGCAGGTGCGCGATCGTCAACAGGCTTTCTCGGGGACTTTGGCCTTCAGCACGGATCGCTTCGACTTGGCCGCGGGCGGCGAGAGCCATTTCGCAAAGGGCCTGTGGGCCAGCGGCGATTTCTTCCGCGTGCTCGGGGTGCCGGCCATGCGCGGGCGAGTTTTCACTGCCGATGACGATCTACATGGCGGCGGCCATGCAGGACCGGTGGCGGTGATCAGCCACGGCTTCTGGAAGCGGCATTATGCAAGCGATCCCGATATCGCCGGCAAGACCATCCGCCTCAACCGGCATCCGTTCACGATCATCGGCGTGACGCCGCCCTGGTTCACGGGCCTGGATGTCGATACACCGTACGATGTCGCCATCCCCATCGGATGCGAGCCGATCCTGCGCACCGACGCCAGCGCGCTGGCCGACCGTGATTGGTGGTGGCTGCGCATTCTGGGCAGGCTCCTTCCGGGCGAGACTCTACAGCAGGCGGAAACCAAAATGAAGGCACTGGCGCCGGAGGTGAACCGCGCCACGCTTTCCACGTATTACGGCGGGAAGCAATACCTGCAGCGATCGTTTGCTTTGCGCCCCGCCGCCACGGGGTTCTCGGACACCGGCACGCAATATCGCACGGCGCTCTTTACCCTGAT
>Ga0302324_100013846_pt1 | contig 16312 bp, 16 predicted proteins | sample Palsa_T0_1_FD_201949 | JGI IMG/M metagenome (GOLD analysis project Ga0302324, IMG submission 201949) | Peat permafrost microbial communities from Stordalen Mire near Abisko, Sweden - Palsa_T0_1 | ecosystem: Environmental > Terrestrial > Soil > Palsa > Peat permafrost | place: Sweden: Abisko...
ATCCACCGGCCAGGCATGAAATCGCTGAGTGGACCTTTGCATCCGGCTGACCTGATCGACATGGCCCACAGTCCTGCGTATTTCGCGGCCGCCGGAGCGGCCGATCGCGGTCTCTCCTGGATGCACGCGAGCTCGGCGAAGATTGCCGATCCAGTGATCCACGGTCTCATCGATAAGGTCATCGTCGGCGCGGAGCCAACTGAAAATCTGCAGCGATATCGACAAGGGGCGACGGTGGTCATCGGCACGAGGGACGGACGCAATGTTTCCAACACCGTGTTTGAGCCCAAAGGTTCCGCCGCACTGGGCATATCGTGGAACGATATCGATACGAAATATCGAACGCTCATGCCGACGTCGGGTCTACCCGAGGTGGAGATCGAATTGACCCTGACGCTGATCCACGACTTCCGCCACGTCACGGATGTGTCGCGACTGACGAGCCTGCTGCGAGTAGGTATGAGCGGCTAATACCAGCGGCCGAATGAATTGACCGATTAGCACTGGCCCCAATGCGTCATCACCGTCCCCCGACTTGATCGGGGGATCACCCGGTGATCTCTCGCGGCACTGTGCCGCGATTGATGGCCGGCTCGGTGGCCGGCCATGACGTGCTTAACGATTGTGCCGAAGAGTCAGTCATTTGGGGGTCGGTATAAGTGGTCGCTCAGCGTTCGCCGGCGTCGAGCACGACGAGATCGTCGCGATGGATGATCTCATCGCGGCCGCGCCACCCCAGAATGGCCTCGATCTTGTCGGAGCGGTGCCCGGCGATGCGCACGGCATCCTCGGAGGCGTAGGCGGATAGACCGCGGGCCAAAGCCTCCCCGTCGGGACCGCGAACGAGCACCGGGTCGCCGCGCTGGAAGGTTCCTTCAACAACGCGCACTCCCGCGGGCAGTAAAGAGCGCCCATCCCTCAATGCGCTAGCGGCGCCGCCGTCGACCGTGAACACGCCTTGCGGCGCCAGGGACCCGGCGATCCATCGCTTCCACGCGGATGGACCATCCGGTGCTGGAAGGAACCAGGTGCAGCGAGCGCCTTCCTCCAACGCGCGCAACGGATGCTCCACGTGTCCCCGGGCGATCGCCATCGCGACGCCTGCCTGTGTGGCGATCCGCGCCGCCACTAGCTTCGTTCGCATGCCGCCGGAGGAGTAGCCGGGCGGCGGGTCACCGCCCATTGCCTCGATCTCCGGCGTCAATGAAGCCACGACCGGCAAATGTTCGGCGGTCGGATCGCGCCGGGGGTCGGCGGTGTAGAGGCCGTCAATGTCGGACAGCAACACCATGATGTCCGCGCGCACCATTTCCGCTACGCGCGCGGCGAGTCGATCATTGTCTCCGAAGCGTATCTCCGCGGTCGCCACGGTATCGTTCTCGTTGATCACCGGGACGCAGCCAAGTGAGAGCAGCGTCGTAAGAGTGGCTCTGGCGTTAAGGTAACGGCGGCGGTCCTCCGTATCGTCCAACGTCAACAACAATTGGGCCGCTGTCATGCCACGGGCCGACAGAGCCTCGGTCCACGCCTGGGCGAGCCGGATTTGGCCGACCGCCGCGGCTGCCTGCTTTTCCTCAAGCTTCAATTGCCGGCGGGTCAGACCGAGGGCCCGGCGCGCCAGTGCGATGGCGCCGGAGGAGACGACGATCACCTCGGTGCCGCGAGCACGAAGTGCGGCGATATCCTCGGCCACTCCCGTGAGCCAGGCGGTTCGTGGCGCGGCGGCCTTCTCGTCCACGACCAGGGCGCTGCCAATCTTGACGACGACACGGTGTGCGTTGGCGAGCGACGGCGTCATGCGGCCTCTTGCCTCGTATCGTGGATACAGTTCTGCAGTGCTCGCAGCACTTCCGGCACACCCTGGCCGGTCACTCCCGACAGCAGCATCACCGGTCGTCCCGATGCTTTGCGCAACGCCGCCGCGCGTGCCGAGATTTCCCGTGGCGTCATGGCGTCGATCTTGTTGAGACCGATCAATTCCGGCTTGTCCGACAGTCCACCGCCGTATGCGGACAATTCCTCCCGCACGGTCCGCCACGTGCGAACCACGTCCCCGGCAGAGCCATCGACGAGGTGCAGCAGGACGGCACAGCGTTCCACGTGCCCGAGGAACCGGTCTCCGAGGCCGGCACCCTCATGCGCGCCCTCGATCAGACCAGGAATGTCCGCGAGCACGAATTCCTCGGACATCGACAGCCGGATGACACCGAGCTGAGGATGGAGCGTGGTGAACGGGTAGTCCGCGATTTTCGGCCGAGCGGCGGTCGTCGCGGCGAGAAAGGTCGACTTTCCGGCGTTCGGTAGGCCGATCAATCCGGCGTCGGCGATCAGTTTGAGACGCAGCCAGACCCATCTCTCCTCGCCCGGCCAGCCTTTGGTCGATTTGCGCGGGGCCCGGTTCGTCGATGTCTTGAAATGCGCGTTGCCGAATCCGCCATCACCTCCGCGCAGCAACGTCACACGTTTGCTTGGCCGATCCAGGTCGGCCAGCAGCATTTCCTGATCTTCGGCGAAAACCTGTGTCCCGATCGGGACCTTGATCACGACGTTCGGCGAGCCTGCTCCGGTCCGGTCGGCGCCCGAGCCGTTACCGCCCTTTTTCGCCCGGAAATGCTGACTGTAGCGGAAGTCGATCAGCGTATTCAGGTTCTCCTGGGCCTCGAACACGATGTCGCCGCCACGGCCGCCGTTGCCGCCATCGGGACCGCCAAATTCGATGTATTTTTCCCGCCGGAAGCCGACCACACCATCGCCGCCATCACCGGAGCGGAGATAGATTTTGCATTGATCGAGGAACTTCATCGTGTCTCGCGAATGAAAATGGGGGCCGCGGCCCCCATGATCGTAGCACGCGGGAGGCCGCGCGGGTTACTCGGCTGCCAGAGCCGGGCGCGGCACGACGGACACGTGAACCTTGTCACCGGACTTGCGGCGAAATTCCACGGTGCCATCGCATAGGGCGAAGATCGTGTGGTCGCGGCCCAGGCCGACGTTGGTCCCGGGGTGCCATTGGGTGCCGCGCTGACGGATCAGAATGTTGCCGGCGACGACGCTCTGGCCACCGGATTTCTTGACGCCCAGGCGGCGACCTTCGGTATCGCGTCCGTTGCGGGAGGAACCGCCTGCTTTTTTGTGTGCCATAGGAAGTTGCTCCTCAGGCCGCGTTGATGCCGGAGACCCGCAACACTGTGACGTGCTGACGATGGCCGTTGCGGCGGCGGCTGTTCTGCCGGCGACGCTTCTTGAAGATGATGACCTTGTCCAGCCGATCCTGCGCGATCACGGTCGCGGTGACGGAGGCACCGGGAACGGTGGGGCCGCCAATGGTCAGACCGCCGTCGCCGCCAACGCACAGAACGTCGTTGAACGTGATGGTTGCGCCCGCCTCGGCGTCCAGCTTCTCGACCTTCAGCACCATGTCGGGGGCGACGCGATACTGTTTTCCGCCGGTGCGGATGACAGCGAACATAGGATCGACTTTCCAGGACTAGGTAGGCCGGCGGGGTAGCCCGGCGGCCTGGGAAGCGCGGGTTATAGCGACGGGCGGGGAGGAGTCAAGAAAGACGGTGCGCAGGTTTCGTTAAGACTTGGCTGGTGTCGTGTGTATGATGCGGACAATGCAAAGTGCGGCGATCATCGGTGAGTTGGAAGCCGCCGGGCGGGTCCTTAATCGGATCCGCGGCTCGCATCACGTTTTCAGGCATCCCACGCGCCCAGGTCTTGTTGTCGTTCCACATCCCAGAAAGGACCTCGGCGTTGGCATCGTTGCCGCTATCCGAAAGCAAGCGGGCCTATAAGGAAACAGATATGCGCTATCCCATCGTGATCGAACCAGAAACCGAAACCACTGCCTTTGGCGTCGTCGTTCCTGATCTCCCGGGCTGTTTTTCGGCTGGTGACAACCTCGATGAGGCTATGACAGCCGCGGAGGAAGCCGCGGCCGCCTGGATCGATGCGGCATTGGATGCGGGCCAGACCATCCCGCCACCGTCAGATTTGGCCGCGATCCGTGAGCTTACAGAGTACGAGGGGTGGACATTTGGTGTCATTACGCTCGACACCGCTCTGCTCGATGATACGATCGAGCGCGTGAATATCACGCTGCCACGCCGCGTATTGCGCCGCCTTGATGCGCGGGCTCGGGCAGCAAACCAAAGTCGTTCGGGCTTCAACGCGCATCTGACGTTGGCGGAACCGCGCCATTAATCCAGACAGCAGGGGAATGCGCTACCTTTACTGTGCCGATGCTCCAATCAACCGTAAACGAAGCCACCGCGACAACGTGTCGATCAGCGCCACGGTGATAAGGATCAGCACGATCACATACGCCACCTGATCCCATGCGTTGATCTGGATACGCTCAGACAGCCGCAGCCCGATCCCGCCAGCGCCGACCAAGCCCAGGATGGTGGCCTCGCGCGAGTTGGATTCAATCGAATAGAGGGCCTGGCTGATCATCACCGGCAGGATTTGCGGCACAACTCCATAGCGCAACTCCGCGATCCGGCTTGCCCCGGTGGAACGTATGCCGTCGATCTGTTTCGTGTCGATATTCTCGATCGCCTCGGCGAACAGCTTCGACAGCACGCCGGTCTCCGCCACCATGATCGCCAGAATGCCGGCGATTGGCCCCAATCCGACCGCGCGGACAAACACCAACGCCCAAATGAACTGATCCAGGCCACGGCAACCGTCGAATATCCGCCGTGTCAGGAACCGGAACACCCTGTTGGGTACGATGTTGCGCGCGCCGAGAAACCCGAGCGGGAGGGCAATGATCACGGCCAGAAACGTCCCGAGAAACGCCATGGCCACCGTCTCAATCATCGACCTGATCAGTTCCGCATGGTCCCACTGGGCGAATTGACTCCAGTCGACCATCAGTCGAACGATTATCCACAGTTTCGGCAGCCCGGTGAAAACGCGAACCAGGTCGAAGAGCCACAGTAAATAAACCAGATACGCGAATGCACCGATGCCAATGGCCACCTGCAGGGTGCGATAAGCGGGCGCCTTCCGCGGCAGCAAATGCGCGGCCGAGGCGCTCATCCCAAGGCTCCGATCAACCGGTGGCGCACGCGCTCGGACAAAAGATCTATCACGACGACGATCAACAAGATCAGGATGCAGATGGCACTGACTTCCTCGTAAATGTTGAAGCCGATCACCCGTTTAAGCTCCGATCCGATTCCGCCCGCGCCGACAAACCCGATGATTGTTGACGACCGGACATTTATCTCAAACCGCAGCAAGCCATAGCTCATAAAACCGGGCAGCATCTGAGGCACCACGCCATAGCGCATCTGCGCCAGCCAGCTTCCCCCGCTCGCGCGCACGCCCTCGACTGGGCGAAGGTCAGCATTTTCGTTCAACTCCGAAAACAATTTCCCCAATGTGCCAGTGGTATGGATAGCGATCGCGACGACACCGGCCAACGGACCGATCCCGTACGGCCAGACCAGAATAAAAGCCAGCACGACCTGCGGGATCGTCCGCATGAATTCCAGCAGGCGGCGGGTGACGAAACCCACATAACGGTTGGCGGTGAGATTCCGTGCCGCTGGAAACGACATCGCGAAAGCTGTGCAATAGCCGAGCACCGTGGCGAGGATCGCCATCTGAATGGTCTGCCAAAGCAACCGTGCATAAACGTTGAAGCGATAGAACCAATAAGCAATCGATTGCGGTTCCTTTACACCGCCGAGCAGGTGCGGGAGGGACAAAACGGCGATGGGCGGCGAGTTCTGGCTCGGCTGGATAGAGAACAGCTTCGCGAAATACTCGCCAATCTTTGGCACACCCTCGAGGATCCTGGACGGCGAGAAATCGGTCCACACCGCTGAAACCAAGAACAGCAGGACCAGTATGACAAAGATCAGTATGGTCTCGGTGCGCTTTGCCCGCCGCAGCGCGCCGAAACGCTGTTCAAATAATTGCCAGGCGGGGTCAGCTGTCGCCATCCGCGATCAGGTCCGGTTGCCGCGACGTTCGGCCTCACGCAGGTCGATGATGTCCTTGTAGAGATCCATCGTCGCCGGTACGTAGCCGACTCCGGCACCCGCCTCAACCAGGTCGTAAACATCGCGATGCGATTTTGGCAGGTCCAGCATGAAGTCACCGAATTCCTGCTTGAGACTGGCCGGAAGCGCGCTACGCATGGCCCATGGACCATTGGGAATTTTACCCGATTGCCAAATGATATTGACGTCGGACATTTTCAGCATGCCTCGGTCGACCATCGAACGCAAATTGCCTCGGCTATAGCCTTCGGACTTCTCTCCCTGCCCCGATGTCCAGGTCACGCAAGCATCGTATTGTTTGTTGAGCATCGCGACGACACCCTGTTCATGCCCGCCCGCGAACCCGGTCCGCGTGAAATACTTCCCGTCGGCAAGATCGATCCCGTGCGTCTTTAGTGTGGCGCTCGGGATCAGATAACCGGAGGTTGAGTTCGGATCAGCCCATGCCAGCGAGTGGCCCTTCATTTCCTCGATCGAGGTGATCCCAGAATCCTTCCGCGTCACCATCACCGAATAGTAATAGGTGGAACCGTCTTTTTCCTGTGGCACGATGATCGGTTCGACGCATTTGCAATCGAGCCACGTGCCGGCGAAGCCTGACGCACCGAACTCGGCGGCTTCCAACTGCCCAGCGGCGATGCCTTGCATAACTCCGGCGTAATCGGCGGAAGGGAACAACTTTACCGGAACGCCAAGTTTCGCCTCCAGCAATCTCTGAAAACCATCGTAGCTCTTGAGCCGGTCCTGGGTGTTTTCACCGCCAAGGATGCCAATGCGAAACTCTTTGATGGAGCCTTTCCAATCTCGCGCCTTCGCCGGCCGGCCAAGACCTGGCGTGAGCAGGCCGGCGAGCGCGAAGCCCGCGAACGTGCGTCGAAGCATCATGATGTCCCCCGTTATGAACTAAGTGCGCACCATGGCGGGCATGGCGGCGGCGGGCAGGCTGGTCGAGGTGATGCGCTGATCGATGCCGCTGCCCTCGTGATCACCGTAAATATCGCGCAGCACCGGATCGGTCAGTCTCTCCGGTGCGCCGTCGAAAACGATCCGGCCCGCCGCCATGCCGATAACCCGTCCACAATAGGCGCGGGCTGTATCGAGAGTGTGCAAATTGCACAGTACGGTGATGCCGTCGTGTTGGTTTATGTCGGCCAGCGCGTCCATCACAACCTTGGCGTTCATCGGATCGAGCGAGGCGATCGGCTCGTCGGCCAGTATGATGTCGGGCTTCTGCATCAGCGCCCGCGCGATCGCGACGCGCTGTTGCTGGCCGCCCGATAAAGCGTCGGCGCGGTTCACCGCGAACTCCGCCAGGCCCATGCGATCCAGGGCGTTGATGGCGTCGACGCGTTCCTCCTCGGTGAAGAGTTTCAGCAGCATGCGTGGGCCGCCGATGTCATGGAGCCGACCGCACAGCACATTGGTCAGCACGTCCAGCCGATGCACCAGGTTGAACTGCTGGAAGATCATCGCGGTCCGCGCGCGCCAGCGGCGCAGCGCCTTACCGCGCAACGCCGTGATGTCGACGCCATGGCATCGGACCGTGCCTTCGGTCGGTTCGATCATCCGGTTGATCAGGCGCAGCAGTGTGGATTTTCCAGCGCCGGAGCGACCGATGATGCCGATCATCTCACCCGCGTCGATACGCAGATTGGCATTGGCGACGGCGATATTCGCGCCAAAATGGCGGCTGAGATGCACGAGTTCCAGCACGATCGACCTGCTATCCATTCCCCATTGGTGCCGCCCGAACCGGCGAGCAGACAGCATCGGATAGCAGTGGCTCGGGGTGGGTAGTGTTACAATTTAATGACTCGTAAGGCGCTTAGGCTTTCGAACAGCGCGTTACCTCATAACAATATTATATAAGGGTCATCTACTGGCGATTGGCGCGGCGCTCCGCCTCTCGCAGTTCGATCATTCCATTATAGATATCGAGCGTCGCATCTTCATAACCCACGCCGGTTCCTTGCTCTATCGAATCGTAAACGTCTTTGTGGCTGACTGGCAGGTCGCGCATGAAATCGTGGAACTCACGTTTGAGATCCGCTGGCAGAGCTGATCGCACGGCCCAAGGGCCATTGGGCACTTTGTCGGACCGCCAAATGATATTGACGTCGGCCATTTTCAGCATGCCCTTATCGACCATCGACCGCAGCACACCGCGAGTGAACCCAGTGGATTGATCGCCCTGACCGGATGTCCAAACCACGCACGCATCGTATTGCCGGTTCAGAACAGCGATGACGCCTTGCTCATGTCCGCCCGAGAATCCCGTGCGCGAAAAGTATTTGCCATCTGTGAGATCGATGCCCTTCGCCCGCAGTGTGGCGCTGGGGATCAGGTAACCGGACGCGGAATTTGGATCGGTGAAAGCCAGCGAGTGGCCTTTCATGTCGTCGATTGAACTGATCCCGGAGTCTTTGCGTACGACCATCGCGGCGATATAAAAAATCGATCCATCTTTCTCCTGAGGCACCACCACCGGCTCAACGCAATGGCAATCCAGCCATGTTCCGGCAAACGCCGCTGGGCTGAACTCGGTCGCATCGAGTTGTCCGGCGGCGAGGCCCTGCATCACCCCGGCGTAATCCGCAGCCGGAAACATCTTTACTGGGATGCCTAGTTTCTCCTGCAACAACTTCTGAAAGGCGTCGTAACGCTTAAGCCGGTCCTGCGTATTCTCGCCCCCCAATAGACCGATGCGGAATTCCTTTACCTGCGATTTCCAGTCCTGCGCCCATGCAAGCGCAGGGACGACCGTCGAGATGAGAGCCAGTTGAGCGAGATGACGGCGCCGCATTGAAGTCGTCCTTTTCATTGCTCAGAGCCGAGCGAGAATTGGCTGCGTGGCGGAGGGCAAGCTGACACTGGTGATCCGCTCATCGATCTTGCCGTCCGTCTCGCCATAAATCGCGAGTAGCGAGGCCTCGGTCAGCACTTCGGGGGGACCGTCGAACACGATCCGGCCCGCCGCCATGCCGACGATTCGGCGGCAATAGGCGCGCGCGGTATCGAGCGTATGCAGATTGCAGACCACAGTGATGCCGTCGCGCCGGTTCAAATCAGCCAGCGCGTCCATCACCAGCTTCGCGTTCGACGGATCGAGTGAGGCGATCGGTTCGTCCGCCAATACCATCGTTGGGCGTTGCATCAGTGCTCGCGCGATCGCCACACGCTGCTGTTGCCCTCCTGAGAGTTCATCGGCCCGGTTCATCGCGACCTCGAATAATCCCAGACGGTCGAGCAGGGCGACCGCGCGTGTTTGTTCCGCTTTGGTAAACCAGCGCGCCATCATTCGCGGCGCCGGGACCTCTGTCAGTCCGCCAATCAGGACATTGGTCAGCACGTCCAGCCGGTTCACGAGGTTGAACTGCTGGAAAATCATCGCGGTCCGCGCCCGCCATTTCCGCAACGCGCGCCCGCGCAGTTTGGTGATATCCACGCCGTCGGCCAGGATCGAACCCTCGGACGGCTCGAGCAGGCGGTTGATCAGCCGCAATAGAGTTGATTTGCCGGCGCCGGAGCGACCGATGACGCCGGTCATTTCGCCAGCCTCGATCCGCAAATTGGCGTCATCGACCGCGAGCGTGGCGCCAAACCGCCGGCTTAGATGCACAAGTTCCAGCACGATCGCTTCACGGGTCCAATATGGTACCAGCCGTACGGCCCAGGAGTGGGCGCGGCGGTATCATCAAACGGTAACAATTCAGGGGAAGCCGGACAATGGCCGTTGGCCGGATCAAGGTTTGGCGTGGGCACCGGGATTCCTGACGGGCACGCCGGACGGTATGGAAAGCTTGACGGTTCTTCGTTTGTTCTTTATAGATCACTCCGGCGACGGGGCCGAATTCTCCGTCGTTGTAGGTCGTGTTACGGATCGGCTACCCGCGCTCTTTCCCGGCCATTATGTAGCAACCTCAACCATTTTCGTTGGTGTTAACTGAAGGTTAAGAATGGCTGAACGGTGCCGTTAAGCCTTTGGCTACCATTGACGATCAATATCCCCAATTTCAGTCACTCCGGGTTACCCCATTTGCCGAACAGCTAACGCCCATCGGAACTGCCATCGTGCTGTTGCATTGCTGGGGTAAACGTGTTGCGGTTCGAGTCGCAGACGCAGCCAAAAGGGCTGTCAAGAGAAAAATTCGGTCCTATTTATCATTCTGGTACCGACCGAGAGGTGAGACGATGGACGTTTATCGGGTGCTTGCGCACTGGGACGATGACGCCAAAGTATGGTGGGCCGAAAGTGACGAAGTTCCAGGCCTGGCATCGGAGGCTTCGACGTTTGAACAACTGACCGACAACGTTCATTCTCTGGCTCCAGAGCTTGTTTTACTAAACAAGGGCGTGACGACTACGTTTCGGATAGAACTAGTGCGCGATTAAGCGGACAAAATCACCGGGGTGAAATGGCTGGAGCCCTGTACCGGGAGCTTACTGATCTCTTGAAGGCTGCCGGATGCAACTTCCACAGACAAGGCGCAGGAAGCCAGGAAATCTGGCGTAGTCCGCGTACGGGCTATTTCTCGGTTCCAAGCAATATCAGCAGTCGGCATTTGGCAAACCGGATTCTAAAAGAGGCGGGGTTACCTAGGGCCTTTTAGGGTCGCGGTCGTCATCCAGCGCGGTCACAGTCCTGTTGCTGTAGCGATGCTCGATACCGATTGGATTTCCTTCCTTGTCAGCCACCAGTCCTATTCCGGCGTTACATAAAGCTCGCTCGATGGCAGCCTTGTTGTTGGCGATTGGTTCCCGGCGTTTCTTCTCAAAGTCGCGCACGGTGCTTAAGGAGACGTTGGCGAGCCGAGCCAGGCTCCCGCCATGTCGGCACTTCGGCAGCCCCTAGAACGTATGCGCGGCGTTCAGGACTGAAAGCGTTGAACTGAGCCTTGCATTCGACCGTCACTCGTGAAAACCCTTGTCGTCGGGCAAAAGTCTGTTCCCTCGCGGAGGAAACCGTCCGCTTGGCGCGAGCAGGCCAATGTCTCAGTCACGACTGGCCTGCTCGGGCCAGGAATCAGGGAAGGAAGCAAATGAAGGCGCTCACCCGGGAGCAGGTCGACTCCTACCGCTACAACGGCTTCCTCTTTCCCATTCCGGCCCTCACGCCAGAGGAAATCGCCACCTGCCTCGCCGGTCTGGAGCGGCTCGAGGCGGAACTCGGTTCGGCTGTCGCCGACGCCGACGTCAAATGGCGTTCCCACGCTTATGCGCATTCCCCTTGGTTCAATACCCTGATCCGCCATCCGAAAATCCTCGACGCGGTCGAGGACGTGATCGGCCCAAACATCCTTGTCTGGACCAGCACGTTCTTCATCAAGGAGCCAAAGTCGCCGACCTTCGCGGCCTGGCACCAGGACGGCACCTATTTTGGCCTGGACCCGCACGAGCAGGTTTGCGCCTGGGTCGCGCTGACGGACGCCACCAGGGAGGCCGGTTGCATGGAACATCTGTCCGGTCGCGGTGCGGCCCGCCAGTTGCGCCACGCTCCACTTGGCCTGGTGAACAGCATCAACCGCGCCGGCCAGACAATCACCGAGCCATTCGATGAAACAAGCCCGGTGGCGATGGCGCTGCCGGCGGGCTCATTCTCGTTGCATCATGAATTTTCGGTACACACCTCGGCGCCCAACAACGCCTCACATCGGCGGGTCGGGATCGGTCTCAACTACGTTCCGACCCATATCCGCGTGAACAGTCCTGTTCGTTTGTGCGCGATGCTCGTGCGTGGCGAGGACACATACGGTCACTTCGACCTGATCGACCCGCCCTCAGCCGAGCGTGACGCGGCAGCACTCGCGGTCCATCAACAGGTGAGCGATCGTTATCGGGAGAACTATCAAATCCAGGTAACCCGCCACGAACAGCAGTACGCGGTGGCCGGAGGGTAGTTTCGCCTCAACCTCCCGAGGTTTTCGTGGCGATCGTCCGGACCAGATCGCCGACCGAACGGAGTGCGTCCAGTTCTCGCGTGGTGAAGCGGATTTTCCACGCTTCTTCGCTCGCCATGATGATTTCGATTTGCTTGAACGAATCCCAGCCTTGCACGTCTTTGGCATTCAATTCGGGAGTCAGCGCCAGATCGTCGCGCAGGAACACATCGTGGAAGATCGTGGTCAGCGCGGGATAAATCTCGGCTTCGGTCGCCATTGGGTCACCCCTCGGTCACATGGATGAACGTTTCAGCCGGCTGAAAACCGGTCAGGTCGAGCACCGCCCGGCTCCCGCCTGAAGCATCGGTCTCCATCGCGGTGAATCCGAGCTTCGCGTAGTGGTCCTTGACCATGCCGTTCTTCTTGGTGGGGATGTATTCGCCCACCAGCCGTCGCGCGCCCAATCTGCTTGCCTCGAAGCAGATCAGGTTCAATGTGGTCGGTTCCACCTGGCGGCCGAGTACGCGGCAGCTCATGAGCCACGTGTCGATCAACAGATCTTTGTTCGGCTGCAAGCGGCCAATCACGATCGCGATCACCCCGTTGTCGCCGAATCGGTCGAACAGTCGCAGTTGCAGTCCGAAGGCCTCGGGGTCAGCCATCACAGCGATCACATCTTCCTCGGTGTAGCGCCGCGTAGTCAGGTTGAACTGGTTCGATTTGTTGATCAGTTGCGCGATCCGCTGCAGTCCTATCCGGTCGAACGGCCTGACGATCAACCGCATTTCCAGCCCGCGCAGATACGCCGGGAGATCGGTGGCCGAGGCCTTCAGCGCGTCCCTGGCCTTGTTACCCTGATATTGGCTGGTCCTTTCGCGGTCCTCATCGGTGACCGCGAGGCCTTCGAAATACCCGGCGTCGGCGAGCGCGACAGGATAGCCGGTCGGATCGTCCGAAACCTCGGGCACCGCGACCATCGGCAATTCCTGGCGCACCAGGTTTCGTTCAAATGGGTTGTCATCGACGAAAACCAGCGAATCCAGGCCGATATTCAACGCCTCGGCGATCGCGCGGATATTCGCGGGTTTGTCCGACCAGTTGGCTATGAAGCTCGAGATATCGCCGCGGCGCAGAACCATATCGGGATGTTTCTCGAACGGCTCCAAAGCGTTGGGTTCATCGTTCTTGGAGCAAACGGCCAGGATGACCCCTCGCCGGCTGAGCTCGCGCGCGTAGTCCTGGAACGCGACATAGGCCTCACCCAACGGTGAACCCTGGCCGATTTCGATGCCCTCCATGCCGTCGTCGCCGATCACTCCGCCCCAAATGGTGTTGTCGAGGTCCAGTACCAGGCATTTGAACGACCGTCCTTGTTTGGCCGCGACCCACCGTCCGACGAGATCTCCGTACATCGGTGCGGCGGTATGGCTGACTTCCTGTTTGGCGCGATGCCACAGTGCGGGATCGTGCCAGGAACGCGTTCCGTCACGCGCCGCCCGATCGTCGATGGACAGGATATCGACGCCCTCTTCCTCCGCCATCGTCCGCAGCCGTGCATTGAGACGGCCGAGGAACGCGGGGCGAGACCCGGCGAGCCGGTGCTCATTGTTGCCCAAAAGCGGGAGATGCACCGGCAGGGCGGCCTGATGCAGAACAGGGCACCGCAGCGATTCCCGGACCTGCTGCCAGGTGGAGCGAATTCGTTCCGTGACCTCAGTTAGTGCCGCGTCGGCGGCTTCCGCGTCCATCGCCGCGGTGACGCCTGCTGTCAGGTCGTGCGCGTCCAGTGCGAGCAGCACGGCGGTTGGTCGGAATGCATGCAGCGCTGATTGCGGGTCGGACAATTCCTGCCGGTACTGGCCGTAATCGTTCTCGTACGTGTCGATCCAGATGCCCCGGCGAAGGCCGGCGACCCGAATGGCCGGCAGCAAATGCGCGAGCGTGCTCGACCCGAGCACCGCCAGGCGCACCGGCTTCGTCGCCAACCCCTCTGGCGGACCCGGCAACAGGCGTCGGAGTGTTTCGTCCAATGCGTTGGTCAGTACGAAATTGATGCGCGCACCCGCGAGAGCGACCGCGTTGTCCCAAACCGAGCCAGGCTCGTTGGCCAGTCCGCGTAGGCGAACGCGCCAATCCAGGATTTCGGGCAGCCAATGCAATTCCGTCATCTCATGCCCTCCATACGGATGCAGTCTGACGGCGCGGCCGTGCACAGCGAAGCCGCGTCAACGTTCGTCCAATTTCTGTGCCTGCGGGTTCCCCCGGGCGGGAAACGTCAGATGTTGCCCGCGGGAGGGGCGACCACGGAAGGAATGGTCCATAGCAGAATTTGGAAGTCGCGCATCAACGACCACGACCGGATATACGCGAAATCGAATTCCACCCGCTTGCGGAGCTTTTCCTCGGTATCTGTATTGCCGCGCCAGCCATTCACTTGCGCCCAACCGGTCATCCCCGGCTTGACGCGATAGCGCAGCATGTAGTCCGGCATGACCTCGGCGTAAATACGGCCGTCCGCCTTCGCGCGCGGCGCATGTGGGCGAGGTCCGACCAACGACATATGGCCGAGGACGACGTTGATAATCTGCGGCAATTCGTCGATCGAATATTTCCTCAGATACCGCCCAACCCGTGTGACCCGGTTGTCCCCGCGAAAGACCAGCGTCTCGCTGCTGGCGTCCGCCTGCGCTACATGCAGGCTGCGGAATTTGTAGATGTTGAAGCTGCGGCCGTACTGCCCGGACCGGGCCTGCCGGAAGAATACCGGCCCAGTACTATCGAGCTTGATGATGAGCGCGACGATGGCGAACAGAACCGCCAGCGGGATGAGCAACAAGGCGGAAACGACAAGGTCGCAGGTGCGTTTCAGGATCGCGCCAACCGCTGAGAAAGGCGGCAGCATCAAGGTGGGCAGAACGACGCCATCAAGCTGCTCGGTATCGTACGCGTGCAGTGCCGGAGGGATCTGGTCGGGGAGGAGGCGGACTGTGAGCGGCAGGAAGCGCAGCCGGTGTATCAGTTCTGAAATGCGCTCACCCGCCGACCAAGGCAGTGCCATATAAACATCGTGCAGTTCATGATCGATCAGATAGCTGGTCAGGTCGTCGATATGACCCAGGCACGGCAATTTCCCGCTGAGCGGGCCAGTACGCGAGATACGGTCATCGAAGAAGCCGACCGGTTGAGCGCGGCGATGGGGATCTGCCTCAAGTTGCCGCAGCATTCTGGCCGCGGCCTCGCTATTCCCGATGAAAGCTACCGGCCGAGGCCGCGGCGACAGGATGAGCGAGCGGTCGGCAAGGTGAAACGCCCCGATGCGTGTAATCACAATGCCCGCGAGAGCCAGCGCGTACCAAAGCAGTGCAGCCGCGAAAGTGACCAGCGAAGGGAGCAGCAACGCAATGCTGACAATAAAGATCGCGCCTAGCGTCCGGATCGCGCCGCCCCACTCGCGTCCGTCCGGCAGTTTGACCGATGTGCCGGTTAGCAAGGTTGCCGCGAAATAGGCCGCGGCCATTGCATCTGGAGACGGAATACCGGCGGCTGGCCTCAGCCAGGTATGGATCAGATCGCCGCTCGCCAGCACCCATATCGCCTCGATGGTGAGGATCGCGGCGCGGAACAAACCGAGCCGTACCCTCGATAACCATGTGGAGACGAGCGTCGCCCCGGGGAGCTCGGTGTTGACCGTTCCCATCACAGCGCTTCGCATGCGCGAGTTCCTTTTGCGAGAGCGCCTGATTACCCGGTGAACGTTAACAGATTGCTACCAGCGCGAGCCTATTCGCGATCAAAGTCGTTCAGCCCGCATCGGCGTCGCCGACCTCAGGTTCGACGCGGCCGCGCTGACGGCGTCCGAGCGAAAGCTCGGTGACGATGCCGTGCAGGGTCCGGAGTTCCTGTTCGGTCGCCTCGCCGCGCTGGAAGAAATGGCGAATGTTGCGGACCATTCCACGCCGTTTCGGGAGATTGCGGAGGAAGCCGCATGCGTCGAGTTCGGCTGTCAGATGCACCAGAAACTCCTCCAGCCTCGCCTTGTTCGCCACCTGCGTTTCGTTGGTCATGAACTCGTGCGGCGGCGTTCCATCCTGAACGGTCCACCACTCATAGGCCATGATCATGACCGCTTGCGCCAGGTTCAGCGACATGAACCCGGGGTTCAGCGGAATGCGGACCAGAGCGTCCGCATGCGCCATGTCGTCGTTGTCGAGACCCGCGCGCTCCGGTCCGAACAACAGACCAACCCGCAGTCCTCGCGCGGCGATCGCGTGTAACTCGACCGCCGCGCCGCGCGCGGTCAGCACCGGCTTGATGATGTGGCGCGGCCTGGGACAGGTGGCCAGAACGTGGGGCAGATCACCCACCGCTTCAGCCACGCTGGCGTGCACGGTCGCCGCGTCGAGGATACGGTCC
>Ga0302324_100013850_pt1 | contig 16308 bp, 11 predicted proteins | sample Palsa_T0_1_FD_201949 | JGI IMG/M metagenome (GOLD analysis project Ga0302324, IMG submission 201949) | Peat permafrost microbial communities from Stordalen Mire near Abisko, Sweden - Palsa_T0_1 | ecosystem: Environmental > Terrestrial > Soil > Palsa > Peat permafrost | place: Sweden: Abisko...
CCAGTGGTGGGCGCACCAGGTCATAGGCCCCGCCATGCAGGGCAGTGAATCCTTCAGCGAAGGGCTCGCTCAATACAGCGCACTGATGGTGATGAAAAAAGAGTACGGTCCGCAGAAGATGAGCCGATTCCTGAAATATGAGCTCGACAACTACCTCCGCGGCCGGGCACAGGAAAAAGAATACGAAAACCCGCTCATGCGTACGGAAGGCCAAAGCTATATCCACTACAGTAAGGCAAGCCTTGTCTATTATTATTTACAGGAAATGATCGGCGAACAACAGCTCGATGCTATTCTGAAGAAGATCGTCACCCAATACGCGTACACCAATCCCCCCTTCCCTACCGCCTTCAATATCGTGGACCAACTCAAAGCCGGCACTCCCGACTCCCTGTCTTATCTTATCTCCGATATGTTTGAAAATATCACCCTCTTCAATAACAGCGTCGACACCGTCACCGTCACTAAGATTGCCGACCACCGCTTCCAGGTAAAAATGAAATTGCTGTGCGAGAAGATCCGTTGCGACAGCCTCGGGAATGAACACAATGTACCCATGGACGACTACATCGACGTGGGCATTTTCGAAAGGAACCACCAGGACGGGTCATTGCTGGGAAATAGCCTCCTGACCAGGAGGATCAAGATCCATGGCGATACGACGCTCACTTTCATTGTACCTAAATGGCCCTACCAGGTAGGCGTCGATCCCTATCACTATTTGATTGACAAAATCACAGAAGATAACATGAAGATCGCGTTTTGACGGCCACTCCCGCGTGGCCCTTCAGTCACAGCGCCCACACCCTCGTGCGCCGCTCCCTACTACCAATACACCGTATACAACGTGATCAGTATCGCAACGATCAGCATCGCCCCTATCGCAAAACCCTTCGACACCTTGAACATGCTCGTATCGACGATCAGCCCCTTGGTGACCACCCCTCGCTTGTTCTCCACGAAATTGATGATCGCCATCCCGGCTATACAAATCAGGAAGACAAAACCCATCCTGTCCAGGAACGGTATCTCAAAAGCACCATGGTTATCCGGGTTCGGCTGGAAAAACCCGTAAGGCGTCAGCCAGCTCAGGTCTACCCACATAGGAAGGAACTTAAAGATAATCGACAACACCAGCCCCCCTATCATCGCAAACATAGCCGCATTCGCCGTCGTCCGCTTCCAGAAAAAACCCAACAGGAACATCGCCAGGATGCCCGGCGATACAAAACCCGTATATTCCTGGATATAATTGAAGCCCTGCTTGCCCTCTCCCATCAGCTTCTCACCGATCACCAGCGACATCAGCACCGCCAGCAGCATCGACACGATCACCGCGATCTTACCGGTGATGACCAGCTTGCTTTCGTCAGCCTCCTTGTTGATGGCCTTCTTATAAATGTCCAGCGTAAAAATCGTTGCAATACTATTGGCCTTACCCGCCAAACTGGCCACAATGGCTGCCGTCAGCGCCGCAAAGGCGATTCCCTTGAATCCCTCCGGCAATAACGTCATCAGGTTGGGATAGGCCTTGTTCACGTCTACCGCACCGGTATGGCTCAGCATCCCCGCATGGAACATTCCTTTCTGATACAGCACATACGCGCCGATCCCCGGCAACACCACGATCAACGGCATCAGCAGCTTCAGAAAGGCCGCAAACAGGATACCGCTGCGCGCCGTCTTCAGGTCAGCCCCCAGCGCCCGCTGCGTGATATATTGGTTGCACCCCCAGTAATTCAGGTTCGTGATCCACATCCCGCCGATCAATACAGACAGGCCCGGCAGACTGACATAATTGGGGTTGTTCTTTTTAAAGATCATATGGAAATGGTCACTGGCCGTGGACGTCATGATCCGGAACCCATTCAGCAATCCCGTCTGCCCCGACTTTGCCGCCACCAGGTGGAGAGCAATATAGGTCGCCACCAGCCCGCCCAGGATCAGAAAGAACACCTGGATCACATCCGTGTACCCGATCACCTTCATCCCCCCTAGCGTGATCACCACCGCAAACACCGCCAGCAACGCTATACAGGTATAGACGCTGATGCCAGAAATGCTGCTCACCGCCAGCGCACCCAGGTACAGGATCGACATCAGGTTGACCACAATGTACAACGCCAGCCAGAAGATCGCCATGATCATGGCGACCGTTCCGTTATACCGCTGATTCAGGAACTGCGGCATCGTGTAGATCTTATTCTTCAGGTAGACAGGGATAAAAAAGACAGCGACAATGACCAACGTCGCCGCCGCCATCCATTCATACGTCGAAATGGCCAGGCCCAGCCGAAATCCGGAGCCGCTCATCCCGATCATCTGTTCCGCGGAAATGTTGGAGGCGATCAGGGAAGCGCCGATGGCCCACCAGGTCAGCGACCCCTCTGCCAGGAAATAATCTTTCGAACTGGTTTGCTTGGCCTTCTTCCGGTTATAGATCCACAGCCCATAACAGGCGACAATCACAAAGTAGATGAAGAATACTACATAATCCAGCGGTTGTAACATTTGCATATGGTAGCGATAAGTTAGTTATGGACGGCCTTGTTCATTACCGGGGCCCGCCCGGTTGCGGGCTAAAAATAGGAAAAATTGACAGATGTTATCCGTCAATTTTAATTAAATGTCAAATATACCGGTTGATCAGGTTCTCCAGGTATTCCTGGCGCCCGCTGATGACCTTGGGCTCCCCGTTAGCGATCGCATAATCCCGCAGGTCCGTGAGGCTCAGGCTGCCCTTCTCGAACCCCGCCCCCTGCCCACCGTCGAAGCTCGCATAGCGCTCCCCCCTGATAGTCCGATACTCTGATTTTTGCAGGATGTTGTCGGCCACCAGCAGCGCCCGGGCAAAAGTATCGATGCCTCCGATATGCGCATGGAAGAGGTCTTCCGCATCAGTGGAATTACGCCGCCGTTTGGCGTCAAAGTTGATCCCGCCGCCCTGGAAGCCGCCGCCCTCAAGGATAATCAACATGGCTTCCACCAGCTCGTTGATGTTGTTAGGGAACTGATCGGTATCCCAACCGTTCTGGTAATCGCCACGATTGGCATCCATCGAACCCAGCATACCCGCATCCACAGCCACTTGCAGCTCGTGTGTGAAGGTGTGACCGGCCAGCGTGGCGTGGTTGACCTCGATATTCAGCTTGAAATCTTTCAGCAGGTCATATTGACGCAGAAACCCGATCACCGTCGCACTATCATAGTCGTATTGGTGCTTCGTCGGCTCACAAGGCTTCGGTTCGATAAAAAAGGTTCCCTTGAAACCCTGCTTCCTGGCGTAGTCCTTCGCCGTATGCAGGAATCGCGCAAGATGTTCCTGCTCCCGTTTCATATTCGTGTTCAGCAGGCTCATATATCCTTCCCGGCCTCCCCAGAACACATAATTCTGTCCCCCCAGGGCTATCGTGGCGTCCAGCGCCGCCTTCACCTGTGCCCCCGCATGCGCCAGCACATGAAAATCGGGATTAGTCGCAGCGCCATTCATATATCGCCGGTTGGAGAAAAGATTGGCCGTTCCCCACAACAACTTCACCCCGCTGGCAGCCTGCTTTTCCTTCGCATAATCCGTCAGGGCCTGCAGCCGCTTTTCATTGTCCGCGACATCATTGGTATAATCGACGACATCCACGTCATGAAAACAATAGAAAGGCAGTTCCAGCTTCGTGATGAATTCGAATGCCGCATCCATTTTATCCTTCGCCCGCGCAATCGGATCTGCCTTCTCGTTCCAGGGATACAAATGTGTCGGTTCCCCGAAAGGATCCGCCCCGTTACCTACAAACGAGTGCCAATACGCAACGGCAAAACGCAAATGCTCCTTCATGGGCTTACCGGCAATGACCTTATCCGCATCATACCAACGATAGGCGAAAGGATTATTCGTCCCCACCCCCTCATATTTAATGTGCCCGATCCCTTTGAAAAATTCCTTCTGTCCAATAATAACTGGCATAGCTTATTTTTTAAAATATTATAAAAACTTCTCCAATGCGCCTCTCCACCGCCCGTACAACTCCTCATATTCCTCACCCTTAGTCGGCTCCACCCTCCCCACCGGCTTCAGCCCGGCAAAAGCTTCTTTCGCATCGGTGAAAATACCGGCTCCGATGCCCGCACCCAACGCCGCCCCGACACTGCCATCGCTGTTATATAATTCCACCGGCACATTCGTCGCATTCACAAACGCCTCCGTAAAGACAGGGCTCAGGAACATATTCGTCTTTCCTGCCCGGATAACCGCAGGGCTCATCCCGTTCTCCCGCATGATGTCCAGCCCATAACGGAAGCTGAACGCGATCCCTTCCTGCCCCGCCCGGTATAAATGCGCCGGTCCATGCACGTTAAGGTCGATATCCAGCAACTGCGCGCCGATAATACGGTTGTAAAAGATCCGCTCAGCCCCGTTGCCGAACGGCAATACCGTCAATCCCGCACTCCCCGGACCAATCCGCATCGCCTCCGCATTCAGCCGGTTGTAATCCCATCCGCCTCCCGCTCCCGCCGCGTCCGCGCCACTCGCGCCAGGTCCCATGCCTCCCACTAAATCCCTTATCCACCGGTTCATGATCCCCGTCCCGTTGATGCACAACAATACCCCGATCCGTCGCGCACGCGGCAAGTCTTCGGCAGCCGCCGGAGAATAATTCACGTGTGCAAAACTATTCACCCGCGATCCCGGATCATATGTCAGTTGATCGCTCACCCCATAGATCACCCCCGAGGTACCCGCCGTAGCCGCCACCTCACCAGGTTCCAGGACATTTAAAGACAGGGCGTTATTGGGCTGATCGCCCGCTTTGTACGTCACGGGTATCCCTTTTGTCAGTTGCAGCGCCTTCGCCACATCCGCCGTGACACCCCCATGCGCGCCAAACAAAGGCCTGATCGCAGGAATGAATCGTTTATCGAACCCAAAAGTTTGAAAGACATCTTCAGATAACGCATCAGCCTTGAAATCCCAGAAGATACCCTCCGATAAGGCCGAAATATGCGTCGTCACCTGCCCCGTCAGGCGCAGGGCGATAAAATCACCCGGTAACATCACCTTGTCGATCTTCTCATAGATCGCCGGTTCCTGATCCTTTACCCAGGCCAGCTTGGCTGCTGTAAAATTACCGGGAGAATTCAACAGCCGCTCCAGGCTCCGCTGTTCGCCAATAGTGGCAAAGGCCCGGTCCCCATAAGGCACCGCCCGGCTGTCACACCAGATAATGCTGTCCCGCAGCACCCGCTGGTCCTTGTCCACCAGCACCAGCCCATGCATCTGATAGGCAATCCCGATCGCCGCAATGTCTGCCGGATCATACGCCTTCGTCGCATGCACCTTACGAATGGCTTGCTGTACATATTCCCACCATGTTTCCGGCGATTGCTCTGCCCACCCCGGGTGCCTGGACACAATAGCGGCCTCACTGTCTGGATACTGTGCACTGGCCAGCACCGCCAACGTAGCCGTGTCCACTACAGATACTTTGATAGAAGAAGTGCCCAGATCGATACCTAATAACAACATGGCAAACAAAATTTTAAGTCCCCAATAGTTCATCCGCCCCAACCGTCGGTCCATCGATCCAACCAATCTACCCGCCAACCCTCCGGCTCGTCCACCCTCCCCATCGGGACGCCGCAGCCCATCCACCCAACCCCTCGGGAAACGGGAATAAATATAGTACCTTTTTTGAAATTGTAACCGATTGCATTATATTTTTTAAAATTGTTATTTTTACACATTAATGGCTAACTATTTATGACGGGAAAAAAGGATATCACGATTTATGATCTGGCCAGGGTACTCAGCCTCTCGCCCGCCACAGTCAGCAGGGGACTCAAAGATCATCCCGCCATCAATATCAAGACGCGCAAACGGATCATGGACGCCGCCAAAGAAATGGGGTACCGCTCCAACAGCTTTGCCAGCAACCTCCGGATGCAAAAGACCCACACCATCGGGATCATTGTCCATGAACTCAAAAGCCAATTCATTAGCTCCGTCCTCTCCGGCATAGAAAAAATCACAACCGAAGCCGGCTACGACCTCATCATCGGCCATTCATCGGAGACCTACCGAAAAGAAACTTCCAACGCCCACAACCTCTTTCATAAAAGAGTCGACGGGCTCATCGCCTCCCTCGCATTCGACACGAAAGATATGGACCACTTCGACCCCTTCGTACAAAAAGGGATACCCATGGTCTTCTTCGACCGCGTGGAAGATTTCCCCTACGGTACCCGGGTGATTATCGATAATGTAAAGGCTGGCTATGAAGCTACCGCCCACCTAGCCGCTCAGGGATGCCGCCGTATCGTGCATATAACGGCTAACCTTGGCCGTAATGTCTATGCCGGTCGTCTTAAAGGATATCAGCAGGCGCTGGCGGATTTCGGGCTGACATTCGACCCTGACCTGTTGATGGTCAACGACCTCAGCGAAGCTGCCGCCATCCGCGCCGCCCGCCAGGTACTCAGCATGGACCCCCGCCCCGACGGGGTCTTCGCGACCAATGACTTTTTTGCCGCCGTATTCCTGCAAACACTGAAAGAAGGTGGTCTCCGGGTACCCGAAGACGTCGCTATAGTAGGTTTTAACAATGAGGCCATCTCCAGGATCATCCAGCCACGGCTTACTACCATCAATTATCCCGGTGAAGAAGTCGGTGAACAGGCAGCCCGCAGCCTCCTCGATCAACTGGCCGGCCGGTCCTCCGCCCGGACTACCGATACGATCATCATTCGGTCCGAATTGATCATCCGCGAGTCCTCCCTCCACCGCAAGGTCTGACCACCACAAAATCCCCTTCGATCAGCACACTTATTGCAAAATCGACACAGTTAATAAAAAGCGATTGCTGTACAAGAGATAATAAGTTACCATTGTTGTTGACTAGGAGATAACCTGCAAACCTCATTTATGGACTCGTCACTTATCCTTGTTGCCATCGCGGATGACCATCGGGCAGTCAGGCAAGCTCTTGTCTACACTCTTTCAGCTCATCAGGATCTGAAATTTGTTATCCAGGCAGAAAATGGACGACAGCTGCTGACTATGATGGGTGCTGTCAGACCTCATGTCGTCCTGCTGGATGTTCATATGCCGGAAATGAACGGAATAGAGACCTTAAAAATAATTTCTGAACGTTACCCCGATGTGCGGGTCCTCATGCTCTCTTCTTTCGCAGATGAAGTCTTTATTTTGCAATGCCTGGAATATGGCATCAATGGCTACCTCACCAAGAATATGGACATCAGTGAAATCGTCAGGGCGATCAAATTGGCATATAACAATGAAGTTTGCGACTCCTTCCCGCTCAAGAAGGCATTCCTGAGGAATTATGCCCTTAAATACGGAAAGACGGAGGGGCAACACCTCCCCTTATTCACCCTGGAAGAGATCCGGATATTGGAATTCCTTCGCGACGAACTCTCTACAGAAGATATCTCAAAGCAAATGTGCCTGAGCAAACGGTCCATTGAGCTAAAAAGAGATAAAATGCGGGAGAAAGCCAACGCCCGGACCATCAGCGGCCTGATTTTGTATGCGCTAAAGAGAGGGCTCCTGCAATACGCCCCCGAAGCAAAGGCATAGGTAATACCAGCCCGCCTCTTCACCCGTCAATGCTGCCCGACCAACAGGCTGAATTGCCGCCTGATCATCTGGAATATGCTTCTGGACCCCGTATTTATTTTCGCCGTACAGACCTGCCCGCTATCCGGCAGATCGACATCTCTGCCTGTCTGCATGGGGCTCAGCGCCAGGAATGTCAGCGTATACTGAACAGGACCACCTTTCTCAACCGCTGTTACCGAGCCGCTGATCGTTTCAGACACGGAAGATTGCCCCTTGGGATACTGCAAAATGATGGGCCGGCCCTTCAAGTCTTCCGCCCCATGACCATAGCGGATAGCCAGGTCACCCCCGCACCGTCCCTGCCCATCCAATCTCATATTCTTTACTACCACCGGGATCTCACTGTACTGGGTCAGCCTGACCCTGTCGAGGAGAAGAGCACCGGCAGCCAGCAGGATCAGGATAACAGTATTTCCCCAGAGAACAACGGGCGGAGACGATCTGTTCATCATCTCCGCAACATCTTCGCTGCGTATTTCATATTTTTGGTCCGTCATGTTTTCTATTTTCCCAGTTCCAATTGGTTTTTTACCAATCCATAGTATTTTCCTCTCGATCCTACCAGGCTGTCATGACTTCCGATCTCAGCGATCCTCCCGTTATCCAGCACGATGATCTGGTCCGCATTCCTCACCGTGCTCAACCGGTGCGCAATGATCACGACTGTCTTGCCCCGGAAAAATCTGTTCAGGTTCATCATTATGGTCCGTTCATTGTTGGCATCCAGGCTGCTTGTCGCTTCATCGAAAAACAGGTAATCCGGATCCTTATATACCGCCCGGGCTATCAATATCCGCTGCCTCTGTCCGCCGCTGATCCCGATGCCCGAATTGCCGATCTTGGTAGTATATTTCAGCGGAAGCCCCTCCATGAATTCCCGCAGATTGGCAACCTCCACCGCATGCTCCATCCTTTCCGCATCGATCGCCTTTCCATCCAAAGCGATATTCCGCGCAATCGTATCATAAAAGATATATCCGTCTTGCATGACAGTCCCACAGCACGAACGCCAGACGCGGGGAGAAATTATACCCAGATCAGTCTTCCCGATCAGGATCGCCCCGCTTGTCGGATGATAAAAATTCAGTAACAGCTTCATCAGGGTCGTCTTCCCGCTGCCGCTCGTACCTACAATGGCAGTGATCTTCCCTTTCGGTATCGTAAGGCTCAGATTGTCCAGCACAAGCGGCGAATGAGGCCCCTCATAACGGAAAGAAACATTCTCCAGTATAATGTTCTGATGCGGGACCAGGCCAGCTTGTACGGCCGCCTCATCTTCTTCATTTCGCTTGCTATGGATCTCCCTCAACCTGTCCATACTTAGCTTCGCATCCTGGGCTGACTTGAAGAACGCAACCAATTGCTCCAGCGGGCCATTGATCTGCCCGATAATATAAGAGACACTCAGTAAAGCCCCAAGGGTGATCCTCCCCTCCACCGCCGCCTGCGCCGCCAGGAACGAGATCAGGATATTCTTCAGCTGTGTCAGGAAAACGTAGCCGCTTTGCTGATATTGGTCCAATGCCAGGCTCTTGATATTCAGCTTGAAATTCTTCACCTGCAGTCTCTCCCATTCCCATCGCTTGGCCGTCTCGCTGCCGAAGAGCTTGATCTCCTGCATCCCCGTGATCATTTCGAACAGCTTATCCTGGTTTTCCTTATTCCGGGCAAACCTTTTATAATCCAGCTGCTTCCGCTTTTCCTGGAACAAAAGTATCCACAGGATACCCAGACCGCTCATCAGCAAAAAGATCATCAATATCTTCCGGTTGTAGCACGCAAGGACCGCACTAAAAATGCAAATATTGATCATTGAAAACAAGGTGCTGATCGAATCTCCCGTGAGAAAACTCTCGATCCGGTGATGATCATTGATCCGCTGCGACAGATCGCCCACCGCCTTGGTATCGAAATACCTGATCGGCAGTTTTAGCAGCTTGATCAGAAAATCCGAGATAATGCCAAGGCTGATCTTGGCATTCACATGCAGCAGCAGCCAGCTCCGGATCATGCTGATCGCCGTACTGCCCAAAAAAAGCATCACCTGCGAAATCAGCACCAGCAGAACCACAGACAGATTCCTCTCCATCACCCCGTTATCGATCAGGATCTGTGTCAGCACGGGAAAGGCCACCGTGATAAGGCTGGTCAGCACCATCCCCAGTGCCAGTTGTAAAAAATGCCGCCTGTGGGGTAAAATATACTGAAACAGGAACCCATACCCCTTCTTCCCCTCCCATACCTCCTTTTTATCATGGAACTCCGGAGTCGTTTCCAGGAACAAGGCCGCACCTTTCTCGTCTGCAGTCGAGATCCAGCCCCGCCGGAAGGTCGGCTCATCGACCGTGACAATCCCATGAGCAGGATCGGCCAGCACAAAACTCCTTTTCCCCCGCCGCCAAATGGAAGATCTGACCTTCCAAAGCACGACAAAATGATTCTGCTCCCAGTGCAAAATGGCCGGCAAAGGCCCATCTTCCGCAAGGACACCGACATCTAAAAAGGTCATGAACGACCGGAAACCCATACCTTCCGCCGCCCCGTTCAGACTTAACAGGCTCACCCCTTCTTTGCTCAGATGACATTGCTCGCGCAAATATTCCAGCCCGTAACGTTTACCATAAAAGCCGGCAACCATTTTAAGACAGGTCGGTCCGCAATCTATGCTATCGAATTGCTTCTGGAAAGAAAACCTATTCCCTTTCCACGAGGATCTCCATGAACTTGTTTTTGACAAGCTGTAACTTTTTATTTTCATCAAAATCGTGCACACAATAGTCTACACCCTCATGCTCGAGCGCTTGCTGTGAGCATCCGCCGCCGCACATGGGGAGGATCGCGCATTCCAGGCAGGGCTTGTTCTTGAACTTACTGTTCAGCCTTTTCTCGTATTTATCCGACCACCGGATATGGCCATTTTCATCCAATAGCCCTTCGCTGTTCTTCGTCGTAAAATCCCTCGCCGTGCATTTAAAAGTCTCCCCGTTGTAATTGATGACGGCATGGTTGCGTTTATCGCCGTAACAGGAGTTCAGGACCGTGTCATGGGTCCCGGAGGATACCTTAAATCCTTTGTCCCGGAAATAAAACCTCTTTTCCGTGATCTCATCGTCAATATCCTCATTGACCTGCCAAACCTTATGCAGGTCGAAGGAAATGAATTTTCTTGCCTCCTCTGAAACGCGGGAAAAATCGACGGCAATATCATTGACTCCCGGGAGCGTCTCCACGGAAATGTTGATCCGGACGGATACGGCGATCCCGCTGTCCGCCAGCGAAATAATATTGGCCACGATGGTATCGTAGGACCCCCTTCCTTCGCTGATGAACCTCACTTTGTCGTGCCGTTCGCGGTTCCCGTCAAGGGTAATCTGGAAGAAATTAAGATTGAATTTCTTAGCACAGTCGATGACATGCTGATTGATCAATAGGCCGTTGGTCGTAATGGAAGATTGAAACTGGATACCTTTCTCTGCGGCCTGCCCGTGCGCATATTCCAGTATAGGCTCTACCACTTTATTGAAATACAGGAGCGGTTCTCCGCCAAACCAACCCAGCCTGAAATCCCGCAGCGCCTTTTTCTCCCGGAAAATAGCCAAAATCAGGGCCTTTGTCCTGTTCAGCGTCTCGGCGTCCATCTTCGAATCCTTTATATGGGTTTCATAACAATACCAGCATTTGAAATTACAATTCATTGTCGGATTGATATGCAACTGGAACTGCGATTCGTCGTTGTCGATCATCCGGGAAACCTCTATGACCCTTTGGACTTCGTTGATGCCCGGGTCGACTAAGAAGCCCTTATCGCACAGTAATGCATAAAAATCAGGGTGGACTTCCTGCAGTTCTTCAAAGGAAATCGATTTCACCGAAGCCTGGTACATTTCGTACAGCATTTCTTCCAGGATGATGAACTCGTTGGAAAAGCTGTTGAACCCGATTTTATAATCCTCGTAAGGGAAGAAAAGGTTAAATTGGCTGACTTTCATGTTATTCGGTTTAAGTGGACTGGATTCAGCGCGCGCGGACCGTACACGGTATTCACGTTCGCTCCTACCGTGATCACCCATTGACTATGATGGGCAACTTGTATTAGCACAGAAGCCAAGATTCGTTCCGGTGCATTCTCCGGCATTAACGCATTGGCCAAAGTTTGTTGCCTTACATGCCCCCGGATTGGAACACCCCGTGTTTTCTTGGACCACCAGAGAAAGACCAAATCCTCCCCTGATATGGCCGTATCTGCCCAGGCCAGATCCGGAAGCCAGGAATCCACTCTTGCCGACCAGTAAATCGATTGATTTTTTCATTTTGCTTATTTTTGAAGTAAAACAATAATTAAGTATCAGTGCATGAGCTAAGGTTTGTCGACCCACTGCACCCACCACTATTGAAGCACATGCTATTAACTCCGTTGCAAATACCGATATTGGTACAAGTCGCATTGGGCAAATTTGCGGCGGAAGTCCCTCCCCGGACAGATCCAAATCCGCCACGGACAAGTCCGGATGCTTGAATCCCACTCTTCTCCACAAGGGCCCCAATTGTTTTTTTCATGTTAATTTTTTTGATGCATTGATGGTTCCACTGATTAGCGGCAGCAACCAATTACTGGATTCAACTAGCTGTACAAATGCCTGTATTAACGCAATAAAGGGAATAGACATTGGTCGCACCCGAACATATCCCGGAATTGAAGCATACAATCAGGTTGGTGTTGGCACAGTTGGTCGCATTGGTGCAGGTCGCGTTGGTAGCTGGTTCCATAGCCGACATACCCCCTTTGATATTTCCGAAACCGCCCCGGAGAAGCCCTGACGTCCCGGTCCCGCTTTTTTCTACGAGATTTCTGATCGATTTTTTCATTGCTGTCGTTTAAGATGAAATATAATTTTTTAAGAATTGCAGATACCCGCGTTTGTACAATACAAATAATTTGTCGTAGCTGAGCAAATACTGTAATTGGTGCAGGATCTGATATTAACACCTTGACAGGTAATTGTATTCGTGCAGCCGCTTGGATTAGTAATCTTATCCAGACTGGATATACCGCCCCTGATATGTCCGAAGCCGCCTTGTTCTTTACTGGAAGGTTTTGCCCAACCTTTTTCTACGAGAGACCTGATAGTCTTTTTCATGGATTAAATTTTATAGATAATTGACATGATCAGCTATCGCAGTTCTGAGTATTAGTGCAAAATCCCAATTGATTGGTCGTGTCCGCGCAATCAAAAGTATTCGAACAACCATGGACATTGATTCCGCTGCAAATCCAGCTGTTTGTACAAGTGTCATTGACGGCCGGCACAACTCCCATTCCGATACCGCCTTTCAGGCTGCGAAAGCCGCCACTGACCAGTCCATCATCCCCTTCATTCAGCTTACTGACCAACAAACTAATTTGTCTTTTCATTTTAAATCGATTGATAGGTGTTATTTAAATATTGGTCATACCCATGAACAAATACTGCTTATCGGTAGCATATATCAATATTTGTACAGCCCCGATTGGAAGATCTCGAACAATCTCCGGAATTGGTGCAGTTGGGATTTGTTCCTGCACATATCAACGGGTTATCGCAGCTATCGTTCGCAGAAGGCAATTTAACAGTACCGCCTTTCAAGGTACCAAAACCGCCAGCGAGTTGGGCTCCTGAACCATGGAGTCCATCAACCAGATGTCTGAGTTTGTTTAGTGATTTACTCATGTCATAAAATTTAATGATTAACAAATCGGCCAAATTTTTACTTTATTCGGTTATCGTGAAAGGTGTGAAATGAGCGCTATGCCTCCACACGGGCACTATTGTACCAATCCCTGTTCGGCACTATTGGCAGAATGGGCAGTACCTTTCCTGATCTGATCTGATATTAATACGATATTCGCCAGGTCGACCGGTCGCCCGTCTTCACTCCGGACATACCCGTCGATAGTTTGGGAATCCCCCGTCACAACAAAAGATAACAGAATGATAGCCGGATAGATGAACCTTTTCGAGCATCTGCCCACACTGCAGTTCTCATGGAATGAAATTATGCACTAACTCCATCCGGCAGAAGGAAAAAATATCAAATTATAAGGAATAAAATTTCGCTTTTTCTCAGTTGTCACCCCGCGCTCCGCTCACCCCGCGCGCATCCCGGTCCCCGCACATGAAAGTTCGCAAAATGCGAACTTCCCCCTCTCATCTGCCCGCCGCAACCTCGCGCGAAGACCGCTGCACCGACCACTTCTCCAACAACTCCATCAACTCATCCAACCGCACCGGCTTGCTGATATAATCATCCATGCCCGCCTCCAGGCAATCTTCTTTATCTCCCCGCATGGCATTGGCCGTCAACGCTATAATGACAGGCTGCAGCCCCGGCCGGCGACGGATCAGCCGCGTGGCTTCCAACCCGTCCATCTCAGGCATCTGTATATCCATCAGGATGAGGTCATATTCCCCCGGCGCAGCTACCGCCTGCGCCCCGTTATCTACACAGTCCGGGTCATATCCCAGGTTACCCAGGATATGCAGGATCAATTGCTGGTTGATAAGATTGTCCTCCGCTACCATGATCCTGAACGGAAAGTCAACCGCAAAACTTTTATCCATGACCCTTTGCTCCTTTTTCACCACGGCCGGATTGTACTCCCCAATCTTTGTCCGGATCGTGAAGGCGAACGAAGTACCTTCCCCTACCCGGCTTTGCACCGTTATCTTTCCTCCCATCAGTTTCACCAACTTCTCGCTGATGGCCAACCCCAGTCCAGTCCCTCCATATTTACGCGTTGTAGAAGAATCAACTTGTGAAAAAGACTTGAACAGGACGCCGATCTTTTCTTCCGGTATCCCAATCCCTGTGTCCCGTACTTCGAATATCAGGTCGATGGCGCCTACAGCATCCTTACTCAATACGCTCACTCCTACAAAGATCTCCCCTTCATGAGTGAATTTTATCGCATTGCTCACCAGGTTGATCAGCACCTGCCGTACTCGCAGGGCATCGCCCACAATCTGTGGCGGGACATCCCCTTCAATCCAGCACAGCAACCGCAGACCGGACTGGGCCGCCTTTTCGTAAAACAAGTCCAGCACCCCGTTAAGGCACTCCCGCAGATCAAAATCCTCTTGCTCGATTTCCATCTTCCCCGAATCGATCTTCGAATAATCCAATATATCATTCAGCACGCTCAGCAGGCTTTCTCCACAACTGAGGATCGTGGCATTGTACTCTCGCTGCTGTCCCGTCAGCTCCGTCTTCTCCAGCAACGACGACATCCCGATGACACCATTCATCGGCGTACGGATCTCATGGCTCATCGTCGCCAGGAAAACACTTTTCGCCTTATTCGCTTGTTCAGCCTCCTCCCGGGCATGCTCAGCCTCTTCCCTCGCCTTACGCTCTTCCTGGGTCAGCAAGGTCAGTCTCTCTGTCCGCTCCTGCACCTGCCGCTCCAATTCCCGCGTCAACGCATTCATGGTATTGATCCGCAGCCGAACGAAGGCAATGATGCTCCCGATAATGAAAAAGACCAGCAGCGAACGAAACCATGTCGTCATCCAGAACGCCGGTCTGATCTCCAATCGGAGGACAAGCATCTTGCTCGACCACTCCCCATCGTTGTTATACCCTTTTACCCGCAAGATATAATGGCCGGGGTCCAGGTTGGTATAAGTTACCGACCGCCTCAACCTTACATAGTTCCAATCCTTGTCAAAGCCCTCCAGCCTATACGCATACCGCTTCTTTGCCGCGTCAGTATAGTTGAGGGAGGCAAAAGTGAACGATATGACGGTACTGCTATAAGGCAGACTGATTTGATTCGTTTCCGAAATGTTGGCGCTCAACGGCGACGACCCGTTCTTACCGGTCCCAATCGGCACCTCCTGGTTGAAGATCTGGAAATTGGTCATCACCAGCGGCGGATCGAAATGATCGTATGGTATATGCTCAGGCGAGACGACGTTGAACCCGTTGATGCCCCCGAAATACAGCAGCCCCGAACGGGTGCTGCAATAAGCCTGCTCCTTAAATTCATTCGCCTGCAGTCCGTCCGCTACAGTGAAAGGATGTATCTGCTGATGCACCCGGTCCCAACGGCAGAGCCCCTTATTCATGCTGATCCAGAAACAACCCGTCGAATCCTCCAGCACCCCGAAGATCACATTGTCAGGCAGCCCGTCCTGAGTAGTATAAGTCGTAAACCGGTTCGCATTGACCTCATACCGGCAAAGCCCCTCCGTCGTGCTGATCCAAAGATCCCCCTCCTTGGATTCGATGATATTATTGATGTAATCGCTGCAAAGACTATTCTGGCCGGGTATATGACGATAATGAGAAAACTTGTTACTTAATGGATCGTATAGGTCCATACCGCCCCCATCCGTCCCAATCCACAACCGTCCCTTGCTATCCTGCATGACCGCATGGATATTGTCGTTGACCAGGCTCATGGGATCGTTGTCCTGGTGCCGGTGATGGATAAAGCTTCGCTGGACGGGATCATATTCATCGAGGCCGCCGCCATAGGTACCCACCCACATCCGATGGTCCCGGTCCTCGCACAGCGTCCAAACATGGTCATCCGCCAGGCTGCCTGCATCTCCCCGATGATGCCTGAAACTCTCATAGGTATGACGCTGGGGATTGAAGATCGTCAACCCATCCGCCCAGGTGCCGATCCATAGATT
>Ga0302324_100013851_pt1 | contig 16307 bp, 15 predicted proteins | sample Palsa_T0_1_FD_201949 | JGI IMG/M metagenome (GOLD analysis project Ga0302324, IMG submission 201949) | Peat permafrost microbial communities from Stordalen Mire near Abisko, Sweden - Palsa_T0_1 | ecosystem: Environmental > Terrestrial > Soil > Palsa > Peat permafrost | place: Sweden: Abisko...
AATGGCCAGCACCCCGAGTACCTGATGGCGGCGCTCAAGGAGTACCGCGCCAAGGAACGCTCGCACGCGACGATGGCAGCCCAGGGCGGCTCGCTCAGCGACGATCAGATTGCTGATGTCGCGACCTACCTGGCCGGACCCGAGACGCTCAAGACCGGCGCCGCAGCGATCGGCCATGCGCCCGACAAAGTGGCCTCGCTGTGCGTGGCCTGCCACGGACTCGATGGCATCGGTGTCACCGCCGACTACCCGACGCTGGCCGGTCAGCACGAGGATTATCTGGCGCAGGCGCTGAAGGAATACCGCAAGGGGGATCGCAAGAATGCGGTCATGGCGACCTTCGTCACGACGCTCTCCGATGCCGACATCGAGCAGATTGCGGCCTACTATGCCGCCCAGCGCCCGGCGCTGACGACCGTGACTCGCCGCACCTGGCTTTATTCGGCCAGGTAAGTCGCGAGGAAGGCGCTCTCGATGCGCCAGGCGAGTTCCCGCCCGGCCGGCGTCGGCCCGGGCAGTCCCACATACCAGACCGCATCATGCGCGGCACGCAGCCGCCACAGCAGCGGCTCGCCGGCTGCACCGGCCGGCAGCGGATCGCTCAGGCCATTGAGCAGCAGCACCGCACCCTCGGTCTCGGGCAGCGGAGCGGTCAGCGCAAACACCCCATCGATGCACACTGCCGCGCGGAAGCGCTCGGCGTACTGGCTCAACGCGAGCAGCGCCAGCGGCGCTGACGTGCCCTGGCCGACGATCGCCATGTGATCCCGATCCAGATCCGGCTGCAGACCTGCCCACACCAGCAGCGCGCCCAGGTCGCGCAGCTGGTTCTGCTGCAGCTCCTCGGCCGCATCGCTCCCGGCCGCCGGATGTGAGGCCGAGAACTCCAGTGCCAGCACCGCGACGTGGCGTTCATTGACCAGGTATTGCACGAAGCCATCGTAGTGGGCCGCGGCGCCGAGGCGCTCCTCGCGCAGCAGCACCACGACCGGGTGGCGCCCGGTGCTCGCTGGCCGGTAGAGCGTTGCGCCGACCTCGCGTCCGCTGCGCTCCCAGGTCGGGTAGTGGATGCGCACCCCGGCCGCAAGTAACTCGCTGCCATTGGCGGTCCAGCGCTTTGTCAGCTGCGTTGCCAGCGTGTAGACATAGACCTCCGCCGGCGCATCGCCACTCTCGGCGGTCAGGCCAAGCGCATCGCCGGCGCGATTGAAGCGCAGCGTGCTGATCAGACCGGCCGGCACATCCGCCAGCGGTGCGCTGGTGCCCTGGCGCTGATCGAGCAGCGCGATGCGGCTGATGCCTTCCTCGCGATAGACGTAGGCCAGATAGTGCCCATCGGCACTGACATCGAACCCCTCCACCGGTGCGCTCAAGCCCGGGGTCAGATCGCGCGCCTGTGCACCCGAGAATTCCTGGTAGTGCAGGTGCGCCGCCGCGCCGTCCTGATCGCTGGTGAAGTAGACCCCGCGCCCGTCGGCCGAGAAGCGCGCGGCACCGATCTGCAGCGCTGGCGCATCAGCACTGCGTGCGCGCCGGGCGCTGTGCGCCCGGGCCGTGGGTTCGGCCGGCTCGAGCGGCAGCACCACATTGTCGGTCAGGTTGGCCAGCGCCAGTTCCGCAGCGCCGCTGGCCAACGTGCGGCGCAACAGCAGCAGGTGATCATCGGCTGACCAGCCAAGCAGCAGCCAGCCGGTGCCGGGAAGATCCAGGCGCGACTGCGCCGTGGCCGCCGGCGTCTCGAGCAGGGCGATCTCCTCGGCCCCGCCACTCGCCGTGCGCACGAATGCCAGGCGCACCCCATCATGGGCCCACTGTGGCGCACTCGCCTGCTCTGCCGGGGCAGCCACCGTGCGCGCCACCGTGCTTCCGAGCTCATGCACCACCAGGGCGGCGCCAGTGCCCGCGGCATCCGGCTCCAGACAGGCGAGCCAGCCCGCCGCATAAGGCTGCGCGCTGCAGGAGCGGACGCGGACGCTGCTGCCCGCGACCGCTTCGCGTGCTGCGAGCGGCTCTCGGACCCGTTCAGGCTTGAGCCCGAGCGGATCCTCGGCGCCGATCAGCAGGCTGCCATCGGAGAGCCAGTCGAGCAGCCGCGCCTGTTGCGTCTGCTGGTAGCGATCAAGCGGCGCCGCTGCCGCCAGCGCCGTGGCCGGCACGCCATCGAGCAGGGCGCCATCGCGCTCGAGGCGCTGGGCGATGCCGGGGCCGGCGCCGCACAGCAGCGCTGCGATCAACGCGCGGGCGATGAGACTCGCGTGTGGCTTGTGATTATGATCGTGCACGGGCGCGGGGGACCTCCGGTAGCCCTTCATTCTGCCCTGCCGCACGAGCGAGGAACATATGTCGCCTTTTCGCGCCTTCAGAATTCACCAAGAAGATGGAAAAATCCGCGCCGGCTTCGAGCAGCTGGCGATCGAGCAACTCTCACCCGGCGAGGTGCTGGTGCGCGTCTCGCACTCGGGCATCAACTACAAGGATGCACTCGCCGCGACCGGCAAGGGCCGCATCCTGCGCCGCTATCCGCTGGTGGGCGGCATCGATCTGGCCGGTGTCGTGGAGCACTCAGACGCACCCGCCTTCAAGGCCGGTGATGCCGTGCTGGTCACCGGCGGTGGCTTGTCCGAGACGCGCGATGGCGGCTACGCCGAGTACGCCCGCGTGCCGGCCGAGATGGTCATCGCGATTCCCAAAGGCTTTGATGCCGCAAGCGCGATGGCGATCGGCACCGCCGGCTTCGCCGCGGCGCTCGCGATCGATCACATGGAGCGCAATGGCCTCGCCCCGGGGCAAGGCCCAGTCGCGGTCACCGGCGCCACTGGTGGAGTCGGTGCCATTGGCATCGATATGCTGGCCGCGCGCGGCTACCAGGTCGTGGCACTGACCGGCAAGCGCGAGTCCGAAGCCTGGCTCAAATCCTTAGGCGCGAGCGAAGTCCTGCTGCGCACCGAGATCGAGTTCGGCGAGCAACCGCTGCTGACCGCGCGCTGGGCCGGGGCGATCGACAATGCCGGCGGCCCGCTGCTGACCTGGCTGCTGCGCGCACTGCTGCCGGGCGGCAGCGTGGCAAGCGTCGGGCTCGCCGGCAGTGCCGACCTGCATTGCACGGTGATGCCTTTCATCCTGCGGGGTGCCAACCTCTTGGGCGTCGGCTCGGCGGCCACGCCGCGCCCGGCACGCGAGGCGCTGTGGCGGCGGATCAGCACCGATCTTAAGCCGCGCCACCTGGATAAGATTGTCACGCGCACGCTCAAGTTCGATGAACTCCCGGCCGCCTTTGACGATTACATCGCCGGACGCATCACCGGGCGCACCGTGGTGCGCGTGTCATGAACGGCCACGCCCGGCGCGCCTGCTGGCGGAGCAAGCACACGCAGTGAGTGAACTGCAGACGCTGATGCATTCGGCCGCGACACTCGGGGTCGACCTTGGCGAGGCGCAGGGAGCTTTGTTGCTGCGGCTGCTCGATGAGCTCGCCGCGTGGAACAAGGCCTACAACCTCACGGCCATCACCGAGCGCAGCGCGATGCTCACGCACCACCTGCTCGATTCCCTGAGTGTGAATGCGGATCTGGCCGGCACGCGCATCGCGGATGTCGGCACCGGCGCCGGATTCCCCGGATTGCCGCTGGCGCTGCTGAACCCGGAGCGCCACTTCACGCTGATCGATTCGAGCGGCAAGAAGATCCGCTTCGTCGCGCACGCGGCGCGCACGCTCGGGCTGGCCAACGTCGAGGCCCTGCACAAGCGCGCCGAGGATATGGCGGTGAGCGCACCGTTCGATACCGTGCTGGCGCGCGCGCTGGCGGCGCTGCCGGAGTTGATCGCGACGGTGACGGCTCTGTGCGGCGCAGGCACGCGCGTCATTGCGATGAAGGGGCGTTATCCGGCAGCCGAGATTGCGGCGCTACCAGCCTCCTGGCCGCTGGCCGATTGCCGCGCGGTTGCCGTGCCCGGCCTCGCGGCCGAGCGGCATGTGCTCAGGTTTGTGGCGCCGGGTCCGAGGCGGGCGGATCAACCCGGTGCAGCAGGCTCGCCGGCAGGTTGAGGGCGCTTGCGATCGAGACCGCGACCGCTGCGGCATAGGGGATCGACTGGATCACGAGGGCCACCAGCCACACGGTCAGGTCGGGACTTGCGAGCTCCCGCGGCACCATGCGGATCAGCGCCGCCACCGTCAGCAGCGCCACCATCATGAAAGCTTCCTCGCGCGCGGCGGAGAACGCCGAGAGCAGAGCATGCTTGTCGCGCATCTTGGGGGTGCGGAAGAACGGCTCCTGCTTCGTGACCAGGCCCTTGAGGATCGCCCGTCCAATCGAGTGCGCGAGCGCCAGTCCCGCGAAGGCTGCGGCAAAGGTCTGGCGGATGCCGACACCCACCCGGTGCGTGTACAGGTGCACGAGCTTCACCAGCTTGAAGGTGAACAGCGAGAGCGGCAGGATCGAGAAGATCATCTGCGGCGGATCGATCTTGCGGGGGGCGATGATCATCGCGATCGACCAGCCGATCGCCGCGAAGTTGAACAGCAGGTTGAAGCCATCGGCCATCCACGGCAGCCAGCCGGCGATGTAGTGGTAGCGCTGCCCGGCAGTGAGCGCGCTGTTGGTGGGACTCAAGAGCGCGCGCCAGTGATGGCGCAGGATCTGCATCGAGCCGTAGGCCCAGCGGAAGCGCTGCTTCTTGTAGTCGGTGAAGGTATCGGGCATCAGGCCGCGCCCGTAGCTCTTGGGGAGGTAGGTGGCATCGTAGCCGGCCTCGAAGATCCGAAGTCCGAGCTCCGCATCCTCGGTGATGCACCACTCGGCCCAGCCGCCCAAGGCATCGAGCACCTTGCGACGCACGAGCGTCATGGTGCCGTGCTGGATGATCGCGTTGCGCTCGTTGCGGGTAATCATGCCGATGTAGAAGAAGCCGCGGTACTCGGCGTAGCACATCGACTTGAAGGCATTGTCCTGCTCGTCGCGATAATCCTGCGGCGCCTGCACGACCGCGAGCCGCGAATCCGAGAAGCTCGGCACCAGATCGCGCAGCCACCCCGGATCCACCTGGTAGTCGCTGTCGATGACCGCGATGACTGCGGCATCGTAGGCGGTCTGCTGCAGAGCGAAGTTGAGCGCACCGGCCTTGAAACCGGCCAGCGGGCTGACGTGAAAGAAGCGGAAGCGCTCGCCGAGCTCCTTGCAGTGCGCCTCGACCGGACGCCACACCGCCTCATCGCGCGTGTTGTTGTCGATCACCAGCACTTCGAAATCCATATAGTCGAGCCGCGCGAGCGCATCGAGCGTGGCATTGAGCATCTCGGGCGGCTCGTTGTAGGCCGGCACATGAATCGACACCTTGGGCCGGTAGCCGCGCACCGTGCGCGCCGGATCCAGGAGCCTCGGGTGCGAGCGGATCCAGTGCGCCTCGGCCCACTCATGCACCTCGGCGAACAGCACCGCGATCACGCCCAGCATGCCGAGGATCAAGAGCGTCCCTACTATCACGGTGGTTGGCGTGACGTACTGGCGCGTATAGGTATAGATCACCCACACCGCGGCCGTTGCCGTTGCATACACCACGAGCGCAATCAGCGTGCGGCCACGCGTCCCGAGCGAGCCGCTGTGCACGTAGAACAGCCCCAGCATCAGCAGTGCGATTGTGACCGAGATGCCCGCCAGCACGTGCCACTCGGGGATCCGCACGATTGGCTGCACGAATTCGAACTTGGGCTGGCGTTGGACATCGTAGATGCCCCAGTAGGCGCCGACCCCGCCTTCGTTGTCCGCCTTCCACGGCTGATCGAAGGCTTCCATCACGTAGTAGTGAATCTTTTCCTTGTCAGCGCGTGCCAGGAAGCGGCGCAGGAAGAGCGCTTCGTTGGCCGACGAGGCCACGGCGCTGCCGAGCGTGCGCCCCTCCGAGGGCCAGCCCACTTCGCCGATGATCACGGGCTTGCCGGGGTAGCGGGCCTCGACCAGCCGCAAACTCTGAATGCAGAACTGGACCGCGGAATCCACATCGAGCCCTTCCCAGTAGGGCAGCAGGTGTATCGCGATGAAATCCACGTGCTTGGCCAGCTCCGGGTTCTGCAGCCAGGTGTTCCAGGTCTCGGCCGTGCCGACACGCTGCTTGACCTTGGCGCGCACGCGATCGATATAGGCGATCAGCTCCTCAGGCGTCAGGTCCCCGCGCAACAGCGCTTCGTTGCCGACGAACACGCGCACCACGTTGTTGTTGGTATTCGCCAGGTGAATGACCTGGTTGATCTCAGCTTCGTTGGAGACCTTGTTCTTGTCGAGCCAGCTGCCGAGCGAGACGCTCAGGCCGTAGGCTGAAGCGAGCTTGGGGATGTCGCCCAAGGTGCCGGCCGTGCCGTAGGTGCGCACGGCCATGACCTTGTCGGAGAGCAGCTGCAGGTCGGCATCGATCTGGGCATCGGAAGGGTACTGGTTCAGGATCGCATTCTGTCCCTCACGATACGGGGAATAGGCCACGCCCTGGATGCGTACCGGCCACGGCGGTTCCTTCTCCGGGCGGTTCAGCAACCCCCACAGCGCAAAGGTCGCGACCGCGAAGATCGCCGCGACGATGAATGCCGAGACCCATTTCATGGGCAAGGAGTTTACCCGCTGCCTCCGCTGGCTGCTGAGTCACGGACGAGCCCTCAAAACAGGCGCTGCACATCGCGCTGAAACCCTGCGAGCCTTGTCCTAGACTGTCGGCCCTATGAAACGGGTCATCGCGGTTGCTAACCAGAAAGGTGGCGTCGGTAAAACCACCACCGCGGTGAACCTGGCTGCCTCACTCGCGGCCACCCGGCGGCGGGTGCTGCTGATCGACATGGACCCGCAGGGCAATGCGACCACCGGCTGTGGCTTGGAGAAGGAGCAGCTGCAGAAGGGCAGCTGCGAAGTGCTGCTGGGCGAGTGCACCGCGGCTGAGGCCATCGTGGCGCTCGAGGGCCCGGGGCTGGCACTGCTGCCGACCAACCAGGATCTGACCGCGGCCGAAGTGCGCCTCCTCGGGGCGCCCCCGGGGCGGGAGCAGCGGCTGCGTGAGGCGCTGGCCCCGATCCGCAATGAGTACGATGTGATCCTGATCGACTGTCCGCCCTCGTTGAACATGCTGACCCTGAACGCGCTGGTCGCGGCGGACAGCGTGCTGATCCCGATGCAGTGCGAGTATTACGCCCTCGAGGGCCTCTCGGCGCTGGTGGCGACGATCGAGCAGATCCGCCTGGGCGCCAATCCGTCCCTCGAGATCGAGGGGATCCTGCGCACGATGTTTGATCCGCGCAATAACCTCGCGACCGAGGTAAGCGCGCAACTGCTGATGCACTTCGAGGACAAGGTGTTCCGCACCGTGATCCCGCGCAACGTGCGCCTCGCCGAGGCACCCTCGTTCGGCAAGCCGGTCCTGCAGCACGATCCGGATTCGCGCGGCGCCCTCTCTTATCTCGCGCTCGCCGGGGAGATGCTCCGGCGCGAGGATGAGGCACTGGCAGCGCACTAGTAGTGCGCTGCGGCCGTTGGCATATCATCTGAGGCCATGAGCACCAAGAAGACCACGTTGGGCCGGGGACTGGCCGATCTGCTCGGGCAGAGCCGCACCAGTGCCGCCGCCCGGCCGCCGGCGGCCGATGAGCTGGCGAACCTGCCGGTAGACCTGCTGCAGCGCGGCCGTTACCAGCCGCGCCTGGACATGCGGCCCGAATCGCTCAATGACCTGGCCGATTCGATCCGCGCCCAGGGCGTGGTGCAGCCGATCGTGGTGCGGCCACTGGCATCGACCCCGGGCGGCGGCGCGCAGCGCTACGAGATCATCGCCGGCGAACGGCGCTGGCGGGCGGCCCAGATCGCAGGCTTGAGCGAGGTCCCGGCGGTGATCCGCGACGTGCCGGATGAGGCTGCGATCGCGATGGCGCTGATCGAGAACATCCAGCGCGAGGATCTGAATCCGCTCGAAGAGGCCCGGGCCCTCGAGCGCCTGATCGCCGAATTCGGCCTGACCCACCAGCAGGTGGCGAGCGCCGTGGGCCGTTCGCGGGCCGCGGTCACCAACCTGCTGCGGCTGCTCGAGCTGGCCCCGGAGGTCTGCACGCTGCTGGAGGAGCGGGCGATCGATATGGGACACGCCCGCGCGCTACTTGGGCTCGAAAATCGTCGAAAACAGATCGAAGTTGCAGCATTAGTGGCCAAAAAGGGCCTATCTGTACGGGATACGGAAGCCTTGGTGCGCCGTTTGAGCGAGCCGCAGGGCCCCAAGGGGGGCGATGGCGGCACCGGGAACAGTAAAGATCCCAATGTGCGCCGTCTGGAGGAGGAGCTCGGTGGCAAGCTGGGGGCCCGGGTGCAGATCCAGCATGGGGCCGGCGGCCGGGGCAAAGTGATCGTGAATTACAATAATCTCGAAGAACTCGACGGCATCCTGGCGCATATCACTTAAGGCCCAAACGAGGCCTGTTTCGGCGTTGAAGAGGGCACCCGCGCGCCCTATAATGCGCCGCCTTTTGAGCCGGGGGAGCGCAAGCGGACCCTCCGGCACGTACAGCATCACGGCGCCTTCGCATGGGATCGGCCCTGGCCTTTCGGGCCCAGATCCTGTGCCGGCGCTGTTGTCATCTGCGGATCGAGAAAGATGGGCATGTTGGGTTTCTCGACCGCGCAGCGCGAGGCGCTGCTGATCATCGCCGCCCAGGCCGCCGTAGCGCTGGTGCTGGCGCTGCTGTGCTGGCTGGCCTTCGGAGATCTGGCCGGGCAATCGGCACTGATTGGCGGTGGCATCGGCACGCTCGGGAGTCTCGTGCAGGCGAGCTTCGGCATGCGCCGCCTGCCCCCGGGCGCTGACCCGCGGCTGCTGCTGGGCGGGCTGTATCGCGGGGAGGCCATGAAAGTGGCGGTGACGGTGCTGGCATTTGTGTGGGTGCTGCGGGCCAAGCGCGTGGCCCCGGCAGAGCTCTTCTGCGTCTATGCGGCGAGCTTCGTCGTGTACTTACTGGCGCTGGCGCGCTCGGGTGTGTCGGGTTCGAAACTGCGGGCGCCTTGAGCTCTGGGGCTTAATGAGCGCCCTCGCCGCATGGGCGGTTGGGATTTTTTTGGATTAGGGAAGTACGGGTATTGATGATGGCTGCTGAAGGTCCCGCAAACGTCACTGAGTACATCCAGCACCATCTGACGAACTGGACCTGGCAGTTTGGCAAGAGTGCCTTCTGGACGCTCGATCTGGACAGCCTGTTCTGGTCAGCGGCGATGGGCGCGGTGTTTCTGATCGCCTTTGCGATCGCTGTCCGTACCACGCGCAACTCGGCTGACAAGGCGCCCAGCGGTTTCATGGTCTACGCCGAGGGCGTGGTCGAGTTCATCGACAAGGCCGTTGCCGACAGCTTTCATGTGGCCAATCCGCTGATCGCGCCGCTGGCGATCACGATCTTCTGCATGATCCTGTTCATGAACGCGATCGACCTGTTTCCGGTCGATTTCTGGTCGACAGTGGTGGCCGAGCGCGGCGTGGGCTTGCACTTCTTCAAGTCGGTCGCGACCACCGATCCGAACATCACCTTTGGCATGGCGATCAGCGTGTTTCTGCTGGTGCAGTACTTCAACATCAAGATGAAGGGCCCGCTCGGCTACCTGAAGGAATTCCTGTTTCATCCCTTCGATACGCCCTGGATGAGCTGGTTCAACATCATCCTCAAGTGCATCGAGGAGCTGGCGCGACCGGTGTCACTGGCACTGCGTCTGTTCGGCAACATGTACGCCGGCGAGCTGCTGATGATCCTGATCGGCCTGCTGGCATTGTCGGCGGGCTGGCCGACACACCTGGGCTCGGCTGCAGGCTGGATTGGTCAGCTAATCCTCGGTTTCCTGTGGGGCGCCTTCCACGTGATCATCGTGCTGCTGCAGGCCTTCATCTTCACGATGCTTTCGATTGTTTATCTGGCGATCGCCAGCGAGAAGAGTCACTAACGGTTCATTTTCAAGTTCGACGACATCTGATTTTTCAAGGAGTTTGGTATGGACGTTTCAAACATTGCGCACATCAACGGCATGACGGTGCTGGCGGTGTCGATCCTGATCGGTCTGGGTGCGCTCGGTACCGCGATCGGCTTCGGCCTGCTGGGTGGCAAGTTCCTCGAGGGCGCCGCGCGCCAGCCCGAGCTCGTGCCGATGCTGCAGGTCAAGATGTTCATCGTCGCGGGCCTCGTGGACGCGGTGGCGATGATCGGCGTGGGTATCGCGCTGTTCTTCACCTTCGCTAACCCGTTCCTCAAATAATGACTGAGCCTTCGCTGAGGTTAGTGCCGTGAATCTGAACGCAACGATTTTCGCGCAGATCATCGTCTTCGCCATCGTGGTCTGGGTGGCGATGAAGTGGCTGTGGCCCGAGATCACCGTGAACATGACTGCGCGGCAGAAGCGCATCAGCGAGGGTCTGGAAGCGGGCGAGCGCGGGCGCAAAGAACTGGCCGAGGCCGAAACGCGCGTCAATGAGCTCGTCAAGGCAGCGCGCGAGCGGGCGCTCGCGATCGAGCAGCAGGCGCATGTGCAGGGGAGCGACATTGTCGAAGCGGCCAAGCGCACCGCCTCGAGCGAGGGCCAGCGGCTGATCGAGAATGCCCACACGCAGGTCGCGCTCGAGCTGCAGAAGGCCCGCGATGAGCTGCGCTCCCAGGTCGCGGCGCTCGCGGTCAGCGGCGCCTCGCAGATCATCGGGCGCGAGATCGATGCGCGCACGCATGCCGAGCTGCTCGATAAGCTCGCGGCCGGACTGTAAGAGCCACAGCCCATGGCCGAACGCATCACCATCGCACGTCCCTACGCCAAGGCGGTCTTTCGCCTGGCGAGCGATCGCAAGCAGTTGCCGCAGTGGTCGACGTTCCTCGCACGCGCCGCGGCAACCGCCGCTGATCCGCAGGTGCATCCGCTGTTGAACCATCCGAACGTGGCCGCCGAACAGCTCATTGAGCTGATCAGCGGCATCGCCGGCAAGGAGCCGGATCCGGAGACGCAAAACCTGCTGCGCTCGCTCGCGGCCAACCGGCGCTTAAGCTACCTGCCGGAGATTGCGCAGCACTTCGAGCAGCTGCGCGCCGAGGCCGAGCGCACGCTCGATGTCACCGTGACCTCGGCAGTTGAGCTCACGGCCGAGCAGCGTGAGCGCTTTGCCGAGGCGATGCGCAAGCGCCTGAACCGCGAAGTGCACCTGCACTGCGAGATTGATCCCGGCCTGATCGGCGGAGCCGTGATCCGCGCCGATGATTTGGTCATTGATGGCAGCGTTCGCGCTGGCCTGACACAGCTGGCAGCCACGGCCGCCAGCTAACGACACCACTTGAAGGATAAGTTTCATGTCGATCAAAGCTTCTGAAATCAGCGACCTGATCCGCGAGCGCATCGAGAAGTTCTCGTCCGCCAGCGAAGCACGCAACGTCGGTACCGTGGTCTCGGTAACCGATGGTATCTGCCGCATCCATGGCCTGGCCGATGTGCGCTACGGTGAAATGATCGAATTCCCCAATGGCCTCTTTGGCCTCGCGCTGAACCTGGAGCAGGATTCGGTCGGCTCGGTGGTGCTGGGCGATTACAAGGGCATCAGCGAAGGCGATACCGTCAAGACCACCGGGCGCATCCTCGAAGTGCCGGTCGGCGCCGAACTGCTCGGCCGCGTGGTCGATGCGCTTGGCAGCCCGATTGATGGCAAGGGGCCGCTCAAGACCACACAGACCTCGCCCATCGAGCGCGTCGCCCCGGGCGTCATCTACCGCAAGAGCGTCAGCCAGCCGGTGCAGACCGGCTACAAGGCGGTCGACTCGATGGTGCCGATCGGCCGCGGCCAGCGCGAGCTGATCATCGGCGATCGCCAGACCGGCAAGACCGCGCTTGCGATCGATGCAATCATCAATCAGAAGGGCTCGGGCGTTAAGTGCATCTACGTCGCGATCGGCCAGAAGCAAAGCTCGATCGCCAATGTCGTGCGCAAGCTCGAAGAGCACGGTGCGATGGCTCACACGATCGTCGTGGCTGCCTCGGCCTCGGTACCGGCCGCGATGCAGTACCTCTCGGCCTACACCGGCGTGACGATGGGCGAGTTCTTCATGGATAACGGCGGCGATGCGCTGATCATCTATGATGATCTGTCCAAGCAGGCCGTGGCCTACCGCCAGATCTCACTGCTCCTGCGCCGCCCCCCGGGCCGCGAAGCCTTCCCCGGCGATGTGTTCTATTTGCACTCGCGCCTGCTCGAGCGTAGCGCGCGCGTCAATGAAGAGTACGTTGAGAAGGCGACCAATGGCCGGGTCAAGGGCAAGACCGGCTCGCTCACGGGTATTCCGATCATCGAGACCCAGGCCGGGGACGTCACCGCCTTCGTGCCGACCAATGTGATCTCGATCACTGACGGTCAGATCTTCCTCGAGACCGACCTCTTCAACTCCGGCATCCGCCCGGCGATGAACGCCGGCATCTCGGTCTCGCGCGTCGGTGGTGCGGCCCAGACCGACATCATCAAGAAGTTAGGCGGCGGCATCCGCCTGGCCCTGGCCCAGTTCCGCGAACTGGCGGCATTCTCGCAGTTCGCCTCGGACCTGGATGAGGCCACGCGCCGCCAGCTCGAGCGCGGCCAGCGTGTCACCGAAGTGATGAAGCAGAAGCAGTACGCCCCGATGTCGGTGGCGGAGATGGCTCTGTCGATCTACTCGGTCAACAACGGCTACATGGACAAGGTCGAGAAGACCAAGGTCGTGGACTTCGAGGCCGCGCTGCAGGCGTTTGCGCATGCAAGCTTCAAGGCCGACATCGAAGCCATCAACGGCAACCCGCAGTTGAAGGCCCATGAAGCCACGCTGAAGAAGATCTGCGAGGAATTCGCCAAGACCGGCGCTTACTGATCCAGAAACACCGACATGCCAGGCACCAAGGAAATCCGGACCAAGATCGCCAGCGTCAAGAGCACGCAGAAGATCACCAAGGCGATGGAAATGGTCGCGGCGAGCAAGACGCGCCGCGCCCAGGAGCGCATGCGCCTGGCCCGCCCCTATGCGGCGCGCATGCGCACCGTGATCGGCAACCTGACCAAGGCGAACCCCGACTACCGGCATCCCTTCATGCTCGAGCGGCCGGCCAAGTCCGTGGGCGTGATCGTGATCTCGACCGACCGTGGACTGTGCGGGGGACTGAACACCAACGTGTTCAAGACCGTGCTCGGCCAGATGCGCGAGTGGGACAAGCAATCACTGCCCGTGAGCCTGTGCCTGCTGGGCAGCAAGAGCCTGGCGTTTTTCCGCCGCCTTGGGATCCCGATCCTTGCCAGCACCACAGGCTTAGGGGATCAGCCGCACATCAAGGATCTGATCGGCGCGGTCAAGGTGATGCTCGATGCCTACAGCGAAGGCAAGATCGATCGGCTGTACCTGATCCACGCGCAGTTCGTGAACACGATGACGCAAAAGCCCCACGTGCAGCAGCTGCTGCCGGTGGTGGCGAGCCCGACCGACGGGCTGCAGGAGCATTGGGATTACCTGTACGAGCCCGAGGCGGCCGAAATCCTCGATGGCCTGCTCAAGCGCTACGTCGAGTCCCAGGTCTACCAGGGTGCGGTCGAGAACGTCGCCTGCGAGATGGCGGCACGCATGGTCGCGATGAAGAGCGCCTCGGACAATGCCGGCAAGCTCATCGGCGAGCTGCAGCTGATCTACAACAAGGCGCGCCAGGCCGCGATCACCAAGGAGCTGGCCGAGATCGTCGGCGGCGCAGCGGCAGTTTAGTCAAGCGTACGGATTTTATTTTTCTGAATGTGCCCTCGGATAAGTTTCCGTAAGGGCATTTGCGAAGGAAGTTAAGACATGGCAACGGGCAAGATTACGCAGATTATCGGCGCAGTGATCGATGTGGAGTTTCCACGTGAGTCGGTCCCCAAGGTCTATGAGGCCCTCAAGCTCAAAGACGTCGAGCTCACGCTCGAAGTGCAGCAGCAGCTGGGCGATGGCGTCGTGCGCACGATCGCGATGGGCGCCTCCGAGGGACTCAAGCGCGGGCTTAGCGTCGAGACCACCGGCGCGCCGATCTCGGTGCCGGTCGGGCAGGGCACGCTCGGGCGCATCATGGATGTACTGGGCCATCCGCAGGATAACCGCGGCCCGGTCGAGACCAAGGATCACTGGCCGATTCACCGCCCGGCACCTTCCTACGATGAGCAGGCCGGTGGTCAGGACCTGCTGGTCACGGGCATCAAGGTCATTGACCTGCTGGTCCCCTTTGCCAAGGGCGGCAAGGTCGGCCTGTTCGGTGGCGCCGGGGTGGGCAAGACCGTCAACATGCTCGAGCTGATCAACAACATCGCCAAGCAGTACAGCGGCCTGTCCGTGTTCGCCGGTGTCGGTGAGCGTACCCGCGAGGGCAATGACTTCTATCACGAGATGATCGAGTCGGGCGTTATCGACAAGGACACACTCGGCAACTCCAAGGTCGCGATGGTCTATGGCCAGATGAACGAGCCGCCAGGCAACCGTCTGCGCGTGGCGCTCACGGGTCTGACGATGGCCGAGTACTTCCGCGACGAGAAGCAGGCCAGCGGCAAGGGCCGCGATGTGCTGTTCTTCGTCGACAACATCTACCGCTACACGCTGGCTGGCACCGAGGTCTCGGCGCTGCTCGGCCGCATGCCTTCGGCGGTCGGCTACCAGCCCACCCTGGCCGAGGAAATGGGCGTGCTGCAGGAGCGCATCACATCGACCAAGACCGGATCGATCACCTCGATCCAGGCCGTGTACGTCCCGGCGGACGATCTGACCGATCCTTCTCCGGCCACAACCTTCGCGCATCTGGATGCGACCGTGGTGCTCTCGCGCCAGATCGCCGCCCTTGGCATCTACCCGGCGGTCGATCCGCTCGATTCCACCAGCCGCCAGCTCGATCCGCTGGTCGTCGGCGAGGAGCACTACAATACGGCGCGCGGTGTGCAGGCCGTGCTGCAGCGCTACAAGGAATTGCAGGACATCATCGCAATTCTGGGCATGGATGAGCTCTCGGAGCAGGATAAGCTCACGGTGTTCCGCGCCCGCAAGATCCAGCGCTTCCTCTCGCAGCCGTTCAACGTCGCCAAGGTGTTCACGGGCCAGGATGGCAAGATCGTGGCGCTCAAGGACACGATCCGCGGCTTCAAGGGCATCATCGCCGGGGACTACGACAGCCTGCCGGAGCAGGCCTTCTACATGGTCGGCGGCATCGAAGAAGCGGTCGAGAAAGCCAAGACGCTGCAATAGGCGAACCAGCGGAGCGCAAGCATGGCCAACACCATTCAGGTCGATATTGTCAGCGCCGAGGGCGAGATTTTCTCGGGCCCCGCGAAGATGGTGTTCCTGCCAGCCTCTGAGGGCGAGATCGGCGTCAGCGCCCGGCACGCACCGCTCCTGAGCCTGCTCAAGCCCGGCGAAGTGCGCGTCCAGACCGAGGAGGGCGAGGAGCAGCACTTCTACGTCGGTGGTGGCGCGCTGGAAGTGCAGCCCAACCGGGTGACCGTGCTGGCCGATACCGCGGCCCGCGCCCGTGACCTGGATGAGTCCAAGGCCCTCGAGGCGCGCGCCCGCGCCGAGCAAGCCCTCGCCGGACACCTCGACAAGATTTCGCAGGCCGAGGCGCTTGCCGAACTCGCGCGTGCTGCCGCCCAGCTCAAGATGATCGAGCGCCTGCGTAAGCTGCGGGGCTGAAGGCGGTTCAAGTCCCGGCTTAAGGCTGACGGCGCTCGCAGCGAACGGCGCCGGCAATATGGTAGGGTTCCCCGATACATGGCCTCCAAAGCTTCCGCGACCGCGCCACTCTCAGTCCTGATTCTGGCTGCGGGCCAGGGCAAGCGGATGAACTCCGACCTGCCCAAAGTCCTGCAGCCCCTGGCTGGCCGCGCCCTGCTGTGGCATGTCCTCGATACGAGCGCGACACTCGGCGCCGCGGCCGTGCATGTCGTTTATGGACACGGGGGTGAGGCGGTAAGAGCGGCGTGCAGCGGCGCCAAGGTCAGCTGGATTCACCAGGCCGAGCAGCTCGGCACCGGACATGCGGTGCAGCAGGCTGCGGCGCAGCTGCCCGATGCGCACCGCGTACTCATTCTCTATGGCGATGTGCCACTGATCAGCGCGGCGACGCTCAACGAGCTGCAGGTGGCCGCCGGTGCCCAGGGCATCGGACTGCTGACGGCGAACTTCACGCCACCGAGCGGCTACGGCCGCATCGTGCGTGGCAGCCGCGGCCAGGTGCTGCGCATTGTCGAGGAGCGCGAGGCGACTGCCCGTGAGCGCAAGATCAGCGAATGCAACACCGGCATCATGGTGCTTCCGG
>Ga0302324_100013853_pt1 | contig 16307 bp, 16 predicted proteins | sample Palsa_T0_1_FD_201949 | JGI IMG/M metagenome (GOLD analysis project Ga0302324, IMG submission 201949) | Peat permafrost microbial communities from Stordalen Mire near Abisko, Sweden - Palsa_T0_1 | ecosystem: Environmental > Terrestrial > Soil > Palsa > Peat permafrost | place: Sweden: Abisko...
GTACTGGTCAGCGGCGGGCCAGTTGCCGCTCACCGCTGGCGCCTGCCTGATATGTCAGGCCGTAGTGCTTGAAGATGGCCTCTTCGTCGGCCGCTGGCAGCTCGCCGTCAGTGCCGATCGAGGGAGAATCCCTCACTTTCTTTCTGTCGTGAGCAACTTTGAGGTATCCGGGACCCACGGTCGCCTGAGCAAGGGGAACGAACACGAGCCGGTGCCGGGTAGGCATCCCGACCTTGACAGTTCCGAACGCTGGCAAGTCTGTGCTCGTGTCGACGTAGACGGCCTCCAACTCCCCGATCTTGTGGCCGTCAGAGTCAACAACGTCGTAGCCCCGCCATTCCCGGATATCGCCTGCCTCGAACATGCCCGCCTTCCTCTCCGCGGCATTGCAGGTGCTCACAGTCATTCCCCGGATGGGATGCCCTAGAGGACAAGCGTAGTCCTACCAGGGTGTGCCGTCGTTCTACCCGCGTGCTCCGAGCGCACGTTCTTCCGGTACTTCGTGAGCAAAGAAGACCTGGCGCTGTCGTTCATCAAGGACCGCACGGCCCCGCCGGGCACTGGAGCTGACCGCCTGCCGGGTTGTCGCTCGGGGACGGGTGGGCGGTGTCGGAGGACCGGCATTTGCTCATTACGATCGGCCAGACTGAGGCCTTCAACTTGTCCGCCACCCTTACCGGAATGGAGTTCGGGCGGCCGATGAGCCCGCAGTTCGCCGCCGCCACGCTAGGACCCGCGCCGCCTCCGCAACGCTGGGTAGGCTCACCGGCATGGCCTATGATCGGGACTCGCCGATCGTATCCGGCGGCTCATCGCCAACGCTCCCGACCTGACCGAGAAGAAGATGTTCGGCGGCCTCGCGTTCCTCATCGCCGGCAACATGGCGATCGCCGCCAGCAGCCAGGGCGGCGCCATGGTCCGTGTCGATCCACAGCAGTCCGATGCCCTGGTCGCGACGACAACGGCGAGCCTGGTGGAGATGCGCGGTCGGCCGATGCCCGGATGGCTGCATGTCAGCTCCGATGATCTGCTCACCAACGACCAGCTCACCCCGTGGGTGGAGCGGGGCACTGGGTACGCGCGGTCGCTGCCGCCCAAACAGTAGATGGCATGCTCAGCTGTTCTCTGCTCCTCCCCCATCCTGGTGGCTGTCGTCTTTTTCGTCTCCTGTCCCTGCCGAGGACCAGCGGCTTATGATCCGGCCAGCGGTGCCGACTACGGGAGTGAGGAACCACGCGATCTCCACCCACGGTGTCCACCACACCAGCAGCAGAGTCAGAGCCCAGTATCGCGGAGCCACCGGTAACGGCCCGGATGACAGTCCCAGACTTCCAAGCTGGTGATCGTGTTACACAAGGTTATGGCGCGCCCGGTGCTCGCCCCGGGCCTCGCGGTGGCACGGGACTGGCAGCCCGCGCGTCCACGATGATCTCATTGCAGAGGTCTACACACTCATTGCAAATCGCGACGCCGGGACCGGCGACCAAAATCTCGACCTGACGTTGCCGCTTATCACAGAAGCTGCATTTCAGGTTGTCACCATCCATCGGCGATTTCCGTTCATCGCTATCTGCCGTCACTACTAGCCTACGCACGCGAACAAGCGCGCACGGCCATACGGCTCAGGCCCGCCCTCCTGTTAGCCGAACGGAGGAGGCCCCGCTACTCACCCGGGTGATCGATGCCAGCCGGACGGCAGGTCCTTCACCTGCTGCTTGGTGATGTTGAGCTGGATGCCGTTCTGGCTGACCGCCGTCACGGCGCCGATCCGGCGCACAGCCAGACAGGCTGCCAGGCTCCCCGGCACGCCTAGACCGTCCACACCAGACAGAAGGGCTTGCCGGCCGGATCGGCGTAGACGCGCCAGTTCGGGCCGGCGCCGTCCAGTCGGGTGGCGCCGATGTCAAGGGCGGCCCGTTCCGCCGCATCCACGTCCTGGACCGTCACGTCGAGGTGGATCTGCTGCGGGTACGCCGGATCCGGCCAGCGTGGCGCGGTGTACCGCTCCACCTGCTGGAACATCACCGGCTGCGCGCCGTCCTCGCCGATCATGGCGACCCCGTCCGCCTCGTACGTCACCGGCTTGCCGAGCAGCTCCGCGTAGAAGTGGCTCAACGCCTTCGCGTCGGGGCAGTCGAGCATGACGCCCGTCAGGGTGGTCCGCGGGTCGTCCGGGTTGAGGCACAGGTCGAACGAGTGACCGGCCGGGTCGGCCAGCGTGTGCCACCGCTCGTTGCGGCGCAGCAGGGTGGCGCCGAGTTGCCGGGCGCGTTCGGCCGCCGCGTCGATGTCCGGTACCCGGAAGTCGAGATGGGCCTGCTGCGGACGGTCCTGGTCCGGCCAGTGGGGCGGCACGTGGTCGATGGCGCGTTGCAGGCCCATCCGCCAGCCGTCGCCGGTGTCGAGCGTGATCCACTCATCGTCGTCGTCGGGGACGCGCTGCCAGCCGGCGAGCTGCTCGTAGAACATGGCCAGGCGGTCGATGTCCGGGGCGTCGAGCGCCACGGCCCGCAGTGAGCCGATCGTCCGTCGGTGCGGTTCGGAGTTCATACCCCGATCCTGCCGATCCCGAGGCCGGACCGCCACCGGATCACCGGCGTTGACGCCCGTATACCCGGGCACGGCTGCATGCCGGCACCGTCACCACCAGCGGGGTCAAGATGGCCAAGTCGGCTGGCAACCTTGTGCTGGTGAGTGACCTGCTCGCCCGGTATCCGGCGGCGGCCGTCCGGCTGATGATCTTGGACCGGTCCTGGGCTGATGACTGGGACTATCAGCCTGACCTGCTCGATGCCGCTGCGAGGCGTCTGGAAAGCTTGTACAGTGCGGCTGGCCGTACCGTCCCCGGCCAGCCCTGATGCCGGAGCCGGCGGCCTGCCGTTCATGTACTGGAACCTGATGCTCAAGGGCCGGGCTTGAGGCGGCAGCCGCGATCCGGAGGAGTTCGCTGATGCACGAGGTCGTGACCATCGAGACGCCCGGGCTGGGCGATCGCAGTTACCTGATCCACGACGGCGGGACGGCGGTGGTCATCGACCCGCAGCGGGACATCGACCGGATGCTGCAGGTGGCGGAAACCTCGGGTGTCCGGATCTCGCATGTGCTGGAAACCCATATCCACAACGACTATGTCACGGGCGGCCTGGCGCTGGCCCGGGCTGCGGGCGCGGCCTACGTCGTGGCCGCCGCCGAGGAGGTGGGGTTCAGCCGGGCCGCGGCCCGGGACGGTGACGAGATCACGGCCGGTGACCTGACCCTGACTGTGATGGCCACCCCCGGCCATACGCCTGGCCATCTGTCCTACATCCTGCGCGAGGGTCCGGGCGACCCGGTGGCGGTGTTCACCGGCGGGTCGATGCTGTTCGGCGCGGTCGGGCGGACGGACCTGATCAGCCCGGATCAGACCGAGCCGCTCACCCGGGCGCAGTACCGGTCGGTCCGGCGCCTGGTAGGGGACCTCCCGGATCAGGCCGCGGTGTATCCGACGCATGGCTTCGGGAGTTTCTGCTCGGCCACCCCGACGAGCGGCGACTCCTCGACCATCGGGACCGAACGGCGGGTGAACGTGGCGCTGAACAGCGACGAGGACACCTTCGTCAAGCAGCTGATCGCTGGCCTGGGCGCGTACCCGCGGTACTACGCGCACATGGGCTCCGCCAACCGCAGCGGCCCCGCCGCCCCGGATCTGAGCCCGCCCCGGCCAGCCGATGCCGGCGAGCTGCGCCGCCGGATCGACGCGGGTGAGTGGGTGGTGGACCTGCGTCAGCGCCGGGCGTTCGCCAGGAGTCACCTGACCGGGTCCATCTCAGTGGAGCTCGGTGACCCGTTCGCCACCTACCTGGCGTGGACGATCCGGTGGGGCACGCCGCTCACCCTGATCGGCGAGTCGCCCGGGCAGGTAGCCGCGGCGCAGCTGCAGCTCACCCGGGTCGGCATCGACCGTCTTGAGGCGGCAGCGGCAGGCGCTGCCGGCGATCTGGCCGACGGCCGTCTGTCCAGCTACGGCGTCTTCGACTTCGCCTGGCTGGCCGCCGAGTGGGGACGTGAAGGCCGGATCATACTCGATGTCCGCCGACCGGACGAGTGGCGCGCCGGGCATCTGGCCGGGGCGGTCCATATCCCGTTCTGGGAACTGGAGCAGCGCGCCGGGGAGGTTCCCCCCGGCGAGGTGTGGGTGCACTGCGCCAGCGGGTTCCGCGCGGCTATCGGCGCGTCGCTGCTTAACCGGGCCGGGCGCCAGGTCGTCCACATCGATGACGACTGGAGCCATACCGCGGAGCTGGGATTGCCGGTCACCGCCGATGACTGAGGACGGCATGACGGTCGATGACCTGCTGCAGCGCTGGGTCAAGGTCATCGACCAGGACAAGTGCATCGGCTGCCATGCCTGCACGACGGCGTGCAAGAGCGAGAACGAGGTGCCGCTGGGAGTGACCCGCACCTACGTGAAGTCGGTGGAGGTCGGGACCTTCCCGCAGGTCCGCCGCGCCTTCCAGGTGACCAGGTGCAACCAGTGCGCCGATGCGCCGTGCACGACAGCGTGCCCGACACAGGCGATGTACCGGCGGCCGGACGGGATCGTCGATTTCGACAAATCGGTCTGCATCGGCTGCAAGGCGTGCATCGCGGCGTGCCCGTACGACGCGATCTTCATCAACCCCGAGGACAACTCGGCCGAGAAGTGCAACCTGTGCGCGCACCGGCTCGAGATCGGCTTGGAACCGGCCTGCGTCACGGTCTGCCCGACCGAGGCGATCCTGGTCGGGGACCTGAACGACCCGAAGTCCAAAGTCGCGCAGGTCGTCCAGCGCGAGCCGGTCACGGTCCGCCGCCCGGAGAAAGGCACCAGGCCCAACCTGTTCTACCAGGGAGCGCACCAGGTGACCCTGGACCCGCTGGCGGCCCGGCGGCCGGACGGCGGCCTGTACGCGTGGGCGACCCAGGGCGGCGAGCACGACCCCGGCCGCGTCCCTAGCGGCCATCCGGGGCAGCCCGGTTCCAGCGCCGAGGCCCTGCTGTCCTACGACATCAGCCATCACGCTCCCTGGGGATGGCGGGTCAGCCTCTACACCTGGACCAAGGGCCTGGCGGCGGGCGGGCTGCTGGTCCCGCTGATCCTGATCCTGGCCGGGCGGCTGTCCTGGGGCAGCCCGCTGGCCAGGTGGGCGGCGCCGGGCGTAGCGCTGGCGTTCCTCGGGGTCACCGGGGTCCTGCTCCTGTGGGACCTGCGCCACCCGCGGCGGTTCTACCTGATCTTCACCCGGCATCACTGGCGCAGCTGGCTGGTACGCGGGTCGTTCATCATCAGCGGCTACGGTGCCGCCCTGGCCGTATACGTGATCGGATCCTTGGCCGGGCCGGTGGTCCTGCGGCAGGTCGCAGCGGGCTTCGTCATCCCGCTGGCGCTGGCGACCGCGTGCTACACCGCGTACCTGTTCGCCCAGGCCAGGGCCCGGGACCTGTGGCAGAGCCCGCTACTGGCCCCGCACCTGGCCGTGCAGGCGGTGCTGGCCGGCGCCGCCGGGATCTTGCCGTTCGCGCTCTGGCTCGGCCCGGCGCCGGCCGTGACCGCGACAGAGGTGCTGCTCGCCGCGGCCGCGGCCGCGCACGTGCTGCTGGTCGCCGGGGAGATCACGATCAACCACCCCACCGAGCACGCGCACCTGGCCGCCGCCGAGATGACCGGGGGCCGGTTCGCCCGGTACTTCTGGCCCGGCCTGGCCGCGGTGGCGATCGCGATCGCCGCACCGTGGATCGGCGCAGCCGCGGTTCCGTTCGCCCTGCTGGGCCTGCTGGCCCACGAGCACGCCTACGTGCAGGCCGGCCAGTCCGTCCCGCTGGCCTGAGGAGATCACGTGCCCCGTCCTGTCACCCGCCCCGGCACCCCGGACCTGGCCGTCCCGGACCTGGCTGCGCTGGGCGAGCGCGTCTCGGCGGCGCGCGCCGCCGTGGAAGCCCGCGGCGAAACGTTCTACCAGGGCGCGAGCCGCGTCCACCTGGGCGCGTTCCCGCCGAGGGAACGCTGGGATGACTGGGTCGAGCTGTCCTCGCGGGCCTGGCCGGCCCGGGAAGAGCACCACTACATGCTGGTGCCCACGACGTGCTTCAACTGCGAGTCGGCGTGCGGGCTGCTCGCCTACGTAGACCGCGAGACCCGCCAGGTCCGCAAGTTCGAGGGCAACCCCGAGCACCCCGGCTCGCGGGGCCGCAACTGCGCCAAGGGCCCGGCGACGATCAACCAGATCACCGACCCGGACCGGGTCCTGTACCCGATGCGGCGCGCGGGGCGGCGCGGACAGGGCCGATGGGAGCGGATCACCTGGGACGAGGCACTGGACGCCATCGCCGCGCGGATCCGCGCGGCCCTGACCGAGGGACGCAACAACGAGATCATGGTGCACCTGGGCCGCCCCGGCGAGGACGGCTACACCGAGCGGGTCCTGGCCAGCTGGGGCGTCGACGGCCACAACTCCCACACTAATGTGTGCTCCTCCGGCGGCCGGACCGGATTCCAGTTCTGGATGGGCATCGACCGGCCCAGTCCCGACTACGCCCACGCGAAGGTCATCTACCTGATCAGCGCGCACCTGGAGACCGGGCATTACTTCAACCCGCACGCCCAGCGGATCACCCAGGCCCGCGAGAACGGCGCCAAGGTCATCGTGCTGGACACCCGCCTGTCCAACACCGCCACCCACGCCGACTACTGGCTGTCCCCGCAGCCGGGCAGCGAGGCGGCGATGAACCTGGCCATCGCCGCCTACCTGATCCGTACCGGTAAGTACGACGCCGGGTTCGTCCGCCGCTGGTGGAACTGGCAGCAGTACCTGACCCGGTGCCGCCCGGACCTGCCGCCCACGTTCGAGGCATTCCAGGACGTCCTGAGCGAGCTTTATGCCGGGTACAGCTTCGAGTACGCAGCCGCCGAGTCCGGGATCGACGCCTCGGTGCTCGCCGAGGTGGCCGAGGTCGTGGCGGACGCCGGGACGCGGTTCGCGTGCCATTCATGGCGGTCGGCGGCCGCCGGGAACCTCGGCGGCTGGCAGGTGTCGCGGACCTTGTTCCTGATCTCGGCGCTGCTCGGCGCGGTGGCGACCGAGGGCGGAACGTTCCCGAACGCCTGGAACAAGTTCGTGCCGCGGCCCATCCACACGCCGCCGCACCCCGGGATGTGGCAGGACCTGTCCTGGCCGCTGGAGTTCCCCCTGGCCCAGAACGAGATGAGCTTCCTGCTCCCGCACTTCCTCAAGGACGGCCGTGGCCGCCTGGACACCTACTTCACCCGCGTCTACAACCCGGTCTGGACCAACCCGGACGGGCTGTCCTGGATGGAGGTGCTCACCGACGAGCAGAAGGTCGGCTGCTCTGTCGCGCTCACCCCGACCTGGAACGAGTCGGCGTACTTCGCCGACTACGTCCTGCCGATGGGGCACGGCTCCGAACGGCACGACACCCATTCCTACGAGCAGTACGACGGGCAGTGGATCGGGTTCCGGCAGCCGGTCCTGCGAGCGGCCCGGGAGCGCCTCGGCGAGGGCATCACCGACACCCGGCAGGTCAACCCCGGCGAGATCTGGGAGGAGAACGAGTGGTGGATCGAGCTGTCCTGGCGGATCGACCCGGACGGTTCGATGGGCATCCGGAAGTACCACGAGTCCCGCGCCCACCCGGGCGAGAAGCTGACCGTCGATGAGTACTACGGGTGGATGTTCGAGAACTCCGTACCCGGGCTGCCCGAGCGGGCCGCCGCCGAAGGCCTGGATCCGCTGGCGTGGATGCGCCGCTACGGCGCCTTCGAGATCACCAGCGGCCAGGGCGGCCTGCACGAGCGCGAGGTACCGGATACCGAACTACGCGACGTGGCCATCGGGCCGGCCGGGCAGGTCTACACCGCCGCGGCCGCCCCGGCCACCACCAACATCGTCCCGACGGCAGCACCCGACCCCGACAGCCAGGGACGCCGCCAGGCCGGAGTGATGGTCGACGGAACTATCCGGCGGGGATTCCCTACTCCCTCGGGCCGGCTGGAATTCTGGTCCTCGACCCTCGCGGACTGGGGCTGGCCCGAGCATGCCCTGCCCGGCTACATCAAGAGCCACGTCCACCCCTCCGCGCTGGCCCCCGATCAGATGGTGCTGCTGTCCACGTTCCGGCTGCCCACCCAGATCCACACCCGCTCGGCGAACAGCAAATGGCTGGACGAGCTGTCGCACACCAACCCGGTCTGGATCCACCCCTCCGACGCCGCCCGGCTCGGCATCGCCCGGACCGGGGACCTGATCCGGGTCGAGACCGACATCGGGTACCTGGTGGCCAAGGCGTGGATCACCGAGGGCATCCGCCCCGGCGTCGTCGCCTGCTCCCACCACATGGGCCGCTGGAAGCTCACCGGCCACAGCCAGGTCAGCGCCGGCGGGATGATGGCCACCGTCGACCTGCGCCGCGGCGACGACGGCTGGGCTATGCGTGCCACCGGCCGGGTCAGGCCGTACCAGTCCGGCGACCCGGACACCGCCCGGATCTGGTGGTCCGACACCGGCGTCCACCAGAACCTCACCTTCCCGGTCCACCCCGACCCCATCTCCGGCATGCACTGCTGGCACCAGGCTGTCCGTGTCCGCCCCGCGCGCCCCGGCGACGCCCACGGCGACATCGCGGTCGACACCCGCAAGGCCCGGGACATCTACCGGCAGTGGATGGCGCAAACCCGCCCGGCCGGCCACGTCTCACCCGACGGCAGCCGACGGCCGCGGTGGCTGATGCGCCCGCTCAAGCCGACCGCGGCCGCGTCCGCGCTGCCAGCAGACGCCGGGGAGCCCACCACGTGACGGGCGCCCGCTGGGAGTTGCTGCGTGCGCTGGGCGCCGTAGCCGACGGTCCCGCCGATGCCCGTACCGCCGCCGCGGCGCTCGGGCTCGGGCTGGTAAGCGCCGCGGAGCACACGGAGGTGTTCGTGCTGAACTGCCCGCCCAGCGCGTCGGTGTACCTAGGACCAGACGGCGCGCTCGGCGGTGAGGGCGCCGACCGGGCTGCCGGGTTCTGGCAGGCCATCGGGCTCACTCCGCCCTCCGAACCCGACCACCTGACCGCCCTGCTCAGCCTCTACGCCAGCCTGGGCGAGGCGGCCGGGCAAACCCGCCGCGCGGCTACCGCAGCCGCGCTGGCCCGGTCCCAGGCGGCCCTGTTCTGGGAACATCTATGGTCCTGGCTGCCCGGCTACCTCGACGCGGTCACCGACCTGGGTGTACCTGCCCTCGCCGCCTGGGCGCAGCTGACCCGGCACGCCGTCGCCGCCGAGTATGGTGCCCAGCCGGCCCCGGCGCAGCTGCCGCTCGCACTGCGGGCCGCACCCGCGGCCGCCGGGCCGGACGGCCCCCTCCGCGACCTGGTGGCCGCCCTGGCCACGCCGGTACGCAGCGGGATCATCCTGACCCGCCAGCGCCTGGCCATCGGCGCAGGCCAGGCGGGGGTCGGCCACCGGATCGGGGAACGCCGCTACACACTGCGCGCCATGCTCGAGCAGGACCCGCCCGCGACGCTGACCTGGCTCGGGCAGGAGGCACAGCGCTGGGAACGGCGGCACGCCAGCCGGGCCGACGGCGATGCCGCGAGCCGGTGGTGGACCGCACGCGCGGCCCGCACCGCCCTGTTCCTCCGGACCTCGGCCGCCGATGCCCGGACCGGCGCCAGCACGCCAGCCGGTGCGAGCCGATGACGGCCATGACCAGCGGGCCGCCATCCGGTCACCGTGATCCTTGCTACGTCCCCGCCCCAGGCCAGGCGGCGGACCGTGCCAGCCGGCGGACCGTGCCAGCCGGCGTCGGCCGTCACGGTCCGCCCAGGAAGATCTCCCGCGCCTCCCGCAGCGCGTAGAACACGATGACAATGGCGGCCAGCGGGTCAGCCCACCACCAGCCCGCCGCCGCGTTCAGGACCAGCCCGGCCAGGACTGCCACGGCCAGGATCCCGTCCACCAGCGTGACCCGTCCCTCCGTCATCAGCACCGGATTACCCAGCGCCCGGCCCGTTCGCGCCTTGCCCGCCGCCAGCGTGAACATCACCGCAGCGGTCACCGCGGTCCAGGCGATTCCGAGCAGGCTGTGCCCCGGCCGGTACCCCGTCACCAAGACGATGACCGACTGAACCGCCAGGTAGCCGGCCAGCGCCAGGAACGCCCCGCCGATCAGCCGCAACGCCCGCCGCTGCCGGCCCGCACCAGACCCGGCCAGCTCCCACAACACCACCGTGCTCGCACCGATCTCGACCAGCGAATCCAGCCCGAACCCGGCCAGCGCCACCGAACCGGCGGCCACCGCCGCCACCCCCAGCACCACGATCCCGGCCACGTTCCAGCCCAGCGTGATCCCTTCCAGAACCCGGCCCCGGCGCAACAGCCCGCCCAGCTCCCCAGGCTGCCCGGAAGAAGGCTGACCAGTCGTCACACCAGGATCTCCCATCCGTCCCCTGCGCCGCGCGCGCCGGCACCCGCCGCAGTACCCCGTGTATTTCGTAGACAGAACAATATCTTGCGGAGAATGCCCGTGAGCTAGGGAGAATGCCCCTGAGCTAGGCGGTGCGGCCGTGGCTAGCAGCAGGCCGCACCAGCGGCGGTTTCCGCGGATCCGGCGAGGCCACCGCAACAGGCCTGGCTGTCGTGTTCGCCGTAGAAGGTCGCGCTGTCCTCCAGGACGGTGTAGAACTCCCAGGATTCGCCGTTCGGGGCGTCCTTGACCCAGAACTTGTCCTGCTTGGCGTAGCAGCAGGTGGTGTCGCGCTCGTCGGCCAGGGCGAGCCCGGCTGCAGCCAGCCGGGTCTGCTGGGCGTCGACGGCGCCGGTGCCGTCGACCTCGACGCCGAGGTGGTTCAGACTGCCGCCCTGGCCTGGGTTCTCCAGCAGGACGAGCTTGAGCGGCGGCTCGGCGATGGCGAAGTTCGCGTAGCCGGGGCGCCGCTTGGCAGGCCCGGTGCCGAACAGCTTGCTGTAGAAGGCGACGGCCTCGTCGATGTCGTTGACATTGAGGGCGAGCTGGACACGGGACATGGGAACCTCCAGAAGACAAGGAATAGACGATTGTCTATGTCTTGCTGACCCTCAGCTTGCCATATGACATCGACATATGTCAATATAGACGGGTGTCGAATTCCCTGGTACTGCTGACCCCGGCCGAGTCCGCGGCCTGCTGCTCTCCGCTGTCGGCGCAGCCGCTGACGACGGAGCAGGCCGAGCAGGTCGCGCCGCTGCTGAAGGCGCTGGCCGATCCGGTCCGGCTCCGGCTGATGTCCCTGGTCGCATCCCGCGAGGGCGGCGAGGCCTGCGTCTGCGACCTGAACGACGCGTTCGAGCTGTCCCAGCCGACCATCAGCCATCACCTGAAGGTGCTGCACGAGGCCGGCCTGCTCGACCGGGACAAGCGCGGCGTGTGGGTCTACTACCGGACTCGCCCCCAGGCCCTGGCCGCCATCGGCACCTTGATCGGCTGCACTGCGGGGTAAAACGCCGGTCCGGGCTTCCCCCTTCGCTCATTCATCGCCTATCGTCAATTAACGATGGATGATGCGCAGCCACTCGATCGCCAGGCCGCCGAGACCTACGCGGCCTGGTTCAAGGCCCATTAGCATCACCCCGGCTCGGCAGGTCGCCGACGGCCTGCCCGCCGCGATCATCCGCGCGGCCCGGCCATGACCCGGCCGGCCCAGGTTAGCGGCGTGCGCATCGAGCCGATGACCGGCGCGCACGCCGATGCGGTCCTGGCGATCTACCAGGCCGGGATCGATGAGGGCAACGCCACCTTCGAGACCGGTGCGCCGGGCTGGCCGGCCTTCACAGCGGCCAGGCTGCCCGGCCACCGGTTCGTCGCGACCGTGGCGAGCCAGGTCACCGGCTGGGCGGCCGCCTCGGCCGTGTCCGGCCGCTGCGTCTACGCCGGGGTCGTCGAGCACTCGGTCTACGTCCACCCCGATGCCCGCGGCCAGGGCACCGGCGGCCGGCTCCTGGACGCCCTGATCACCTCCACCGAGGCCGCCGGGATCTGGACCATCGAGTCCGGCATTTTCCCGGAGAACGCCGCCAGCCTGGCCCTGCACCGGGCGGCCGGGTTCCGGGTTGTCGGGATCCGGGAACGCATCGGCCAGCACCACGGCCGCTGGCGCGACGTCCTGCTCATCGAGCGCCGCAGCCCGGTCCTGTGACCACGCCACGGCGCACATCCCGCGGTCAGCGTGCAGGGCGGGCCGGGAGGTCAGCCGGCCGGTGCCAGGCGCGGTGCGAGGCTCCCGACGCGGTGGCTGAGCTCGGCGAGCGCCGCGTCGAAGCTGGCGGGATCGCCGGCCCGGACCGGGTCCGGGACGGACCAGTGCACGGCGGCCTGGCGGCCCAGTTCCTCGCGGGCCAGGTCGCACACGGTGATGATGAGGTCACCGTCTTGCCGGACCTCGCTGAGGTGGCGGGGCCGCACGCGGCGCATCGGCAGCCGGTGGCGCCGGGCGGCGGCGATGGCGCCCGGGTCGACCCGCGCGGCTGGCTTGGTGCCGGCCGAGGCGGCCGGGACGGTACTGGCGCGCCGCCACAGCGCCGCGGCCAGGTGGGAGCGGGCGGAGTTCGCGGTGCACACGAATAGCACCCGCCCGGCCGTGCGCGCCGCCGGGCGGGTCAGCGACTCCAGCGCGCCGGGGACGAGCTGGAGATAGGCGCGGCGCCGGTCGCCGTCGGAACGGCGCCGGGTGAGGAGCCCGGCCTGCTCCAGCACCCGCAGGTGGTGCGCGAGCAGGTTCGACGGCATCGCGACCATGGCCGCCAGGTCCGACGGGGACGCATCGCCCGCGCCGAGGGTGTCGATGATGTGCAGCCGGGCCGGGTCGGCCAGCGCCGCGTGCACCGCGGCCCGGCCCGCCACGTCCGGCATTAGCTCAATATTCATTGACTCAATCTTGACTGAGCTAACCTGATCCGTCAAGCTGGGTGTCGTGAGCACCGCACCAGTCACGTTGTGGCGCCGGGTAGCCGGTCCGGTCTCACTCACGAGCAACGCGAGGGAGCCTGCCATGCACCTGGTCATGATCGGCGGCAGCGACGCCGGGATCAGCGCGGCCCTGCGGGCCCGCGAACTCGACCCGGCCGCGGACGTCACCGTGGTTCTCGCGGACGCCTACCCGAACTTCTCCATCTGCGGCATCCCCTACTACCTCTCCGGCGAGGTCACCCACTGGCGCAACCTGGCCCACCGCACCATCGCCGACCTGGAAGCCGCCGGGATGCGGCTACGGCTGGACACCACCGCCCGCCGCATCGACGTCCCCGGCCGCAAGCTCCTGGTCACCTCCGCCGCCGACGGCGAGGAACTGCTCAGCTACGACAAGCTCGTCGTCGGCACCGGCGCGGTCCCGGTCCGCCCCCCGATCCGCGGCCTGGCCGGCCCCGGTGCCCTCGGCCCCGGCGACGGGGTGCACCTGCTGCACTCGATGGACGACACCTTCGCTGTCATGCGGACCCTGGAACAGGCCGCGCCGGCCAGCGCGGTCATCGTCGGCGCCGGGTACATCGGCCTGGAAATGGCCGACGCCCTGACCATCCGCGGACTGCAGGTCACCCAGATGGAGCAGCTGCCCGAGGTGCTGCCCACCGTTGACCCGGACCTGGGCACGCTGGTCCACGCCGAACTGGTCGCGCACGGCGTAGAAGTCCTGACCGGCACCACCGTCCAGGCGGTCACCCGCGCCCGGGCGGGTCACCCCGGGCGGCTACAGGTTGAGGCAGCCGCCGCCGACGGCACCGCCGTGACCCGCGCGGCCGACATGGCCCTAGTCGTGGTCGGGGTGCGCCCCGAGACCACGCTGGCCGCCGAAGCCGGGGCCACGCTCGGCGTCAAGGGCGCGATCGCGGTCGACAGAAGAATGCGGACCAGCCTGCCCGATGTGCTCGCCGCCGGGGACTGCGTGATCACCCACCACCGGCTGCTCGGCGAGACCTACCTGCCGCTGGGCACCACCGCACACAAGCAGGGCCGGGTCGCGGGCGAGAACGCGCTCGGCGGGAACCGGGAATTCGCGGGCAGCCTGGGCACCCAGGTGGTGAAGATCTTCGACCAGGCCGCCGCCCGGACTGGACTGCGGGATCACGAGGCGGCCCCGGCCGGGTTCACCCCGGTCACCGTCGGATCCGAAGCCGATGACCACAAGGCCTACTACCCCGGCAGCCACCGCATTCACATGCGGGTCACCGGCGACCGCGGCACCGGGCGGCTGCTCGGCCTGCAGCTGTTCGGGCACCGGCACGCCGAGATCGCCAAGCGCATCGACATCGCCGCCGCCGCGATCTACAGCGACTTGACCGTCGATGCCGTCAGCGACCTCGACCTGTCCTACACCCCGCCGCTCGGCAGCCCCTGGGACGCCATCCAGATAGGCGCCCAGGCCTGGGTCCGGAACACCCAGCAGCGCTATTCATGGTTTGGAGCTGGGTGAGCCGCATTGCGGCGGCTACGCTCATGGACGCTTCAGGAACCTCAAATAGCACACCGCGAACACCAGGACAATTCCGACGTTTACTATCAGCCGCTCCCAGAACTCGTTCCTGAAGAACAGGACGTCCACGCCGACCACGACGGCTACCAGCGCGAGCACGTAAAGCACAATGACTGCCTGTCTTCCCATCGTTCCTTCCTACTATGTGCGACGGAGTGCAGCAAGAGCGGCGCTGGTTTCAGTGAAACGCTTCCGCTGGCTGGACCATTTGATGGCCCTGTTCTCCCGAGGGGTGCCACTCCTGCGTGTCCACCAACCCGCACTGGCGCGGTTTCAGGCGAGCAAGGTGAGGTGGCGAGCGGTGCGGTTAGGTCGGGATCGGCGGGATTGGTGTGTGCGCTAGTGGACGTCTGGCGCGGTGGTCACTCAAAGGGATAGTAGTTCCCGGATACGGCCTCGGATGTCTTCGTGATCCTCAAAGCCGTGCAGTCAGCTAGGGGTAGCCCGTCACGAAAGAGCGTTGCCGTTGATCACCGATCCCTGCCTCGTCCACCACGTCGGCGGCCATCACCCGGTAGGTTGTTACTTGCCGTCCGCGAGCACGACAAGGCCAGGCACCGGGTGCCCGACCACGTGGTCGCGGGACAGCTTGGACGTGGACTCGGACTCGCCGGACAGCAGCGGCCGCAGGCCGGCGTAAACGCCTTCGACGTCCTCGCGGGTCAGCGGCGAGTTGAGCACGGCGTTGACGGGGTCGAGCAGGTAGTCGGTGTCGCGGGAGCTCGCGGCCGGGTGCTCCTTCGTCAGCGACCAGTCGGTGTCGGTGGTGCCGATGATCCAGTGCCTGCCGGCCCGCTGGCGGTGGCGGCGGCCCGGTTCTCCTCGACCGTGCAGCTGATCGCGGCCGGCGGGGCCGGCCCGCAGGCGGACGCGAAGAGCGTCCTCGCGGTCAGGCAGGTCGGCGCGAGCAGCGGCCAGCAGGTCACCGTGCGCGCGATCGGCCCCGATGCGGAGAAGGCGGCGCAGACGCTGATCGGCATCCTGTCCGCCGTCAGCAAGGTCGGCGACTGAGCCCCGCCGCGCCGACGTCGGGATCGGTGATAGTATCAATTCGTGTTCAAATGCTTACTTTCTGCAATCAGCACCTAGTCGTCGCGCTCATCCTGCTGCCACCTAGGCTGCCTGGTATCGAGCCATGACGCTGGCCGATCACGGCCGCGGGCTTCTTCGTGACCCAGACAAAGACGGTGAGCTTGCGGCACCCGAGTCGGCCGACGGCCGGCCCGAGCGCCGCGCGGCGCGCCGGCGCAGGCAGCTGGGCAGTGACCGGCGTTCGCGGGCGTTGCCGATGGTTCCCAAGCCGGTCAGCGACACCCGGGTAGCGATGGGGCGGCTGGCGATCATCTTGACGACAGGCGCGTGGCTGGCGTATGTGGTGACGTGGTTCTTCGCGGATTTCTTCCGGCCGGGGCACGAGGGCGCGGTTGCCCGGTCCGAGGAGGTCCTTTACCTCGTGATCGTGACGCTGCTTACGGTGTCGGCGCTTGCCTACCTGCTGGCCAGGCTCGGGTTCTTCTACCGCACACGGACGCATCACCGGGCGGCGCGGGCAGCACTTGACAAGTATTTCGACGCGCGGCGTCCGGCGCTGACCACGATCATCCCCTCCTACCAGGAGGACGAGCGGGTGATCCGCACCACGCTGCTGTCGGCCGCGCTGCAGGAGTACCCGGACAAGCGCGTGGTGCTACTGATCGACGACCCGTACGTGCCGAAGACGCGCGCGGCCCGTCAGCAGCTTGAGTCGGCGCGGGCGCTTCCCGGCAAGATCGAAATGCTGCTGGCCG
>Ga0302324_100013854_pt1 | contig 16307 bp, 13 predicted proteins | sample Palsa_T0_1_FD_201949 | JGI IMG/M metagenome (GOLD analysis project Ga0302324, IMG submission 201949) | Peat permafrost microbial communities from Stordalen Mire near Abisko, Sweden - Palsa_T0_1 | ecosystem: Environmental > Terrestrial > Soil > Palsa > Peat permafrost | place: Sweden: Abisko...
GGTGTTCGACGCCGACAACAGCCCGCAGACGCAGTACGACCAGATGCAGACCGTCATCAACTCCGGCCAGTACAACGGCATCATCACCCAGCCGATCGAGAGCACCGGCCTGGTCTCCCTGGTCAAGGAGGCGATCGCCAAGGGGATCAAGGTCGTCAACATGGACCAGATCCTCGGCTCGAGCCTGAGCACTGCCGCCCCGCAGGTCGCGGGCCTGTCGGCCAACGTGACGTTCGTGCCGACCACGATCGGCAGCCAGCTCGGCCAGCAGGTGATCGCCGCCTGCGCGTCCAAGAAGCTGAGCCCGTGCAAGGTCGGCTACCTGTACGACATCAAGGCGTCCTCGCTCGACACCGCCATCTACGGCGCGTTCACCGCGGCGATCAAGGGCAGCCCGGTCTCGGTCGTCACCTACGGCCAGTCCTACTTCACCCCCACGATCGGCCTGACCGCGGTCGAGACGATGCTCCAGGCGACGCCCGGCCTGGACCTGATCGTCGGTTCCGACCAGGGCATCGAGGGCGCCATGACCGCGCTCTCGACCACCGACAAGGCCGACCACGTGCTGCTGGTCGGATACGGCGCCAGCGCCGCCGCGGTGGCCGGCATCCAGTCGGGCGCGGTCTTCTCGGACGTCGCCCAGGCCCCCTCGGCCGAGGGCAACGACGCGGTCAAGGCGCTGGTCGCCGCCATCCAGACCGGCAAGGTCAGCGGCGCCGTCGACCCGGTGGCGGGCTTCCCTGACAGCGGCGTGGTCAACAAGGCGGACGTCAGCCAGTTCACCCCGGAGTGGCAGGGCTGATCGTGCCCGATAACGACCAGGACCTCCAGGGCGCGCATGTCGAGCTGCGGGACATCGGAAAGTCCTTCGGCGGCACGCGCGCCCTGGCGGGCGTCAGCCTGACCATCAGCCGAGGCTCGATCCACGCCCTCGTGGGCGAGAACGGGGCGGGCAAGTCCACCCTCGGCAAGATCATCGCCGGGGCGTACACCCCCGACGACGGCCAGATGCTGCTCGCGGGCGAGCCGGTCCGGTTCCGTTCGCCCCGGGACGCGATCAACGCGGGCGTCAACCTGATCGCGCAGGAGCTGTCGATCATGGGGTCGCTCACCGTCGAGCAGAACGTCTTCCTCGGCGTCGAGCCGAGCCAGGCGGGCTTTCAAAGCCGCCGCGAGCTCCGCCGCCGCTACAACGAGCTGGCCGCGTCGGTCGGCTTCGAGCTCGACGGCGGCGGCAACGCCGGAACGCTGCGGACGGCCGACAAGCAGAAGGTCGAGATCCTCCGCGCCCTCTGCCGGAACGCCGAGCTCATCGTGATGGACGAGCCGACCGCCGCCCTGTCCCGGCCGGACGTCGACGCGCTGCACGGCGTCATCAGGCAGCTGGCGAGGAACGGCACCACGGTCGTGCTCGTCTCGCACTTCCTGGCCGAGGTGCTCGAGCTGGCCGACGAGGTGACGATCCTGCGCGACGGGCGTCTGGTGCGGACCGGGCCCGCCGCCGGCCAGACCGAGGAGTCGCTGATGGCGGCGGGCGATCTACCGGGCCAACCGAGTCCACTCCGGGTCGGTCACCGTCAGCACCGGCGACAGAACCGACCCCCACCAGGTCACCGTCACCGGCACCCCGCGCTCGGCGATGCGGGCCGGGATCCAGATGATTCCCGAGTCGCGCAAGGACCAGGGCCTGCTGCTCGGCCGGCCGGTCAGGGAGAACGTCAGCCTGTCCACGCTCGCCCAGGTCAGCCGGCTCGGCATGGTTCAGCCCGGCCCCGAGCGACGGACCGTGCGCGAGATGCTCAGCCGGGTCGACGCCCGGGGCGGCGGCCAGTCGGACCCGGCGTCCGCGCTGTCCGGCGGCAACCAGCAGAAGCTGCTGTTCGCCCGCTCGCTGCTGAGCGATCCGACCGTGCTGATCGCGGACGAGCCCACCCGAGGGGTCGACGTCGGCGCCAAGCGGGCCATCTACGAGCTGCTGACCACGCTGACCGCCGACGGCCTCGGCATCCTGCTGATCTCCTCCGATGTCGAAGAAATCCTCGGCCTCGCGCACCGCGTGCTCGTCATGCGCGGCGGCCGGGTCGTAACCGAACTGACCGGCGAGAACGCGACCGAGGCGGCGATCCTCGGCGCCGCCTTCGGCGCCAACGAAAGAGGTGCGTGAGTTGACTCAGCCGCAGGCCGCCACGCCGACCCCGGAGAAGCCGGACCAGCCGGGGGAGCCCGGCCGCGCGGCCAGGAGGCTCGCCCTGCCCGGCGGCTTCAGCCTCCCGCAATCTGGGTTCCTCGCCCAGGCCCGGCAGGGCGGGATCGTCTACCCGTTCATCGTCTTGTTCCTCGTGCTCACGATCTGGAAGGGCTCGCTCTTCGCCGACCGGACGAACCTGCTCGAGATCCTCGACCAGCAGGCCTCGTACCTGATCATCGCGGCGGCCGGCACGATGGTGATGATCGCGGGCGGCATCGACCTGTCGGTCGGCGCGACCTACGCCCTCTGCCAGGTGATCGCGACCAAGATGGCCGAGGGCGGCAACCCGGTGCTCGCCATTCTCGTCGGCGTGCTCGTCGGCGTCGGGGTCGGCGCGGTCAACGGCGTGATCGCCACCTTCTTCCGCATCAACTCGCTCATCGCCACCCTCGCGATGTCGTTCGTGATCACCGGCGTCGCCAGCCTGGTCACCAACGGGAACTTGATCATCGCCTACAGCGCGCTCGGCTTCGCGAACTTCGCCAGAACCGAGTTCCTCGACGTCACCACCGCCGCCTGGACGATGATCGGCGTGGTGCTGATCTTCGGCATCGTGCTCTCGCGGACGATCACCGGCCGCTACATGTACGCGGCCGGGAGCAACGCCGAGGCGGCCAGGCTGGCCGGCGTCCGGGTGCAGTGGATCAAACTGGTCACGTTCGCGATCAGCGGCGGCGCGGCCGGCCTCGGCGGCATCATCGACGCCTCCCGGGTGCTCTCGGCCTCCTCGCAGAACGGCGGCACCGCGCTGACCTTCACCGTGCTGGCCGGCATCGTCGTCGGCGGCACCTCGATCCTCGGCGGCTCCGGCGCGATCTGGCGGACCTTCATGGGCGTGCTGTTCATCGCCATCATCGGCAACGGCTTCACCCTGCTGGCCTGGAACCCGCTCTACGAGCAGATCACCCTCGGCGTCATCCTGCTGCTGGCCGTCGGCGGCGACGCCTGGTCCCGCCTCCGCACCGCCTAGCCCCGCCTTTCCGCCCCGCTCCCGTCGCCTACGCCAGCCGCACCCAGGAAACGGGTGATAGCGCGGCGGCTGGTGAGACGGACGAACGTCAGGTGGGCGTTGGTCGGATCCGCCTCTGCCGCGCTGTACCGCTGCCGGTACTTGGCATGGTTGTGCCACGCCCAGGAGATGATGGACTCCTCCGGCGCCCAGGTCAGGAAGTTCCGCAGCGACTCCCGATTGCCGTTCCACAGCTCCTGCCGCGTGACCGCCCGATGCAGGGTCCGCCCCACGACCTGCCACATCACGATCCACTTGGGCAGGTCGAGCCAGACGACGGTGTCGGCGCGGGCCCAGACGAGCAGCCGCACGGCGGAGTAGTTGCCATCTATCACCCAGCGGTCTCCGGCCGCGGCCGCCTCGGCGACGCGACGAAACTCGTCCTCCGGCAGCGGCTCCCAGCCCGGCTGGTGAAAGACGCTGTCGAGTTCCAGATACGGCACGCCCAACGCGTCGGCAAGCTGCCGCGCCATCGTTGACTTGCCGGAGCCCGAGGTTCCGACGACCGACACGCGTTGCACGATCGCGCAACCTAGCACGGGAACGCGCCCGACCGACACTCATTTCCCGGCGGCGACAACGGAAGGCCCCCGCCGGAAGGCCCCCGCCGGGCGGGCAAGCGCCGGATCACTCATCGCCGATATCGGCTAGCACCTCGCGCAGCTCGACGATCAGCGGATCGTGGCGGGGCAGGATGCGCTCCAGGCGGTCGACGGTATCGCGCAGCAGCGCGCGAGCGTCGCCGTACCGCCCGAGCTGGCGGTAGACCAGGGCCAGCTCCGCGCGATTGCGCAGCGTATCAGGGTGACGGGGACCAAGCACCCGCTCGAAGCCGGCCTGGGCCTGCTCGTACGCCCGCTCGGCCGCGACCGCCTTGCCCGTCCGCAGGTAGGCGGCGCCGAGGCTGTAGCGCGCCCGAATGGTGTCCAGGTGATCAGGCCCGAGAGCTCGCTCCCGGTCGGCGAGCACCCGCCGGTAGGCCGCGACCGCCTCTTTCGAAAGGCCCCCGGCCAGGTACGAATCGGCCAGGGAGCGGCGCGTGGTCATCGTCTCCGGGTGCTGGGGTCCCTGGATGCGCTCCCGGGCGGCCAGCGTGCGCCGGTACAGCGAGATGGCGTCGGGATGCCGCCCGGCGGCCTGGTAGGCAGCGGCAAGCTCGTCCCGCACGCCGAGCGTATCGATGTGCTCGGGGCCGCGGGCCCGCTCGGCATCGGACAGCACCTGCTCGAGGACGGAGACCGCGCGGTCAGGCTGGCGCGCCGCCACCAGGGCGTGGCAGAAACGCAGCCGCATTCTGATCAGATCGGGGTGATCGGCCCCGAGCTGCACGGTCTGGGTATCAAGGATCCGGTGGAACCAGCTGACGGCGTCGTCCGCGCGGCCGGCCGCCAGGCAGGCCTCGGCCAGCCGCTGCTCGGCCAGTATCGTCTGCGGGTGCCCCGCGCCGAGGAGCCGGTCGCTGGTCGTGGCCAGGTCACGCCAGTGCTCCGCGGCCGGGCCGGTCAGCCGAGCGTGATCCAGGCTGTCGCCGGCCCGTAGCAGCACCGGATGGCAGCCATCGGCCCACAGCCGACCACCTGCCGCCTGCTGGAGGGCCGCGGTGCAGGACCGCAGACCGGAAGCGGGCCAGCCGAGCGGTTCCGGTGCAGGCCAGGCCTGCAGCAGCGCGTCCGCGGCGACCCGAGCCGCCTGATCAAGCATGGCTTCCGGTATCGCATCGCGCAGCGCCGCCTGCAGCACCGGGCTCATCCGCACCGTCGGCGGTGCCGACGCCCGCTCGACCGTCAGCAAGCCGACGCGTTCGAGCGCCGCCAGCGCGGCCAGGGCCGGCTCGGCGTCTTCGGCGGCCTCGCCGCCAGTGAGGTAGCGGACGGCGGCCGGGGCGGTCAGGACGGTTGCCGGAATGCCGTGCCCGTCAAGCAGCGCGGCCAGGGCCAGCAGCGAGCGGACCGATCCGCCGGAGGCGAACTGAGTGGCGCTCTCGAGCGAGAGCGGCCACGTGACCGCGCTGGCCAGCGGGAGGGGGCCCGCTGGATCGGCCAGGTGCTCACGCCAGCGAACGAAATAGTCCTGGTAGCTCTGGCATGACATCGCCGAGCTGGCGATCACCGCGCTGGCCTGAGCCAGCGCGGCCGGCTCCACGCCCATGGCATTGACCAGGTCGATCGCGCCGAGCCGCTGGCCCCGGTTGGCCGACAGTCGCTCCGTCAGGTAGCTCAGGGCCTCGCGCGAGTTGAACGGCCCGATCGGCATGACCCGCATGCCGCCGGGCACGGCCGCGGCGTCGGCGCCGGTCACCAGGACCCGGCCGGCCGGGCCGGCCGGCCAGAGGCCGTCCAGGTTCGCCTCATCGGTCAGGTCGTCGAGGACGATCAGCCATGAATGGCTGGTCTCCGCCAGCCAGCTCAGGAACTGGGCGGCCACCGACTCGCTACTGCTCGCCTGGTCCCGGCCGGTCACCAGGGCCGTTGCCGCCGCGTAGCCGGACAGCACCGAGGCCCGGCTGCTGGCATCGATCCAGACCAGCAGGTCAAGCTCGCGCGCGTGCCAGAGCGACTCGGCCAGGGCAACCGCGATCTGGGTCTTGCCCGATGACCTCAGCCAGTCCCGCGCGGTGGAGTCGGCCGTCCGCCCCGGGTCCGCTGCCCGGTGGCTGACCAGCGCGACCGTGGTGCCTGGGCGCAGGCCGGCCACCAGGTCGGGGGCAGTCTCGAGCCGGTCGATGTAACCGTCAGCAATCGCCGGGACCGTCCCCGATCGGACCGGCCAGGACGGAGACGACGACCGGACGGGCACCGTGCCCGCCGCGCCGTCAAATGTGGTTGCGCTGCTCATGGTCCGCCGCCCCCCCCGGCTCAGAGTTCCATTTCCGGAATTCGCACCGGGGTGTCCCGGGAGAGCGTCTGCCGCCGGAAGAAAGCGGGGGCGGTGACGCGCATGTAGACGAAGCAGAGCATTCCTGCCAGCGCCGCCAGCACGGCGATCACGAAGATCCCGCCAATCTGCCACTGCAGGCCGGGCACCGTCCAGCTCGTGTAGCTATTGGACGCCACCCAGTCGCTCTGCAGGCTGTAGATGCCGGCCCCGTACATGATCAGACCGCCAAGCAGCGGCAGGATGCCGCGCATCCACAGGTTACGGGCGCTGCTGCGCAGCGTGGACCGGTAGTACCAGCAGCAGGAGAAGGCAGTAAGCCCGTAGTAGAAGGCGATGTAGAGCCCGATCGCGGTCACCGCGTCGGCGATCGGGTTGCCGCCGGAGATGAAGTTCAGCGGGATGTACAGCGCGACGGAGACGACTCCGACCGCGATCGTCGACACCGTCGGAGTCAGGTAGCGGGGATTGATCTTGGCGAACTGCTGGGGCAGCGCCCGGTAGGCGGCCATGGAGAGCGTGGTCCTGGCCGTGGGCAGGATCGTCGTCTGGGTGGACGCGGCGGCCGAGCTGAGCACCATCAGGATCAGCAGCCGGGACAGGACCGTGCCGAAAACCGAGGTTCCGAAGATCGCGCTGCCGGTCACCGACAGCACGTCGAACTGGTGGGCCGGGTTGGTCAGCCCGACCCCGTTGCCGCCGACCCCGGCGAACGACTGCACCGCGATGATGACGATCGCGTAGGTGAACAGCAGCAGCACGGTCGAGATGATGCCCGCCCGGCCGGGCGTCCTGGCCTTGTCCGCAGTCTCCTCGTTGACCGATAGGGCGGTGTCCCAGCCCCAGTAGATGAACAGCATCAAGATGATGCCGGACACGAACGCCGACAAGGGCAGCTGCGCAGGCGACAGCCAGGACAGGCTCGGGTGCAGTGATCCCGTCGGATGGCTGACGTAGACCCTGACCAGTGCGGTCACCGACATCACCATCAGCATGACGACTTCGATGGTGAGCAAGATCCGCTGGAACCTGGCTGACAGCTCGATGCCGCGGTAGCAGATGTAGGTCATCGCGACGATCCACAGGATCCCCACCAACAGCACCCAGCCGCCGGAGGCGTTGGCTCCGATCGAGCTGTTCGGTCCCTGGAACAAGAAGAAGAGGTACTGGCCTGCGACCTGGGCGAGGCTGCCCATGACCAGCAGGTCGGCCGCCACGGTGGCCCAGCCGCCCGCCCAGCCGACCGACGGCCCGAACGCCCTGGTACCCCAGATGAAGGTGGTACCGCAGTCCGGGTCGGCCTTGTTCATCTCGCTGAAGCCGATCGAGCACAGCAGCATCGGCACGAACGCCAGCACGGCGACCAGCGGTGCTTTCAGCCCGACGGCGGCCACGACGAAGAACAGCGTCGCGGCCAGGCTGTAGGCGGGCGCCGTTGACGCGACCCCGATAACAATGCTCGACACCAGGCCGAGGGCATCGCGCTTGAGACCCTTGTCCCGCTGCTCTTCCACCGGTTGTACGCGAGAAGCGAATATAGCCATGGACCCCCCACGGATCGGCCTCTCCGGGGGAAGCTGACAACGAAATCGCCCCCCGGCCGCTAAAACTGCAGCGTAACGGAAGACCATAACGTAAACACCCATAACGGGACAATGGTTCAATCCCACAAAGCAGCGGCCCGATGCTCGCTCTGCCCGGCTCAGTCGCTCAGCTCAGTCGCCGACTTTGCTGGCGCTGGACAAGATCCCGATCAGCGTGTCGACCGCCTCCTGGGCGTCGGCCCCGACCGCCCGCACGGTGACCTCCTGCCCGCTGCTCGCCCCCAGCTGCATCACCGACAGCACGCTCTTCGCGTCGACCTCTTTACCCGCGACAACCAGTTGCACCGCCGAAGAGAATCCCGCCGCCGCGACCGACAGCGCGCCGGCCGGCCGTGCGTGCAGGTCACCGGTCAGGGTGATCGTCGCTTCAGAGTTTTCTGGCATGACGTGCCTCCTGCGCGGCGTCGAGGACAGCCTTGAGGCTGCCGCCCGCGGCCGCGGTGACGGCGGCGGCGACGGCGCCCTCGACGAACGGGGCGTCGGCCACCTCAAGCGGGCCGGGAAGATCGTCAAGCTCGTCCGCCAGCAGCGTCCGCACCGTCAGCACCGAGCTGCCCAAATCGGGCAGGATAACCACGCCCGCGCCGGTGTCCGCGCGCCGGATCGCCGACGAGACCTTGTCGATGCTGGTCCCCAGGCGGCCGTCATCGGTCCCGCCCGCGGTGGCAATGGTGACCGTTCCGCCGCCGACCTGGCCAGCGAGTTCAGCGGTGCCCTCGGCCAGCGAGGCGCTGTGGGAAACGAGAACGATTCCTACCGTTGCAGCCATGAACTATGCCCTATCCTGAGCTTGTTCGACATTACCGAAAAGGACCTTATGATCCAGTCTGTGGAGCGGGCCGCCGCCATCCTCGCCGCGCTCGGGTCGGGGACGCCGCGGCTCGGCGTCACCGAGATCGCGGAGCGGGTTGGTCTCGCCAAGCCGACCACCCACGGGCTGCTCCGGGCGCTGGTCGCGCATGACCTGGTCGCGCAGGATCCGGCCAGCGGCAAGTACAGCCTCGGGGCCGGGGTGCTGCAGCTCGGCAACGCCTACCTCGACGGCTCCGAGCTGCGCGCCCGTTCGCTGCTGTGGGCCGAGTCGCTCGCCCAGCGGACGAACGAGGCGGTATGGGTGGCGACCCTGTCCGGGACCCGGGCGATCGTCTTGCACCACGTGTTCCGGCCGGACAACACGGTCCAGATCCTCGAGGTCGGCGCGGCCATCCCGTGGTACGCGTGCGCGCTCGGGCACGCGATCGTCGCGTACCTGCCCGCGCTCGAGTCGGCCCGGGTGATGGCCGAGGAACGGACGCCGCTGACCGGCCGCACCAAGACCACCAGGGCCGCCCTCGGCCAGGCCCTCGCGCAGGTCCGCAGGCGCGGCTACGCGGTCGAGAGCGAGGAGGCGACGGTGGGCGACGCCGGCCTCGCCGCCCCGATCGCGGGCCGTGACGGGGTGGTCGGCTCGATCGGCCTGGTCGGCCCGGCCGAGCGGATCCTCGACCGCGGCACCCAGGCCGAGATGACCCGCGCCGTGGTCGAGTCGGCCCGCTCGATCTCCCGTGATCTGGGGGCCGGGCGCGGTGGAGCGGTGCTGGCGGCGCTGCGCTGATCCGCTCACAGCGCGGGCACCAGGTCCCACACCTCGGCCGCGGACGAGGCCAGCAGCGCCCGTTCGGTCAGTTGCTTGCAGGTCAGGAAATTCAAATTCGATATTTTCGAACGGACCGTCGCGACTCTGGCAGCGGGCACGCTCACCGTCTTGATCCCGGCCCCGATCAGCAGCGGCAGCACCCGCGGATCGGCCGCCGCGTCCCCGCACACGGAGACCGTGATCCCGGCCTCCCTGCCCGCCTTGGCGACCCCCTTGACCAGCGCCAGGACCCGAGGATGGGCGGCCAGCCCCGGCCCCGCGGCCGGATCGCGCCGCCCCAGCCCGAGCACGTCCCCGGTCAGATCGTTGGTGCCGATCGAGAAGAAGTCCACCGCCGACGCGAACACCGCCGCGTTCTTGGCGGTTGACTCAAGCTCCACCATGATCCCGAGCGACGGCACCTCGACGTCAAGCTCCGCCGCCGTCTCCGTCAGCACCTGGCGGACCCGGCTGACCTCCCGCAGCGACCTCACCATGGGGATCAGCACCGCCAGCCGCGCCTCCCGGCCGGCCTCAAGCATCGCCCGCAGCTGATCACCCAGCGCCGACGGATGCTTCAGCAATGCCGCCAGCCCAGCCCCGGCTGGCAAGCTAATCTCCCCGGCTCCGCCGGCCCCCCCGGCCTCGGTCCCACCAGCCCCGCCACTCCTGCTACCACTACCAGCCCCAATTTCCCCGCTAGCCTCAACGTCGCTCCTGCCCCAATAGGTCCCTGTGGCCAGGAACGGCGGGATCTTGTCGCCGGAGAAGTCGAGCAGCCGGACGGTGGCGGTCTTGCCCGCCAGCAGTTCCAGGATCGGGCCGAGCTGGGCCCGATCCTGTTCCAGGGTCGGCCAGTCGTCGGCCTGCACATAGGGCAGTTCAGTCCGCAGCAGCCCCACCCCATCCGCCCCGGCCGACAACCCGCGCCTGGTCTCGACCGCCGAGGCAACGTTGCAGAGCACCATGATCTGGCGGCCGTCGGTGGTCCGGGCGGGCGCGCCGACCGTGGCCCGGCCGGCCGCGGCGACCGACGCGCCGGCCGCGCGCTCGGCGTCGGCCGCCCGGGTCGCGTCCGCCATCTCCTCCGTGCCGACCAGCAGCTCGCCGGTAGTGCCGTCAACGACCGCGGCCTGGCCGGGTTCCAAGCCGAGCACGTCCGGACTGGCCCCGGCGATCATCGGGACCCCGAGCCCGCGCGCGACGATCGCCGCGTGCGAGCTAGCCCCGCCCGTCACCGAAACCGCCCCGACCAGCCCGGCCTCGGCCAGCTCGATCAGGTCCGACGGGGTGACCTCATGCCGCACCAGGATAAAATCAGCGTCTCCCGACCCTCCGGAGCCGGCTGCGCCCCCCGCGTCCGCGTCGAGCCCTGAGCCCTCGTCAGCTCCGGGACCGGCGTCGGCCCCGACCCCCGATTCAGTAGCCGTCCGGGCCGAGGCCGAAGCCCCGCCGCCCTTCCGCAGCCGCGCGATCACGGCCACGCCGACCTGCCGGATGTCGCCCGCCCGCGCGGCCAGGGCCGGGTTGTCCAGCTGCTCCATCATCGCGGCCTGACGCTCGGCCGCCTCCCGCACCGCGGCGACGGCATCCGCGCCGCCCTGCACCGCGGCCACCGCCGGGGCGGACAGCGCCGGGTCGCCCGCTATCAGTCCCCCGATCGCGATGATCTCCGCTTCCGACGTCCGCCCGGCCTTCCGCAGCCGCTCCGCCAGCGCCGACCGCTCGGCCGCGACCTCGGTGAAAGCGGCCGCGACCTGCTCGGGCGTGGCCGCCACGAGGGGGTCGCCGACGGCGCTGTCGGCGACGATCCGCAGTATGCCCGCCGCCGTCCCGGCCGACACCGGCAGACCGCCAAACCGGGCCGGCGGCCTGGAGCCGCCGGCCGTCTCAGCTGCCATGCCGGCTCATCCCGCTCATCCCGCCTGCCGGTCGGCGACGTCGCGCAGCGCGTGCAGGATCAGCGCCGACGACGCCGCGCCGGGATCCTCGTGCCCGACGCTGCGCGGGCCGAGGTAACTCGCCCGGCCCTTGCGGGCCTGCATCTCGATGGTGTCGTGCGCGGCCCCGTCGGCCGTGTCGGTCAGCGTGGCGAAAGCGGCGGGCGCGGCCGCCCCCTCGGACACGGCCTTGCTGAACGCCGCCGCGGTCGGGGCGAGCACGTCGACCATGGTCTTCTCGCCCTCGCTGGCGGCGCCGAGCTTCTTGACCCCCTCCAGGGCCGCCGCCAGCGCGTCGGCCAGGTCGGGCAGGTCGACCTCGGGCTTGTCCCCGAGCGACTTGGCCGCGCGCCGGAACCACGTCCCGTACAACGGCCCCGATGCCCCGCCGACCTTGGAGATCAGCGTGGACCCGGTCAGCAGCAGGACCGAGCCCGGGGTGGGAGTGTCGGCCGCGGCCAGCGCCGTCTGCACGGCGCCGAATCCGCGGGCGAGGTTGATCCCGTGATCGGCGTCGCCGATGGCGGAATCGAGCTGGGTGAGGTGGTCTCGTTGGGCTTCGACGACCGCTGCGATCTCCGCGATCCACGCGCGGAAGAATTCAGCGTCCATAAGGGCTCCTCGCGGTACTTGACGACGCTGTCGGGTCTACCGTCCCCAACGGAGCCCGGGTGTGTCCACAGGCGCGTCCCACAAGTCTGCGAGCGTGTCCGTCAGATGGCAGACGGTCACCGAGAAGCCCTGCATCTCCAGGCTGGTGATGTAGTTGCCGACCAGGTTCCTCGCGATCCGCCCGCCGTGGCCGGTGATGTACTTGCTGACCTCGTTGAACGCGCCGTAGAGCTCGATCAGCGGGGTGCCGCCCATGCCGTTGACCATCACCAGCAGGTCGCCGTCGACCGCCAGGTCGGTGTTGATCGCGTCGAGCACGATCTCCACGATCGCGCTCGCGGGCTGCAGCGGGGCCCGGGTGCGGCCCGGCTCGCCGTGGATGCCGATGCCGAGCTCGATCTCCTGCTCGGCCAGGTCGAAGGTCGGCTTGCCCGCGGCCGGGACCGTGCACGAGGTGAGCGCGACCCCGAACGACCGGCTCCGCTCGTTGACCTCGGCCGCGACCGCCGCGACCTGGGCCAGCGGGGCGCCGCGCTCGGCCAGCGCCCCGGCGATCTTCTCGACGAAGACGGTCGCGCCGACGCCGCGGCGGCCGGCCGTGTAGAGCGAGTCCTGCACGGCGACGTCGTCGTTGACCACGACCGAGACGACCTCGATGCCCTCGTCGTCGGCCAGCTCGGCCGCCATCTGGAAGTTGAGCACGTCGCCGGTGTAGTTCTTGACGATATGCAGTACCCCGGCGCCGCCGTTGACGGCCTTGGTGGCGACCAGCATCTGGTCGGGCACCGGGGAGGTGAAGACCTCGCCCGCGCAGGCCGCGTCGAGCATGCCGTAGCCGACGAAGCCGCCGTGCAGCGGCTCGTGCCCGGACCCGCCGCCTGATACCAGGCCGACCTTCCCGGCCGTCGGGCCCTCGGCCCGCAGTATGACCTTGTTCTCGATGTCCACGGTGAGTGACGAGTGCGCGGCGGCGATCCCCGCGAGCGCGTCGGTCACCACGGTGTCCGGACTGTTGATGAGCTTCTTCATTGACGCTCCACAGGTCGCGCAGTCATCAGAATGACGTTCGGTATTACAGAACGACGTTTTGCGAAAAACATAGAACTATGCCGCTCACCGCGTCAAGTGTCTGCCTGATTCGTTCAGATTTTGCTAAAACTTTACTCGCTGGGCCCATTGCCGATGATCGCGCCGAGACGTACTTTGGCCGAGACAGCAGGTTCCGCCCGTAACGGTGCGTGGCGGGGGCAGGAGGACATCATGGCTGATGACATCACTCCGCTGCGAGGTGAGGGCCGCACGGTCGGCCGCATCACCGGGCTGTGGGGCGAACTCATGGCGGAATTCATTGGAGTGTTCGTTCTCATCTCGTTCGGCGACGGGGTCGTCGCGGTGGCCGTGGCCGGACTGCCCGGCTCGGGCCGGACCTCGAGTCCCACCACGATCTTCGACGCGGCGGGCGACTGGCTGCTGATCACCTGGGGATGGGCGATGGCCGTTGCCTTCGGCATCTGGGTGGCGGGCGGTGTGAGCGGCGCCCATCTCAACCCGGCGGTGACGCTGGCCTTCGCCGTCAGACGAAAGTTCGCCTGGGCTAAGGTGCTGCCCTACTGGGGCGCCCAGGTGTGCGGCGCCTTCGTCGGCGCCGCCTTGGTCTATGGCGTGTACCAAGCGGCGATCAACGCCTTCAACCTCGCGGCGCACACGCCGAAGAGCGGCGGACAGGCCCTCGCGACCTACTCGATCTTCGCCACGTTCCCAGCCTCGTACTTCCACGGCGGATACGGGGGGCCGCTGCTCGACCAGGTAGTCGGCACCGCGTTCCTGGTGATGCTCGTGGTCGCGGTCATCGACGTGCGGAACACGGCCGTCGGGAACAACATGGCCCCGCTGATCATCGGCTTTGTCGTCGCGGCGATCGGCATGTCCTACGGCCCGAACGCGGGCTACGCCATCAACCCGGCCCGTGACTTCGGCCCCCGGCTGTTCGCCTTCGTCGCGGGCTGGGGGAAGGTGGCCTTGCCTGGCACATATCACGCAATAGGAGGCCCGAACTTTACCGGATACTTCTGGGTACCGATAGTCGGGCCCCTCATCGGGGGCATAATCGGCGTGCTCATCTACGACTTCTTCATCGGCGACATCCTGCACGGACGGCTCAAGATGGTCGAGGACGTCAAGGGCCCGATCCCGGAAACCGAGCCGGTCGGCGCGATGGCGGATTCTTCCGCCGCCGAGGTTCCGGAAGCCCGGATCCCGAGGTCGTCGGAGACCAACGTGACGGCAGATCCCAACGCGCAGACACAGATACCCAGAGATCCGCGGGCCGGCGCATAAGCGAGGAGGACAGCTATGCCTGATTTCGTAGGTGCCGTCGACCAGGGCACCACAAGCACACGGTTTATGATCTTCGATCACTCGGGTAACGAGGTCGGCAAGCATCAGCTCGAGCACGAGCAGATCCTGCCGCAGGCCGGCTGGGTCGAGCACAATCCGGTCGAGATCTGGGAGCGGACCGTCGCGGTCATCCAGACCGCGCTGCACGCCGCCAACCTGACCGGTAAGGACCTGGCCGCGCTCGGCATCACCAACCAGCGCGAGACCACCGTCGTATGGAACCGCAAGACCGGGCGTCCTTACTACAACGCGATCGTGTGGCAGGACACCAGGACCGACCGGATCGCCAGCGCGCTCGACCGCGACGACCGCGGCAAGGTCATCCGCCGCAAGGCCGGCCTCCCGCCGGCGACCTACTTCTCCGGCGGCAAGATCCAGTGGATCCTCGAGAACGTCGACGGGGTCCGGGCCGCGGCCGAGGCGGGCGACGCCGCCTTCGGCAACACCGACTCGTGGGTGATCTGGAACCTGACCGGCGGCATCCACGGCGGCCAGCACGTCACCGACCCGACCAACGCCAGCAGGACCATGCTGATGGACCTGGAGACGCTGGACTGGGACGACGAGCTGCTCGGCTTCTTCAACATCCCGAAGGCGATGCTGCCGAAGATCATGCCGTCCTCCGCTCCGGGCGGCTACGGCGAGGTCAACGGCCTGGCGGCGGTCAGCGGGGTGCCGCTCACCGGCGACCTCGGCGACCAGCAGGCGGCCACGGTCGGCCAGGTCTGCTTCTCGCCCGGCCAGGCCAAGAACACCTACGGCACCGGCAACTTCATGCTCCTGAACACCGGCGAAGAGCTCGTCCGGAGCAAGAACGGGCTGCTCACGACCGTCTGCTACCAGTTCGGGACGAACAAGCCGATCTACGCCCTCGAAGGCTCGATCGCGGTGACCGGCTCGGCCGTGCAGTGGCTGCGCGACCAGCTCGGCATCATCTCCGGCGCCTCCGAGATCGAGACCCTCGCCCGCCAGGTCAACGACAACGGCGGGGTCTACTTCGTGCCCGCGTTCTCCGGCCTGTTCGCGCCGTACTGGCGCAGTGACGCCCGCGGCGCGATCGTCGGCCTGTCCCGCTTCAACACCAACGCCCACCTGGCCCGCGCCACCCTGGAAGCGATCTGCTACCAGAGCCGCGACGTCGCCGAGGCGATGGAGCAGGACTCCGGCGTCCACCTGGAGGTGCTGAAGGTCGACGGCGGCGTCACCGCCAACGACCTCGCCATGCAGCTGCAGGCGGACGTGCTCGGCGTTCCGGTCAGCCGCCCGGTGGTGGCCGAGACCACCGCGCTCGGCGCCGCCTACGCGGCCGGCCTGGCCACCGGGTTCTGGTCGACCACCGAGGAACTGCGGGCGAACTGGAACGAGTCCAAGCGCTGGTCGCCCGAGTGGACGGACCAGCAGCGAGCGGACGGCTACGCAGGGTGGAAGAAGGCGGTCCAACGGACGCTTGACTGGGTAGATGTCAGCTAATCAACCGGAGGTGTCGTGGTAGCTGCACTGTCCCCGGCGGCGCGCGCGGACGCGATCGCCAAGATGGCCGAACGCGAGCTGGATGTGCTGGTCGTGGGAGGCGGCGTCGTCGGGGCGGGCAGTGCGCTCGACGCGGTGACGCGCGGCCTTTCCACGGCGATCATCGAGGCCCGCGACTGGGCCAGCGGTACGTCGAGCCGGTCGAGCAAGCTCATGCACGGCGGGCTGCGTTATCTCGAGATGCTCGACTTCCGGCTGGTCAACGAGGCGCTGCACGAACGCGGGCTGCTGCTGAACGTCATCGCCCCGCACCTGGTGCGGCCGGTGGAGTTCCTGTACCCGCTGCAGCACCGAATCTGGGAGCGGCCCTACGTCGGCGCCGGGGTGCTGATCTACGACGGCATGGCCCTGGCCTCCGGCACCGCCAAGGGGCTCAAGCACCACCGTCACCTGACCCGCAAGGGCGCGCTGCGCGAGGCCCCGTGCCTGCGGGCCGACTCGCTCACCGGCGCCATCCAGTACATGGACGCGCAGGTGG
>Ga0302324_100013855_pt1 | contig 16305 bp, 16 predicted proteins | sample Palsa_T0_1_FD_201949 | JGI IMG/M metagenome (GOLD analysis project Ga0302324, IMG submission 201949) | Peat permafrost microbial communities from Stordalen Mire near Abisko, Sweden - Palsa_T0_1 | ecosystem: Environmental > Terrestrial > Soil > Palsa > Peat permafrost | place: Sweden: Abisko...
CCCCCGCTTCTGCGGCCAGATCTTCTTGCGGGCCAAGGACAAGGAGCTCGCCCTGCTCTGCGTCAAGGCCTACAACGACTGGATGGTCGACGAATGGGCCGGGCCGAGCGAGGGCCGCCTCATCCCGTTGTGCCTCATCCCGTTGTGGGACCCCCAGCTGGCGGCCGAAGAGGTGCGGCGCAACGCGGCCCGCGGGGTCAAGGCGGTGTGCTTCAGCGAGCTGCCTCCCTTCTTGGGACTGCCCAGCATCTATTCGGGCCACTGGGACCCCTTCTTCGCCGCCTGCAACGAGACCGGCACCGTCATCGCCTGTCATATCGGCTCGGGCACCAAGACCCCCCAGACCAGCCCCGACGCCCCCGACGCGGTGGCCGGGACCATCATCTTCGGCAACTCCGTCTCGTCGATGACCGACTTTTTGTACTCGGGCGTCTTCTTGCGTTACCCCGACCTCAAGGTCCTCTACGCCGAGGCCCAGGTGGGGTGGATCCCTTACCTCTTGGAGCGCATCGACGACGTCTGGGAGACCCATCGGGGCTGGAGCGGCAGCCACGAGTACACCAAAGAGAAGCCCTCCGCCATGTACCACGACCACGTCTATTCCACCTTCTTCAAGGATCCCGTCGGCATCCGCCTGCTCGACCAGATCGGCGAGGACAACGTGATCTTCGAGAGCGACTACCCCCACCAAGACGGCACCTGGCCCTACACCCGTGAGCAGGCGGCCGTGCAGTTCGGCCACCTCGACCAGGCCGTCATCGACAAGATCGCCCGGGGGAACGCCCTGCGCCTGCTCGGCCTGCCGGGCTGAGGCCACCAAGGATCCACAGCGGGGATGGCAGCGACGGGGGTGGGGGAGCCCCGGCACACTCCCGTCAGCCTCTGTTGGGGCACCATGATGAGGGCCACGCTGCCGGAGCTCGTTGACGTGGCGGGATCGAGCGGCTTCGATGCCGTCTCGATCACTCCGGCCATGTATGCCGATGCCCTGGCGTCGGGGATCTCGGTGGCCGATATGCGCCGACGCTGTTCCGATGCCGGCGTCGAGGTGTCGTTGATCGATCCCCTGATGTCCGCGCTGCCCGGATCCCCCGACCCGGCCGACAGCGACGGGAGGTTCGGCGCCCTCTTCAGCTACGGCGAGGACGACATCTACCGCATCGCTGAGGCGCTTGGGGTCGGCACGGTCAATGTGGCCCACTACATGGCTGAAGACGTTCCGGTGGCCTCCCTGATCGATGCCCTCGGGCCCCTGTGCGGGCGCGCCGCGTCACACGGGCTCCGGGTACTGCTGGAGTTCATGCCCGAAGGTTCCGTTCCCGACCTGGCCACGGCGCTGGCCATCGTGCGGGCCACGGGCGCGGCGAACCTCGCCGTGATGTTCGACACCTGGCACTTCTTCCGGACGGGCGGGACGCTGCATGATCTGGAGGATCTGGCCCCCGGCGAGGTGGGCGGACTGCAGGCCAGCGATGCCCCGGCGGCCCAACAAGGGGTCATCGAGGCGCGGCTCAACACCCGCCTCCTCCCGGGTGAGGGGGCTATCCCCGTCGCCGCGGTGATCGACCGGGTGTTGGCCGGCGACCCGGAGGCGTTCATCGGGATCGAGGTGTTCAGCGACGACCTCAACCACCTCCCGCTGGGCGAGGCTGCGGCCGCGGCCCGGGTCTCCATGCGCACGGTGATGGCCTAGTGGCCGGGCGACTCGTCGGGAAGGTGGCGCTCATCACCGGGGCGGCTCGGGGGCAGGGCGCGGCGGAGGCCCGCCTGTTCGCAGAGCACGGGGCCCGGGTGGCCGTGACCGACGTCGCCGACACCGCCGACGTGACGGCCGAGCTCGGGGACCAGGCCGTGGGCCTATCCCTCGACGTGACCGAGGAGGCCCAATGGGCCAGTGCCGTAGCGGCGACGGTCGAGAAGTTCGGCGGCCTGGACATCCTCGTCAACAACGCGGGGATCGGGTTCCCTCCTCGCCCGCTGGGCGACGAGAACATGGAACAGCATCACAAGGTCTGGGCGGTCAACGCCGACGGTGTCTACCTCGGGATCCGCGCTGTGGCGGCGGTCATGTCGGCCCAGGGCGCCGGGTCCATCGTGAACATCTCGTCCATCGACGGCCTGGCCGGCGTGGCCGGCATGATGAGTTACACGGCCTCGAAGTTCGCCGTGACCGGCATGACCCAGACGGCGGCCCTCGAATTGGGCCGGCACGGTGTCCGGGTCAACTCCATCCATCCCGGGGTGATTGCGACACCCATGCTCGACGCCGCCCCTCCTGAAACGCTCGAGCGGCTCCAGCGCGTGCTCGACCGCCAACCCATTCCCCGGATGGGGACCGCGGAAGAGGTGGCGTACCTGGCCCTCTATTTGGCGTCAGACGAGAGCAGTTACTGCACCGGGGCGCAGTTCGTGATCGACGGCGGCCACCTGGCGGGGCCGTACCGCGAAGGGTACGGCCCCTGATCGTCGACCTTCAGGACTTGGCCGCCGCCTGCCGGTAGCGGGTGGTGCTGTGCAGTGGCTCGGTGTCGATTTTCGGGATGACGTGCTCCCCGAGCAGCCGGATGGTCTCCAGGGAGGCCTCGAGGTCCCCGCCCGACACGCCGAAGGAGATCTGGTCGCAGCCGGCGGCCTCCCACCGGCGGCACTGTGCCAGCGCCTCGTCCGGGTCGCCCACAATCGCTGCACCGACGTCGGCCATGACTTTGACCGTATCGAGGTCGAGGTCGGGGATGAGCTCGGGCCAGTACGGGACGCCTTCTGGGTGGGGGAACGTGTCGTGATAGCGGAACACGTTGCTCTGGAGGTAGTTGAGCTTGGCGTCGAGGAGCTTCTGGTAGCCGGCTTGACTGTCCTCGGACACGAAGGCCGCGGTGGTCACCATCACGTTGTCGTTCACGAAGGCACCGATCGGCTCGGCGTTGACGATGGTCTTCTTGTACTTGTCCAGGACGGCCTCCAGATCGGGGATGGAGCCGACGGAGAAGCCCAGCACCCCGAGGCCCTTGCGGGCGGCCATCTCGTAGCTCGAGGTGTTGCCGGCGGCGTACCACATGGCCGGGTGGCCCGGGCCCCAGGGCTTGGGGAGGATCTTGCGAGGCGGGAGCGACCAGAATTTGCCCTGGTAGCCCTGGTACTCGTCCTGCAGCCACATTTTGGGGAACTCGGCGATGACGTCCTCCCAAATCTCCTTGGTGCCGCTGAGGTCCTCCATGCCGGGGAGGAAGCCCAGGATCTCGTGGCTCCCGGCACCCCGCCCGGTGCCGAACTCGAACCGGTTGCCGGACAGGTGGTCGAGCATGGCCACCCGTTCGGCCACCTTGGCCGGGTGGTTGACCTGCGGCAGTGGATTGAAGATGCCCGAGCCCAGGTGGATGCGCTCGGTGGCGTGGGCCAGGTAGCCCAGGAAGACGTCGTTGGCCGACAGGTGGGAGTACTCCTCGAGAAAGTGGTGCTCACTGGCCCAGACGTACTTGAAGCCCGCCTTGTCGGCCGCCTTGGCCAGCTCCAGGTCCTCCATCAGGGCGGTGTGCTCGGCATCGGGGTCTGCCGCCGACTTCCACTTCGGGATATAACCCTGGACGAAAATTCCGAACTCCATTGGCATGGCTCATGTCTCCTGGTTCTGCGGCATGGTCGCCGCCGGTAAAAAATAGGTATCGGAAGTGCTGGGCAACCCGAGATGCGCCTGGCGCGCGCCCGTAGCCCCCAGAATAGAACGTGTTCCACTCGTCGTGTGACCGACCCCGCTCAACCCCCCTCTGCGTTGGGTGACCCTTCGCTGTGTGGTACCCGACAACCGTGGCCGGAAGTCTGTCTGGGCCATGGCGCGGCTGTCAAAATCAAATATTCGAAATGCAATCCCGGGGCGCCCCTCGTCGTTGCGGGGTGCGGAACGGCGGCATAGACATGCTGCGCACGCGGTCGTTCGAGAGGGGACAGATGGGAAGGTTGGAGGGAAAGGTCGCGATCATCAGCGGGGCGGCGCGGGGGATCGGTGGTGCGGCGGCCCGGTTGTTCGTCGGGGAAGGCGCGCGAGTAGTGCTGGGCGACATCCTGGCGGAGGAAGGCTCGGCGCTGGCTGCCGAGTTGGGCGACGGCGCCCGCTTCCAGTTCCTCGACGTGACCGACCCCGGATCGTGGGAGGCGGCCGTGGCGGTGGCGCAGACCGCCTTCGGGCCGCTGACGACCCTGGTCAACAACGCCGGCGTGGTCGCCCTCCATTCGGTCGCCGATGTCGTCGTCGAGGAGTACGACCGGGTCATCGCGGTCAACCAGACTGGGGTGTTGCTCGGGATGCAGGCTGCCTACCGTGCCATGGCGCCCCACGGGAGCGGCTCCATCATGAACGTGTCGTCCACCGCGGCCATGTCGGCCTACCCCGGCATCATCTCCTACGTGGCTTCGAAATGGGCCGTGAGGGGGATGACCAAGGCCGCCGCACTGGAAATGGCGGCGAGCGGCATACGGGTCAACTCCATCCACCCGGGGCAGATCCAGACGGCGCTGAACACCGGGTCGGCCACGGCGGGGATCCCGCTCGGCTGGCGTGGCGTCCCCGACAACATCGCCTGGCTGATGGTGTACCTGGCGTCGGACGAATCTGCCTTCACCACGGGGACCGAGCACGTGGTCGACGGGGGCGAGACGGTCATTCTGGGCACGACGGCCGTGCAGCTGCGCCCGTCGTCATGACGGTCGCGCCCGGTTGGGCGCCCGTGACGTCCGCGAGCGCCGTCTAGTCTCTGCGCCGTGAGCCGGACCTCCAGCCAGACCCACGTGATCGACGAGCTCGGGTTCGAGCACTGGTATGCCGACGGCTTGAGTTGTGGACGAGCGCGGGTGGTCCCGGGCATGTGCGTCCCGGGCACGCCGTTCGTCCGCATCGGTGTGCTGGCCATTCTGGCCGACCTCGTCTCCGGGCAGCCCCAATCGGGCCCGGTGACTCCCACGACCGACCTCAGTGTGCATCTGGTCCGTGTGCGGCGCATGGAGTGGGTCAACCTGGCGGCGACGGTGCTCAAGGCCGGCGCCTCGCTGCTCTTCGTCGAGACGATGCTCACCGCGGACGACGAACGGGAGCCGTTCGCCACCTCGCTCGCCACCTTCATGACCCGGCCCGTCGAGCGGCTGGACGATCCCGGTCCTGTTGACGCCCGGCTCGACCAGCCCTTCGCAGCGCGCATCGGCGCCGAGGTCCTTCGGCCCGGAGTCGTCGAGATGGTGCCGCGTCCCGACATACTCAATGCCTTTCACGGCACGGTGCAGGGCGGGATCCTGGCGACGCTCGGAGAGCTGGCGGCCGAGTCGCTATGGGCCGGCGACGAGGCGCACCTGGTGGCCGACCTCGACATCCGCTTCCTGAACCGCGTGAAGGTGGGGCCGGTCCGGGCCACCGCCCGCCGGGTGGTCACCGGCCGCTGTGGCGAAGTGGTGGACGTCACGCTGCACGACGCCGGGGATGCCATGCGTCCCGTGGCTCACGTGTCGACCACGTGCGTTCCGGTCGCTGCCGCGCCAGGGTGAACGCGCCGCCAACGATCGGGCGCAGAACTGACTGAGAGGAGCTAGGTCGGCGAAGTGAGGAAGGCCGCAGTGGAACCGCCGACTGGCATTGCGCTCATCCCCAGCTTGCGGTGGTCCCAGGAGCGAACCCGCTCGACATCGAGCCGGACCACCACCCGGTTGTGGAGCATGGCTTCGACGAACGGGCGCAACTCTTCGGTGTACGGCCCCGTGTAGCGCTCGAAGACACTTACCCCCACTTCCCACAGCGCGTCGGCGTCGTCGATCACCACCCCGCGGCCCTCGAGGGACACGCCGCGCAACTGGTCGTAAGTGAACCCGTCCTCGGCCAGGAACGAGAAGCTGTCGTTGCGGCGCAGGTTGACCACCTTCTGGGACTTGGCCTTGGTCTCGATCCACACCTGGCCGTCGAGCACGGCGTACCACATGGCGACGAGATGAGGCAGGCCCGACGGTCCCACGGTGGCGATCGTGGCGCTTCGTTGTTGCTCAATGAACGTGGCGACCTCCTCGTCGCTCATCTGGATGGCGGCCCTTTGGTTCTGGCCCATGGTTCGTTCCTTTCGTCGGCGCCATTTCGGCGGGTGATGGTAACGGCGGAGCACCAGACGCGCACGTCTGAACTCGCCGTTCGGGTGCTGTCGTGTCGCGTTACGTGCCGGTCCAGTGGGCCGGTCGTCGCTCGAAGAACGCTCCGATCCCTTCCTTGACGTCGTTGGTGCCGAGCAGCCGTGCGTGGGCGGCGTCGCTGCGCGCCCACGAGGCAGCCTCGTCACCGTGGATCTCGTGGTTGACGACATGCAAGGACTCGCGGACGGCCAGGGGTGCGTTGGCGCAGATGCGCGCGGCCAGCGCCAGCGCGACGTCGAGAGCCTGACCCGGTTCCGCCAGGGCGTTGACGAATCCGAGGCGCTCCGCACGGGCGGCGTCCAGATTCTCACCGGTGAGAAGCATCTCGCGGGCCACATTGGCCGGGAGCACGCGTGGGATGCGGAAGGCACCGCCGAAATCAGGCATCAGGCCCCGCTTCACCTCGGGAAATCCGAACGAGGCCGCCTGCGAGGCCACCACGAGATCACAGCACAGGACCATCTCCAGTCCACCGCCGAGAGCGAGACCCTCCACTGCAGCGATGAGGGGTTTGGACCGGCTGCGGGTGATGATGCCGACGAGGCCTCCCCGCTCGGTGGGCGGACCCGGGCCGATAGTGAGATCTGCGCCGGCGGAGAACACCTCGGTGCCGCCGGTGAGAATGCCGCACCACAGTTCGGGGTCGTCCTCCAGCTGATTCAGGGCGGCGTCGAGACCAGCTGTGATGTCGGGGTTGAGCGCGTTCCGTTTCTGGACGCGGTCCAACGTGATGACCAGGACCTTGTCGTCGCGATTCGTCTGCACGCTCATGAGGGGCAAGCTTGACAGGTCACAGTGCCGGGCCGCTCACAGTTCCATCGTGATGGCGTAGCGGTCGGCCGGATGGCTGTGTATCCCGACGCTGACCAGCCGTCCCGACCGGTTCCGGTTACGCCGGGTGATGACCAGGGCGGCGCTGCCGGGTTCGGCGTCCAGCGCGGACGCCATGTGGGCATCGAGGAGCGAGGCGGAGATCGTCTGCTCCACCCGAGTGGCCGCCACGTCGTCCGCCGTGAACTCCCCCCGGAGGAGATTTTGGCGCGGCAGGTCGCCGCGGAGGTAGTGCTCGCTCCAGCACAGGGCGGCCTTGTCCGGCCCGCGGCGGGCCCGCACGCCTTCCAGCACGAACCAGGCGGTGCCGCGCCGGACGCCGATGCGGCGGGCCAGGGTGGCGTCGGCGAGCACCTCGCGGCTGTCGGGTTTGACCAGCCGCGTCTCGGCCGCCAGGGCCACGATGTCGGCCGCCGACTGGGCCAACGGTTGGTAGTCGGCCATGGGTACCGAGGCGATGACGGTGGTGCCGGCGCGGGGCCGCCGGCTGATCAGGCCCAGTTCGTCGAGGCGCCCCAACGCCTGCCGTACGGTGCCGCGGGCCAGGCCGTAGTCGGCGCACAGCTGCTCTTCGGTCGGGAGTCGGTCCCCGATGGCGAACGTCCCGTCGGCGATCTGGGCCAGGAGGTCCTGGGCCAGTTGGTGGTGCTGCGTGGTCTTCATCGGCTCATGCTCATCGTCCCCGCGCCGTCATGCCCCCGTCGACCGCGATCACGGCCCCGTTCACGAAGGAGGCTTCCAACGCGGTCAGGGCGACGATCATGTAGGCCACCTCCTCGGGCCGGCCGTAACGACCGACGGGGATATGGCGCCGGGCGAATTTCTCGCGGTCGGCGGCGGGAATGCCCTCGGTGAGGCCGGTCAGCGTTGCCCCGGGGCAGACGCAGTTGGCGGTCACCCCCTGGGCGGCCAGGTCGACGGCCAAAGAACGGGTGAAGCCGAGCAGCCCGTGCTTGGAGACCGTGTAGGGGCTGGTGTACGGGCCGGCGGACAGTGCCTCCGTGGAGGCCACGTTGACGATCCGCCCGTTGCCCGAGCGCACCAGGTCGTCCAGGCAGGCCCGCACCAAGAACATGGCCGCGGTGAGGTTGACGGCCAGGGTCCGCTCCCACACCTCGACGTAGTGCTCCCCGTCGAGGGGACCGCCGGTGCCGATCCCGGCCGCGTTGACGAGGATGTCGATCGGCCCGAGACACCCTCGCGCCTCCTCCACCGCGTGTTCCACCGCTGACTCATCGCTCACGTCGACTGGTGTCTCGGCGTTCCGGTCGAAGACCGCCACCTTTACCCCCTGGCTCTCGAGGAGCTCGACGGTGGCCCGGCCGATTCCGCTGGCGCCGCCGGTGACGATGGCGACCCGGCTCATTCCGGCATCTCTATGACGACCTTGCCCAGCGCGCGCCGCTCGAAGACCGTGCGCATCGCCTCCGCCGCCTCGGCCAGGGGGAAGCGGTGCCCGATGGCAGGCGTGACCTTGCCCTGGCCGTACCAGTCGAACAGCTGGGCGAAGTCCTCGAGGTTGGCCTTCGGATCGATGATGGCCGACATGCCGTAGGCGACACCGACGATCGAGATGCTCTTGAGGATGGTCTGGTTGGCTTTGATGGTCGGGATGTCCCCCGCGGCAAACCCGATCACCAGGTAGCGGCCGTTCCAGGCCAGGCTGCGCAGGGGTTCCCGGGCATCCGGCCCCCCCACCGTGTCGAACACCACGTCGGCGCCGCGTCCGTCCGTGTGCTCCTTGACGGCTGCCGAGAGGGAGTCGATGGTCTGGTGGTCGAGCACGGCGTCGGCCCCGAGCTTCCGGGCCAGGTCGCACTTCTCCGCCCCGCCGGCCACCGCGATGACGGTGGCGCCCGCCGCCTTGGCGATCTGGATGGCGGCCGATCCACACCCGCCGCTGGCCCCGGTCACCACCACCGACTCGCCCGCCCGCAACCCACCACGGCGGATCAGCCCGTGGTAACCGGTCCCGTAGGTCAGGTTGAAGGAGGCCGCCTCGTCGAAGGGCATGGTGTCGGGCATCCGGTGCACCTGGGCCGGGGGTGTCGCCAGGACCTCGGTGGCGAACGCCCCCGAGCCGCACAGCGTGAGGACCCGGTCACCCACGGCCAGTCCGGGGACGTCCGGACCCACCTCGGTGATCACGCCCGCGCACTCGGTGCCCGGTACGAACGGCGGTTCGAGCCGCGCCTGGTAGAGCCCCCGGGTCATCAGGACGTCGGGGAAGTTGACCGAGGCGGCCCGCACGGCGATGCGTACCGAAGCCGGCCCGAGTGGGGCGGCATCCCGGGTCTGTAGCTCAATGGCGCCTTCGCCACTCAGCTCGGTGCAGACGGCGGCGAGCGTCATGCCATGGCCTTTCGGTATTCGTCTCGGAGTCCCTGCTTGTACAGCTTGCCCGTGGGCAGGCGGGGCAGCTCGGCCCGGAAGTCGATCACCCTCGGCACCTTGTAGCGGGCCAGGTGCTCCCTGGCGTAGCGCAGAAGCTCTTCGGCCAGCTCCGGTGATCCTGGCACGCCGTCGGCCGGCTGGACCACGGCGTGGACGTACTCTCCCATTTCGGGATCGGGCAGACCGAAGACCGCCACGTCGGTCACGCTGGGATGCATGATCAGGCAGGATTCGATCTCGGCCGGGTAGATGTTCACCCCACCCGAAATGACGGTGAACGCCTTGCGGTCGGTCAGGAAGATATAGCCGTCACGGTCGACGTAGCCGATATCGCCCAACGCTGACCAGTTGTCGTGTTCGGGGTGGCGACTGGCACGGGTCTTCTCGGGGTCTCCGTGGTACTCGAACGGCGTGTGCTCTTGTTCGAAGTAGATGAGGCCGGTTTCTCCGACGGCAAGCTCCGCGCCGGACTCATCGCAGATGTGCGGGATGCCCAACATCGGACGGCCCACCGACCCTGGGTGCTCCAGCCAGTCGGCCGCGCTGATGAACGTCATGCCGTTGCCCTCGGTGGCCGCGAAGTACTCGTGCACAATGGGGCCGAGCCATTCGATCACCTGGCGCTTGACCTCGACGGGGCAAGGCGCGGCGGCGTGGAGGACGCACTCGAGGCTCGAGTGGTCGTAACGTTCCCGGACCTCGGGGGCGAGCTTCATCAGGCGCACCAGCATGGTGGGCACGACCTGGGTGTGGGTGACGGCGTCCTTCTCGACCAGGGCCATGAACTCCTCGGCGTCGAACTTCTCCATGACCACGACTGTCCCACCCAATTCGTGCGTGCCGGACGACCATTGCAGCCCGGCGGCGTGGTAGAGCGGCGCCGGGCACAGGTAGACCGAGTGCTCGTCCATGCCGAGCAACATGCGCAAGGTCGTCGCCATGGTGGCCGCGCTCGGATCATCGATCTGCTTGCCGCGCAGCGGCCGCTCAATTCCTTTCGGTCGGCCCGTCGTGCCCGACGAGTACAGCATCACGTCCCCTCGCGGCTGGTCGGCCAGAGGCTGGGCCGGATAGGTTGCCAACGCAGCCTCGTAGGACTCGAAGCCGTCCGCCACCCCGTCCGTCATGAGGCGGATGGGGCAGTCGGGAATGAGCTCGAGCAGGGGGACGGCGGTGGGCGCCATCTGGGCTGTCGTGAAAAAGGCGGTGGCCCCCGAGTCGCTGACCAGGTAGGCGGCTTCAGCGGGAGCCAGGTAGCGGTTCACCGTGGTCATGTAGAGCCCCGAGCGCATGGCGGCCCAGTACACCTCGTAGAAGCGGGGGTGGTTCTCGGCCAACAGGGCGATCTTGTCGCCCGGCCGCAAGCCCCGGGCGTAGAGGAGCTGGGCCAGGCGGGCCGAACGCTCGTCGAGCTCGCGATAGGTGACGACTTCTCTCGAGCGGCCCATGACCACGGCGGGTTTCTCGGGTGTGATGACGGCAAAGTGGCCGGGGTACATCCTCAGACCTCCAGGATCTCGGCGAAATGGGCCACGGCATCGGCCCGACGGTCGGGGAGGTGCTCGCTGGGCCAGGGGCCGGGGGCGGCGCGGTGCTCCTTGAGCACGTCGCGGGCGATCGTGGCCTTGTGCACCTCGGTCGGTCCGTCGGCGATGCCGAGGGCCACCGAGCCCAGCAACATTTTTGCCAGCGGCATCTCGTTGGAGACCCCCAGGGCACCGTGCAGGTGCATGGTGCGCAGCACGGCGTCGTGGAACACCTTGGGCGTCGCCACCTTGACGCCGGCGATCTCGCGGCGTGCCGCATGGGCCCCCTTGGTGTCGACGCACCAGGCGGCGTGGAGCACCTGGAGGCGGAACTGGGTCAGCTCGATCCAGGCGTCGGCGATCTTGTCCTGGGTCAACTGCTTGCGGGCCAGCAGCTCGCCCTGGGTGGTGCGGCTGAGGGCGCGCTCGCACAGCATGTCGAAGCAGCGGGCCACCGCCCCCACGGTGCGCATGGCGTGGTGCAGGCGCCCCCCGCCGAGCCGGGTCTGCGCGATGGCGAAGGCCTGCCCCTCACCGCCCAGCAGGTTCTCGGCCGGTACCCGCACGGCGTTGTAGTGCACATAGGGGTGGTTGCCGTCGCCCTCGCGGTCATAGCCCATGCCGGTGCGGCGGATGATCTCGAGGCCCTCGGTGCCGGCCGGGACCAAGAACATCGATGTGCCCTGGTAGACGGACACGTCGGGATCGGTCACCGCCATGACGATGAGGAAGGCGGCTCGCTCGAAACTCGAGGAGAACCATTTCTCGCCCTCGATCACCCATTCGTCGCCGTCGCGTCGGGCCGAGGTGGTGAAGAGCGAAGGATCGGCCCCGCCCTGGGGTTCGGTCATGGAGTAGCACGACGAGATGCGGCCTTCCAACAGCGGCTGGAGGAATCGCTCCTTCTGCGCCGCTGTGCCGTAGTGGGCCAGGATCTCGGCGTTCCCCGAATCGGGCGCCTGGCACCCGAAGACGCTGGGGGCGAAGGCGGAACGTCCCAGGATCTCGTTCATGTAAGCCAGGCTGACCTGTCCGTAGCCTTGGCCCCCAAACTCCGGAGTGAGGTGGGCCGACCACAGGCCCTCGGCCCGCACCCGCTCTTGGAGGGGGCGGATGGAGGCATCGTGCACGGGATGGGCCTTGTCGTAGATGACCTCCTCGCCGCCGAAGGCAAGATCGAGTGGCTCGACCTCTTCGGCCACGAACGACCGGATCCAATCGAGCTGCGCCGCGAACGTCGGATCGATGTCGAAGCTGGCCACAGAAGTCCCCCTCGTCGGCGGCCCCCGTGCGGGGACCCCGGTTATTGTATAGTCAATTGTTCACCACGTGGAAAGCGCCGGGGGGCGGAAGGTCACCTGTCGCGGCGGGTCCAGGTGAAATGCGGTGCCCGCCGCTCCAGGAACGCCGCCACGCCCTCCTTCGGGTCATCTGCCACGGCAAGCTCCGCCGCCCAGCGGGCTGCGCATGCGTCCCCGACGCGACCGTCCGCCACGACGGCGTCGATCATCTCCTTGCTGGCCTGTTGCGTGAGCGGGGAGCGCTCCTCGGCGAGCAAGGTGACGAACGCCCGCAGTCGGCTCACGGCCTCATCGGGCTCGTGCAGTTCGTCGATCAGCCCGATGCGCAGGGCCCGTTCCGCCGTGACGAGCTCGGCCGAGTACAGCAGATGCTTCGCCGCCGACGGGCCGGTCAGCGTCACGACCCGGGCCAGGGCCGGGGCCGGGTAGATGATGCCGAGCCGGGCGGGGGTGATGCCGAAGCGGGCCGTCGTATCGGCGATCCGCAGGTCGCACGAGGTGGCGATCTGCACCCCGCCGCCCACGCAGACTCCTTGAATGAAGGCGATGGTGGGCTTCGGGAACTCCATGAGCGCCGTCTCGGCCTCGAGATTGGCCTCTCCGTAGGAGCGATCGGCAGATTGGAGGCCGGCGATGTCCGCACCGGCGCAGAAATGGGCGCCCGCCCCCCGCACGACGAGCACCCGGACCTCCGGATCGCCCGCCAGCCGGCGGCAGTGCTCGCCGATGGACACCCACATGTCGTAGGTGACCGCGTTTCGTTTCTCTGCGCGATCGAGGGAGAGGGTCGCCACACCGCGCGCCACCGAGAGGGTGATGTGGTCGCTCACCGGTCGAGGCCCGCTTCCTTGACGATGTCAGCGGCATGTTCGTTCAGTCGCGGTGGGCGGGACCACACCCCGGTGCCACTCTTCGTCATTTTGATCGGTTGACCCGCCACGGTGAGTGGACGACTCCCGTCGGGCTGCTCCAGGCGGACGAGCATGCCCCGAGAAGCGACATGCGGGTCGCTCCAGACGGCCTCCATGTCGTTCACCGGTCCCACCGGGACGACTCCTCCGAGCAGGCGCACGATCTCCGCTGTGGTACGGGTGCTGGTCCATGCCACGATCTCCGCGTTCAGGGCCGGGCGATTGGCCAGGCGGTCGGCGAAGGTGGCGAACCGCTCGTCCTCGGCCAACTCGGGCCGTTCCATCAGCGCAGCGAGCCGACCGAACATCTCGCCCGGTGCGCCGATGCCGCAGTTGCCGTCCGCCGTCGGGAAGATGTCGAACGGCGCGATCTGCGGATGCCCGTTACCCGTGGGGCCAGGAACGATGCCCGAGCACGAGTAGCGATACACCGCGCTCTCCGTGAGGCTCAGGACGGCGTCGTACATGGCGACGTCCACGAACTGACCGACACCGCTGTGCTGCGCGTCGATGACCGCGGCGAGCAGGCCCACCGCGTTGAGCGCCCCCGAGTACAGGTCCCCGACGCTGGGGCCGCATTTCATCACGGTGCCATCGGCGGTGCCCGTCATGCTGACGAGACCGCCCATCGCCTGGGCCACTATGTCGTAGGCCGGCCAGGAGACATACGGGCTCTCGCCCGTGCGGGGGTCGCCGAACCCGCGTATGGCCGCATAGACCAGCTTGGGATTCAAGGACGCCAGCGTCTCGTAGGAGAGGCCCATCCGGTCCATCGCCCCGGCCCGCCCGTTCTCGACCAGCACGTCGACCGTGGGCACCAGGTCGAGCAGCGTCTGTCGGCCGACCGCATCCTTGAGGTCGAGCACGATCGAACGCTTGCCCCGGTTGACGCTGGCGAAGTAGCCGCCGTAGGCGCGCTCGGTGTCCTCCGGGGTGTACGGGCCCATCCGCCGGGTGCCGTCGCCATCAGGTGGCTCGACCTTGATCACGTCGGCGCCCAGGTCGGCCAGCAGCATGGTGCAGTACGGTCCGGCCAGGTTCTGGGTCAGGTCCAGGACGCGCAGGCCGTCCAGTGGGCCGGGCCGGTCGGGCGTGGGCTCGGGCACTCAGCTCCCTCGTTCCGTGGTCGCCCGCTCAATGTCGTAGAGGCCCTCGAAACCGCCGACCTCCCCCAGCTCGCGGTAGGTCGCCATAGTGTCGGCCACTTCCACCCCCGAGGGCAGTCCTTCATGGTGACGGCGGAGCAACTCCCGCGTCGCCGCGAAGGTGACGACGTGTGGGGTGATCGAGTCGATGAACAACGTCACCCCACGTTCGTAGGCGTTGGCGGCGTGGTCGAAGAGGCCGATGGTGGCCAGCGGGACGTCGACCGCGTGGCGGATCTGCTCCAGCTCCCCGTCGCCATAGGGCAGCGGGATGAGGATGACGTCCGCGCCGGCGTCCACATAGGCCCGTGCCCGCGCACATGCGGCCGCCACCCCCTCGTGGCGCAAGGCCGCGGTGCGGGCGATCACCAGGAAATTGGGATCCTGTCGGGCCGCCACCGCGGCAGCAATTTTTTCGGCCATCTCGCGGGTCCCGACCAGGTGCTCAATTCCCCGATGGTGTGAGACCCGCTTGGGGGCGACCTGGTCCTCGAGCTCCACCGCGGCCGCGCCCGAGGCCTCGAACTCCCACATCATGCGGGTGACGTGGACGGGGTCGCCGAAGCCGACGGCACCGTCGACGATGATCGGCAGGCTGCAGCGGAGCGTGAGGGACGCCGTCGCCTCGGCCAATTCGCTGAAGGCCAGCAGTCCTTCCGACACCGCCTTGGCGAAGCCGATGGCCCCGCCGCTCACGTACCCGGCGTGGTACCCGAGCTGTTCCGCCAATCGGGCCCCGAGCGCGTCGAGGCACAACGGGACCGGTGTCGGGAGTCCCGAGGCAACGCGATCGGCGAGCTGGCGGCGGCTGTCGGCCACGGTGGTGGGACGGGCCTGCATGGCTGGGCATACTCGCGCAGGAACCCGCGCCCTGCACGAGCCGCGCCGCGTCTGATGCGGAAAGTCCGTCTTTGCGTCGTGCTATACGTTCCCAGCACCATCCGTCAGAGAAGAGAGTGGGGGAACATGGGAGATCTCGAAGGCAAGGTCGCGCTGATCACCGGGGCGGCGCGCGGCCAGGGGCGGTCACACGCCGTCGCCCTGGCCGAGCAGGGTGTCGACATCATCGCGCTCGACCTCTGCGCCGACATCGACACCGTGTGGTACCCGTTGGCCACCGCGGACGACCTCGCCGAGACGGCGCGCCTCGTCGAGGCCCAAGGACGGCGCGTCGTGACGCAGGCGGCGGACGTACGGGACCTCGCCGCCCTCTCCGCCGCCGTCGACGCCGGGGTGGCCGAGCTCGGCCGCCTCGACATCGTCCTGGCCAACGCCGGCATCGCGCCATCGATGACGCCGGCCGCCGACCCGGCGGCCTCGTGGAGGAATGTCATCGATGTCAACCTGACCGGGGCCTGGAACACGGCCTATGCCACCAAGGGGGCCATCGCCAGGGGCAAGCGCGGTGGATCGATCGTGCTCACCAGCTCGACCGCCGGGCTGAAGGGAATGACCGGCGGCTCACCGAGTGTCGAGGCCTACGTGGCGAGCAAGCACGCGCTGGTCGGTCTGATGCGGGCGTTGGCCCTGGAGCTGGCGCCGCGTTCGATACGGGTCAACACCGTGCACCCGACCGGCGCGGCCACACCGATGGTGCTGAACGAGCCCATGCAGGCCTGGATCGAGGAGAACGCCGCAATGGCCGCCTCCGGCATGCTGAACGCACTGCCGGTCGAGCTCATAGAGGCGTCGGACGTCACCAACGCCATTTTGTGGCTGGTCTCGGACAAGGCCCGCTACATCACCGGGGTGGCGCTCCCGGTCGACGCCGGGTTCACCATCCGCTAGGCGGGCGGCTCCGGCTGCTTCCGGTCGGGCTGGAGAGAGCTCCCCTCTTCCAAAGGGATCCGCGGCGTCGAGACGTGCTGGGGGATGACCTCGAGGGTGACCCTGTCGGTGCCGGGAGGGTCGAAGGGGTAGACCTCCGCATCCATGTACTTCTTGGCCACCGCGTTGATGAACGACCGGTCCGGGTCGGGAACGATCCGGACGGTGCCGCGCACCTCGACGTAGCGGTTGGGATTGTTGCGATGGGGCACGC
>Ga0302324_100013857_pt1 | contig 16304 bp, 16 predicted proteins | sample Palsa_T0_1_FD_201949 | JGI IMG/M metagenome (GOLD analysis project Ga0302324, IMG submission 201949) | Peat permafrost microbial communities from Stordalen Mire near Abisko, Sweden - Palsa_T0_1 | ecosystem: Environmental > Terrestrial > Soil > Palsa > Peat permafrost | place: Sweden: Abisko...
CTATGTGCGCGGCGAGCGGGTACTACCGGTCCTGGTGCACGGCGATGCCGCTTTTGCCGGCCAAGGCGTCGTGATGGAAACTCTGCAGCTCTCGCAGGCACGCGGCTTCTACACCGGCGGTACGATTCATCTCGTGATCAACAATCAGGTGGGATTCACAACCGCCGACCCGTGCGATGCGCGCTCGACCATCTATTGCAGCGACGTCGCCAAGATGCTTGAGGCACCCATCTTTCACGTCAACGCCGACGACCCGGAGGCGGTCGTGTTTGTCACGCGTCTGGCGCTCAAGTATCGGGTGCAGTTCCACAAGGACGTGGTCATCGATCTTGTGTGCTACAGGCGTCACGGTCACAACGAAGCTGACGAGCCGGCTGCCACGCAGCCTTTGATGTACAAAGCGATCCGCCAGCACCCGACCGCGCGCGCGCTGTATGCGCAGCGACTCATCAAGGAAAGCGTGCTCACTGAAAGCGATGCATCGGCGATGGTCGAGCAGTACCGGCAAGGGCTCGATGAAGGTCGCCCGCAGGCACGCGCTTCACTGGGCATGATCGGCAACAAATACACCGTCGACTGGAGCGCTTACTCCCAGGTCGACTGGACGGAGCGCGTGCAGACTGCTTTGCAGATGCGGCGCCTGCGCGCGCTCGGGCAGCGGATCGTGAGTATCCCCGAAGGATTCACGCTGCATCCGCGCGTCGCCTCGGTGATGAGCAATCGGGCGCGCATGATCGCAGGAGAGCTGCCGCTTGACTGGGGCTGTGCTGAGACGCTTGCGTACGCGGCGCTCCTGGAGGATGGCTTCGCCGTGCGCCTGAGCGGCCAGGACAGCGCCCGCGGCACCTTCTTCCACCGCCACGCCGTGCTGCACGATCAGAACAGCGACCGCACGTACATTCCCCTACAGCACGTAGCCGAGCGCCAGCCGCGTTTTGAGGTCATCGATTCGGTGCTCTCGGAGGAGGCCGTCATGGGCTTCGAGTATGGCTATTCGACGACGGAGCCTAATGCGCTTGTGATTTGGGAAGGCCAGTTCGGCGACTTCGCCAATGGCGCTCAGGTCATCATCGATCAGTTCATTAGCTCCGGCGAAGCCAAGTGGGGCCGGATGTGCGGTCTTACGCTATTTCTGCCGCATGGCTATGAAGGGCAGGGGCCCGAGCATTCCTCGGCGCGCCTGGAGCGATTTCTGCAGCTGTGCGCCGAGTCGAATATGCAGGTCTGTGTGCCTTCGACGCCGGCGCAGATGTTTCACGTGTTGCGGCGGCAAATGCTGCGCCACTTCAGAAAGCCCCTCATCCTGATGACGCCGAAGAGCCTGCTGCGGCATGAACTGTCGGTGTCCCCCTTGCAGGATTTCACGCGCGGCGGGTTCAATGCCGTGATCGGCGAGATCGACGACATCGCAGCCGACTCCGTGCGCCGCATCGTATTCTGCGCCGGCAAAGTCTACTTTGACCTCCTGAAGGGGCGACGCAGGGAGGGCTTGGGCGAAGTTGCATTGGTGCGTATCGAACAGCTGTACCCTTTTCCGGGTGACGAATACGCGGCGATTTTGCGTCGCTACCCGAACGCGCGTGAGATCGTTTGGTGTCAGGAGGAGCCGCAGAATCAGGGAGCCTGGTATCAGATCCGTCACCGCCTGCAGGAGTTTGCCGGCGCGCGCCGCGAGGTGCTGTACGCCGGCCGCGCTTCGGCCGCCGCACCCGCCACAGGACTCATAAAAGTGCACGAGTCCGAACAGCAGGGGATCGTGCAGGCGGCCTTGCACGCCAGTGCCGCGGATAGTGAGGCGGCGGAGCCGGTACCCGCGCCGCCCGCCGCTGCCCTGAGGAAGAGCTCATGACCACCGAGATCCGCGTTCCGCAGCTTCCCGAGTCGGTCGCCGATGCGGTGATTGTCGCGTGGCACAAGCAGCCCGGGGATGCGATCCGCCGCGATGAGAATCTCGCGGACCTGGAAACCGACAAAGTCGTGCTGGAGGTTCCGGCGCCCATGAACGGGGTCATGCGTGAAATCTCGGCCGCCGCCGGCACCACGGTGACGAGTGGCCAGTTGCTCGCGATTATCGACGCGGCCTCTGCAGCAGCGCCGGCCGCCGCACCGCAAGCGCTGCGCGCGGCCGCTCCGGCAGCGCTTCCCGCCGCCGCTGAGCCAGCTGCCGCCAAAACCGATGACGGTCGATTAAGCCCCTCGGTGCGACGCCTCGTGGAGGAGAACCGGCTCGATCCCACCGCCATCGCTGGCTCAGGACGCGATGGACGCGTGACCAAGTCAGATGTCGTCGAATTCCTGGATAAAAGGAAATCGGTGGCCACTGCGGCACCCGTTTCCGAGCCGCCCCGCGCGGCCCCCGCGGCGGCTGCGCGGCCTGCGCCCGTCGCGGATACGGCGAGCGCGCGCCCCGCCGCGCGCACGGCGCGCGCCGAGAGGCGTGTCGCGATGACGCGCCTGCGCCAGCGCATCGCGGCACGCATGGTCGAGGCCCAGGCTTCTCAGGCGCTACTCACCTCGTTCAACGAAGTCGATCTCACCGCGGTGCAGGAGCTGCGCGCGCGCTACAAGGACAGCTTCGAGAAGACGCACGGCGCCAAACTCGGGTTCATGTCCTTCTTCGTCAAGGCGTCGATTGAGGCACTCAAGCGCTTCGCCATCGTCAACGCATCCGTCGATGGCAACGACATCGTCTATCACGAGTACTACGACATCGGCGTCGCAGTCTCGACCGAACGTGGACTCATGGTGCCTATCGTGCGCGACGCGGACCTGAAGAGTTTTGCCGAGATCGAGCGCGAGATTTCCGGTTACGCTGCGCGCGCGCGCGACGGCTCGATGGCGCTCGAGGACCTCACCGGAGGCACCTTCACGCTGACCAACGGCGGCGTATTCGGTTCTCTCATGTCGACACCCATTGTGAATGCGCCGCAGAGCGCCATTTTAGGTATGCACAAGATCCAGCAGCGGCCGATGGTGGTGGGTGCTGAGATCCTCGCGCGCCCCATGATGTATCTGGCGCTGACCTACGATCATCGCATCATCGACGGACGCGACGCGGTGCAGTTTCTCGTCGCGGTCAAGGATTATCTGGAGGATCCTGGCCGCATGCTGTTGCAGATCTAAGCGGGAAGAATCTATGTCCGACTCATTTGACGTCGTCGTGATCGGCGGGGGTCCGGCCGGCTATCCGGCGGCGATCCGTGCCGCGCAAAACAAGCTCACCGTCGCCTGCATCGATGAGTGGAAGAATCGCGAGGGCCTACCGGTATTTGGCGGCACGTGTCTCAACGTCGGCTGCATCCCATCGAAGGCGCTGCTTGAGTCCTCCGAGCTCTATCACCGTCTGCGCGAGGAGTTCGCCGTCCACGGCATCCGCACCACGGGTGCGAGTTTTGACGTCGCGCAGATGCAGAAGCGCAAGGGCGGCATCATCAAGGCGAGTACGCAGGGAATCCTCGCGCTCTTCAAGGCGAGCGGCGTCACGCCGCTGCAGGGCCACGGCAAGCTCCTGCCCGGACGGCGCGTGGAGTTCACCGCACACGACGGCGCCAAGCGCGAACTGGCTGCGAAAAACGTCGTGCTCGCTTCGGGCTCGGTGCCGATGGAGCTGCGCTCGGCGCCGTTCGACGGCAAATACATCCTGGACTCCTGCGGCGCTCTCGACTTGGAGGCGGTTCCCAAACGGCTCGGTGTCATCGGCGCCGGTGTCATCGGCTTGGAACTCGGCAGCGTCTGGCGCCGTCTCGGCAGCGAGCTCACCGTACTTGAGGCACTGCCGGAATTTCTTCCGATCGTCGATCAACAGGTCGCGAAGGAGGCGCTGCGGCAGTTCAAGAAGCAGGGGTTTGATATTCGTCTCGGCGCGAAGGTGACGGGCGCGAAAATTCAAGGGGATGCCGTCACCGTGACCTACAGCGACGCGCAGGGTGAGCAGTCCCTCACGCTCGACAAGCTGATCGTTGCGATCGGGCGACGCCCGTTCACGCGCGATTTATTGGCGGCCGGTACGGGCGTCGAGCTCGATGAGCGCGGCTTCATCAAGGTCGATCAGGAGTGCCGCACCGGGGTTGAGGGCATTTGGGCCGTGGGCGACTGCGTGCGCGGACCGATGTTGGCTCACAAAGGTAAGGAGGAGGGCGTCACGGTCGCGGATCTCATCGCTGGGCATTTTGCGGAGGTCAACTACAAGACCGTCCCGTCCGTCATCTATACGGCGCCGGAGATTGCCTGGGTGGGTTTGACCGAGGAGCAGGTGAAGGCAAGCGGGCGGGCCTACAAGGTCGGCGTCTTCCCGTTTCTCGCCAGCGGCCGCGCGCGCGCGATGGAGCAGACTTCTGGTTTCGTGAAGCTGATCGCGGCCCAGGACGACGATGAGATCCTAGGAGTGCATATCATCGGTCCGCTCGCGGGCGAACTCATCGCCGAAGCGGTGCTCGCCATGGAGTACTCGGCCAGCAGCGAGGATCTGCAGCGCACGATGCATGCGCATCCGACGCTCGCAGAAGCGCTGCACGAGGCGGCGCTCGCCGCCGACAGGCGCGCCATCGATTTCGTGAATCGCTAGCGCGCCGGGCGCAGCCGCCCGGATATTTCGGCCTCCGCCTCGGCCGTCCACGCGACCCGCAGCACGCGCTCAGGTTTGAGGGCGCGCATGCGCGCCAAACTTGCGCAGTCGCCGCGATGGATGGTGACGCCGCGCACCAGGGTGACGTATCCCATGATGGCCTGCGGGCGCGCGGGTCCGCAGCAGCGCGCAAGCGTCATCGGCAGATCTCCCACGCCTTCAATCTCGATGCCCGCACGCGCGCGGTTCTTGGCGCGTGCGGCAGCTGGCGGCGCAGGGCGCGCGGGCGCGGGCGTTGCGACGGGCTCGACACGCGCATCGGACGCTGCGGGCTCGAGCTTGCGGAACCACGAGCGCACCTTCGCGCGGCTGCGCGCCGAGGCGAGATATCCCTGGTCGCGCGCGAGCCAATCACGGCTGGGTGCGGGTTCCTTGCCGACGATGATCTCGACGATCTCGCCGTTGCGCAGTGCGTAGGTCAGCGGCACGATGCGGCCGTTGACCTTGGCGCCGCGGCAGCGATGCCCAAGTCCGGTGTGCACGTGATAGGCAAAATCAAGCGGCGTCGCGCCGCGCGGCAGATCGATGACTTCGCCCTTGGGAGTGAGGGCGTAGATGCGATCCGTGAAGAGCTCGGCGCGCATGCGCTCGAGGAAATCGCGCTCCGCATCCTGCGCGGCAACGGGCTCGAGCAGGCGCCGCACCCATTCGATCTTGCGTGCGTAATCCCTGTCGCGCGGACCGCCTTCCTTGTAATGCCAGTGAGCGGCGACACCCAGTTCGGCCTGCTCGTGCATCTCGCGCGTGCGAATCTGGATTTCAACGCTCATCTCTTGCGGGCCGATCACCGCCGTGTGAATCGAGCGATAGAGATTCTCCTTTGGCGTTGCAATGTAGTCGTCGAACTGCGCCGGGACGTTGCGCCAGCGCCCGTGTACGACGCCCAAGGCTGCATAGCACTCGGGGACGGTGGTCACGACGATGCGCACCGCGCGCACGTCAAAGAGCTCATCGAAGCCGAGCCCCTTCGTGCGCATCTTGCGGTATATGCTGTAGATGTGTTTGGGCCGTCCATAGATCTCAGCTTCGATGTGCGCGGCATCAAGCTCGGTGCGCAGCTGCGCGCACAGCGCCACGATGTACTGCTCGCGATCGGCGCGCCGTTCTTTGAGCGCCGCTGCGATGCGCCGGTATTCGGCGCCTTCGAGATGCCGAAAAGCCAGATCCTCAAGCTCCCATTTGATCTGCCACACGCCAAGGCGGCTCGCAAGCGGCGCGAATACCGCGCGCGCCTCAAGTGCGAGCCGTTCGCGCTCGGGGACTTCGAGGGCGGACGCATGGCGCACCCGCACCAGGTGCTCGGCAAGCCGCGCGAGGACGAGCCTGGGGTCGCTTGCAACCGCCAGCAACATCTTGCGCACTGTCTCCGCCTGCTGTGGGCCGAGCCCCTGTGCTGCCGACCAGTTTCGCGGCAGCCCAAGCTCGCCAAGCTCCTGCAGCTCGGCGGCGGTAGCGGCGGCTTGCGGCGTCACCAAGCGTGCAAGCTTCTCGACACTCAGACTCGCTGAGTGCAGAGCGGGGCGCACGAGAACGGCATGCGCAAGCTCCTCGGTGTCGGTGAGGGCGCCAATGATGTGCGCCGCTTCAACACCCAGGATGAGCGGCGCTGCTGCGCCGCTGCTCGCAACCTCGATCGCCGCGGCGGCGCGCGCGATGGAATCGCGAATCCATTGTGGGCAGGTCAGTACGGTTTCCACGACGTGCCGTGAGTTCCTGCGGAGCCTTGCGGCGTGTCGCGTGCCGCGATGTGCCGCCGTGATCTGATGCGCGATCCAACAGGATAGCGCTACTATCGGCGGATCGATACAATGCCGCGGTCGCTCCGCCGAACAGACTGTGAACGCGGATTCATGGCTTTCGGGGAATCCCGTCCATTCAAGGAGGGGAAGATGTCAAAGCGCTTGTCGACACCGCCGCCGCCGACGTGAGCATTGAGCGAGTTCGGTTTGAAGGGTATGGTCCCGGCGGCACTGCAGTGATCGTCGACTGCCTCACCGACAACCCCGGGCGTGCTGTCGCGAAGCTGCGTCATGTATTCAGCGAACACGGCGGCAGCATGGGTGCTCCAGGGTCGGTGGCCTATCTCTTTAAACCGGTTGGGCGCATGAGCTATCCGTCCGCAACCGATCTGCCGGGTCTGCGTGGGCTCGCTTTTGATGCCGGAGCGGAGGACATTGTCGTGGCGGCCGACGGGTCGCTCGATGTGCTGACAGATCCGTGGGAGTTTGACGGCGTGCGCGCACGGCTCGAGTCCGCAGGATTCGTGCCGGCGCACTGCGACGTGACCGAGCGTGCGTCGGTCGCGGTGCCCGTGACAGGCGCCGCCGCCTTCGACATGCTGCGGCTGCAAAAAGCACTGCGAGAGCTTGAGGAAGTACAGAGCGTCTATACCAATGCCGAGATACCCGACGAGGTTGTGGCGCAGCTTTGAACCGGCGGCGCCGGCCATGCGTGTGCTGCCGGTCGCGAGTTTGCGCATTCTCGGGCTTGACCCGGGGTCGCGGCGCACGGGGTTTGGCGTGATCGATTGCCAGGGCCCCGACAATGTCCATTTCACACATGGCTGCATCAGCGCATCCGGCACCACTCTGCCTGAACGCCTGCGCGTTATTTTCGAAGGAGTGCGCGAACTGGTGTCGCTGCACCGCCCTCAGGAGGTGGCAGTGGAGCAGGTATTCGTCAATCGCAATGCCGATAGCGCCCTCAAGCTCGGTCAGGCCCGGGGCGCGGTGCTGTCGGCGCTGCCGCAGGGGCTGCCGATCTTTGAATACGCGCCGCGCACGATCAAGCTTGCGGTGGTGGGCTTCGGCGGCGCAGAGAAGCACCAGGTTGCGCACATGATCCGTGCGCTCTTGCGGCTCGAAGGACGCATTGCGGCGGATGCTTCCGATGCGCTTGCGATCGCCGTATGTCACGCGCATTCGCGGCGCCTGCGCGAGCTCATGCGATGATTGGCTCGCTGCGCGGCCGCATTGCCGCGAAGACGCCGCCGCAACTCATGATCGATGTGGGTGGCGTGGGCTACGAGCTGGAGGCGCCAATGTCGACGTTTTTGCATCTGCCGCCCGTCGGGCATGAAGTAAGCCTGCTCACGCATTTGGTGGTGCGCGAGGATGCGCAGATGCTGTACGGATTTGCCACGCAAGATGAGCGGCATCTGTTCCGCAATCTGCTGAAGGTGTCGGGGGTGGGCCCGAAGATCGCCCTCGCGCTCCTCTCGGGAATCAGTGTCGAGGCGTTCGCGCAGTGCGTCCTCAACAAGGATGTCGCCGCGCTCATCCGTGTTCCGGGAATCGGCCGCAAGACCGCGGAGCGGCTGTTCGTGGAAATGCGCGATCGCGTCGCGAACCTGGAGGGCGCGCCGGGCATGGCGCGCATCGATGCCGCGACCCCCGAGTCGGAGGCTCTCGGGGCTCTCATCGGGCTTGGCTACAAACCCGCCGAGGCGGCCCGCTTGCTGAAGGGGCTTGAGTCCGGTGTGCACACGACCGAAGAGCTGATCCGCCGCGCGCTGCAGGGCGCCGCGCGCGATTAGGGAGACAGGCACCATGATCCCAGCCGAACGCGTGATCGACGTTGCCGCAAGCGGCGAGGACGAAGCGGTGGAGCGCGCCATCCGTCCACGCCGCCTCGCAGAGTACGTCGGCCAGATGCAGGTGAAGGCGCAGCTGGAGATCTTTTTGGGTGCGGCGCGCCAGCGCGCCGAGGCGCTCGATCACGTGCTGATCTTTGGCCCGCCGGGACTTGGCAAGACGACGCTGGCAAACATCATCGCCACTGAGCTCGGCGTCAATCTGCGCCAGACCGCAGGTCCGGTGCTCGAGCGGCCGGGTGATCTGGCGGCCATCCTCACAAACCTGCAGCCGCGCGACGTGCTCTTCGTGGATGAGATCCACCGGCTCTCCCCGGTCGTCGAGGAGGTACTCTACCCGGCGATGGAGGACTACCAGCTCGATATCATGATTGGCGAGGGCCCCGCGGCGCGCTCCATCAAACTCAATCTGCCGCCCTTCACACTCATCGGCGCGACGACCAGAGCCGGACTTTTGACCTCGCCGCTGCGCGATCGATTCGGCATCGTGCAGCGCCTGGAATTCTACGGCGTCGAGGATCTGGAACGCATTGTCACCCGTTCGGCCGCCATCCTGAAGACGCCGATCGATGCCGCCGGTGCTCAGCGCATCGCCGAGCGCGCGCGCGGCACGCCGCGCATCGCCAACCGCCTGCTGCGCCGGGTGCGCGACTACGCGCAGATGAAGGGCGATGGACGCATCGATGAGCGCCTCGCGGCAGCGGCGCTCGACATGCTCGAAGTCGACCACCAGGGCTTTGACTCGCTCGACCGCAAGCTCCTCGCGACCATCATTGAAAAGTTCGACGGCGGACCCGTCGGCATCGAAAGCATCGCCGCAGCGATCGGCGAGGAGCGCGGCACTCTCGAAGATGTGATCGAGCCGTTCCTCATCCAGCAGGGCTATGTGATGCGAACGGCGCGCGGGCGTATCGCGACCCGCAACGCCTATCTGCATCTGGGTCTGCAGCCGCCAGCGCGTCCGGCGGCGAGCCTGCCGCTTTTTGAGGACGGGCGATGAGCACTTTCTCCTGGCCGGTGCGCGTCTACTGGGAGGACACCGACGCCGGCGGCGTCGTGTACTACGGGAACTACTTGAAATTCCTGGAGCGCGCGCGCACCGAATGGCTGCGCTCCTGCGGCTTCTCGCAGCAGGCGCTCGCGAAAGATCCCGGCATCATCTTCCCCGTCATGGACCTGCGGATCCACTACAAGCGTCCGGCGCGCCTGGATGACGAGCTCGTCGTCAGCTGCGAGGCGCGCCCGCGGGGCGCTGTGGCGATACGCTTCGCGCAGCGCATTTCGGCCGGCGCACAGACGCTCGCCGAAGCCGAAGTGCAGGTGGCGTGCGTGGATGCGGTCAGCTTTCGGCCGAAGAGACTCCCCTCATTTCTCATGAACGCGCTTGCCGCGCCGGAGCCCCACTGACATGACCCCGGATCTGTCGATCGTACGGCTCGTGATGCAGGCGAGCATTCCCGTGCAGGTTGTGCTTGCACTCCTGGCATTGGCGTCGCTCTCCTCGTGGGCGATCATTTTCAGAAAGCGCATCGTCATCCGGCGTGCGCGCCGCGAGGCGGACCAGTTCGAGAACAATTTCTGGTCGGGCGGCGACTTGTCACAGCTGTATCGCGGCATCGAGTCGCGCGGTGGCGCGACTGGCATGTCGAGCATTTTCGAATTCGGCTTTCGCGAGTTCGCCCGTTCGAAGCAGCATGGGTCCACGACCCCGGAGCAGCTCCTCGAGAGCGCAAGGCGCGCCATGCGCGTCGCGCAGCTCAAGGAGATCGATCGGCTCGAGCAAAGCCTCGCAACGCTCGCCAGCGTCGGCTCGACGAGTCCCTATGTGGGGCTCTTCGGCACGGTCTGGGGCATCATGAGCGCCTTCAGCTCCCTGGGGAACGTGCAGCAGGCAACGCTTGCAATGGTCGCACCCGGCATCTCCGAGGCACTGGTGGCAACGGCGGCGGGTCTCTTCGCCGCGATTCCCGCGGTGCTCGCCTACAACCGCTACGCGGACCAGGTTGGGCGTCTGGAGATTCGCTACGATGGATTCATGGAGGAATTCTCGACGGTTTTGCAACGACATGCGCCCCGCAGCAGTGCGGCGGCCGTATAGGAGGTCGCAACGATGGCCCAAGGATCGCGCAGACGTAAGCTCATGGGCGACATCAATGTCGTTCCCTATATCGATGTCATGCTGGTGCTCTTGATCATCTTCATGGTCACGGCGCCGCTTTTGATGCAGGGAGTGAAGGTGGACCTGCCGAAGGCCGCCGCGGAACCTCTCGACCCGGAACTGCTCAAAAATGCAAATCCGCTGGTGCTCTCGATCGACAGGGCGGGGAAACTGTATCTGAACGTGGGAAGCCATCCGGAAAGCTCGCTCGATGCGGACACGGTCGGCGCGCGAACCGCCGCCGCCCTGCGCCGCAAGCCCGATCTGCCGGTTTTGGTCAAGGCGGACCGCACGATTGCCTACGGGCAGCTCATCGACGCCATGGTGATCCTGCAGAAGGCTGGCGCGAGCAAGGTCGGCTTCATCACGGATCCGCCGCCCGAGCCCGCACACCGCACCTAAGCGGACCGACGCGAATCGTATGGCCGAGCGCAGGGGCGATCGCTGGATCTCGATTGCGCAGTCGCTGCTGCTGCACGCGGCGCTTGTGGGGGTGGTCGCGTATGGCTGGTGGACCTTTCATGATCAGACGGTCCCGCCACCGCATACGCTTGCGATAGAGGCTACGGTAGTCGATTCCCGCGCGCTGGCGCAGGCAGCACCGGCGCCTGCGCCGCCACCGGTGAAGCCGCAGCCTGTGCCTGCGCCTGAGCCCGCGCCGGAGCCGGAGCCCACGGGGCCCCCCGCGCCGACGCCTGAGGAGCTCGCCCAGAGAGCCAAGGCTGCGCAGGACGCGGCAGATAAGGCGCAGCGCGAGATCCAGGAGAAGCGCGCGGCGGAGGCAGCGGCGGACGAGAAGCGCTTGGCTGATGAGAAGGCGCAGGCGCAGGCGAAGCGCCAGGCGGATGAGAAGCGGCAGGCGGAGGAGAAGCGCCAGCAGGAGGAGAAACGCCAGGCGGATGAGAAGCGCATCGCCGAGGAGAAGCGCAAGGCAGAGGAGGCGCGCCTGCGCGAGCAGCGCGAGGCGGAGTTGCAGCACAGCCTCGCTGCCGAGGAGCACGTGATGGCTGCACGCAGCAACGGACAGCTCGCCAGCTGGGAAGCCCAGATCCAGGCGCGCATTCAGCGCGCGTGGTTGAGGCCGCCGTCGGCACGGACGGGAATTGACTGTATGGTGTATGTCACGCAGGTACCTGGAGGCGAAGTGGTCAATGTGCGTTTAGGGCAGTGCAATGGCGATGCGGCAGTGCGCGAGTCAATCACCTCGGCGGCTTTTCGTGCCTCGCCTTTGCCGCCGCCCCCCGATCCGGCGCTCTTCGAGCGCAATTTGGAAATTCAATTCAAGCCGGTTGACTGACGCCATGAATTACAGAGAACGCACTTGGGTAAAGGCGGCGCCGCGCCGCGCACTCCTCATCCTCGCCGTGTGTGCAGGAGCGGCTGCGCAGGCTCAACTGAAGATCGAAATCACCAACGGCGTCACCGACCCCATCCCCATAGCGATTGTGCCCTTCGCCCACACGACCGCGGGGGACGGGGGGCTCGATATCGCCGCGGTCGTGCAGCACGATCTGGAGGGCAGCGGCCGGTTCCGCGCCATGCCGCGTGCGCGCATGCTCACGAACCCTTCGCGAGTCGAGAATGTGCAGCTCGCGGACTGGAAGGCCGACGGCAATGATTACGTCGCCGTTGGCCGCGTGACGCCGCTGCCCGATGGACAGCTCGCCGTCGATTGCGACCTCGTCAATGTATTGAACGGCCAGCGTCTGACGAGCCAGCGTTTCACCGCAGCGCCCAACGGCCTGCGCAATGCCGCGCATCGGGTGAGCGATGTGATCTACGAGAAGATTGTCGGTGTGCGCGGCGCATTTGCCACCCGTATCGCCTACATCGCGGTGAACGGCCAGCCGCCGGCGCAGATTTTCCAGCTGATCGTCGCCGACGCCGACGGTGAGAATCCGCGCATGGTGTTGGAGTCGCGCCAGCCGCTCATGTCTCCGGCCTGGTCGGCCGATGGCCAGTGGCTCGCATATGTCTCCTTTGAGAATCACCGCTCGGCGGTTTACGTGCAGGAAGTGCGCACGGGTGAGCGCCGCCAGGTATCGGCGCGCGCCGGTATCAACGGCGCGCCCTCCTGGTCGCCGGATGGCCGCAAGCTCGCCCTGACTCTCGGCGGTGCCGGAGGCAATCCGGACATCTATGTGCTCGATCTGACGACGCAGGACCTGACCCGCGTCACCGATGATCCCGCCATCGACACCGAGGCGGTGTGGGCGCCGGACGGCCACGCGCTCTACTTCACCTCCGATCGCGCCGGCGGTCCGCAGATTTACGAGGTCGGATTGCAGAGCGGCGCGCGCCCGAAACGGATAACCTTTGAGGGCACCTACAACGCGCGTCCGCGGGTTTCTGCGGACGGCAAAGAGCTCGCCATGGTCACGCTCGATCAAGGCAACTACCGCATCGCCGTGCAGGATTTGCAAAGCGGCGCCGTGCGCGTACTGTCGCGCGGCCATCTTGATACGTCACCGAGTTTTGCGCCGAATAGCGCCGCGCTGATTTACTCGGAGCAGGAGGCTGATCGCAGTGTGCTCGCGACGGTTGCCGTCGACGGCCTGACCGGTCAGCGTTTGAGGTCCGACCTGGGCGGGGTCCGGGAGCCTGTCTGGGGTCCCTTTGCCCAGCAATGATATTTTTTAGGCCGCTCGCGCGGCCGTGAATGGGAGCGATGTATGCGTCGAACAGTTCTGATTCTGATGATTGCGGCGGCCTTGGGTTTTGCGGCTTGCTCGAACAAGCCGAAACGCGCCGAAGCTCCGCCCACTGACACTACCGCGGGCGCGCAAAGCGCCGGCGCCGGTTCCGCTTCGGCGGCGGGCGGCGAGGAGGGCGCGGCTGCACCGGGTCCGCTGGCTGGGATTCTTGCGAAACGGATCATTTATTTCGACTTTGACAGCAGCGAGATCAAGGGCGAAGGGCCCGGCGTCGTGGCCGCGCACGCCCGATATTTGGTGGCCAATCCCACGGTGCGAGTGCGCCTCGAGGGCCATACCGACGAGCGCGGCTCACGCGAGTACAACATCGGCCTCGGGGAGCGGCGTGCTCAAGCCGTGCGCCGCGCGCTGCTCCTGCAGGGCGCTACCGAGACGCAGCTGTCCACCGTGAGCTATGGCGCCGAGCGCCCGGCAGCCGCAGGCAGCAACGAGACGGCCTGGGCACAGAACCGGCGCGTCGAGATCGTGTATCTAAAATAGAGGACACGTTCCATGGTGAAGCTCAGCACGGTTCTGCTCGTCGTGGTGCTCGCCGGATGTTCGCTGACGCGTTCCGGCGAGGATCCGGTGCAGGTGAGACTCAATGACCTCGATGCACGCCTGGCAAAGCTTGAGCGGATAATCTCGAATCAAAGCCTGCTCGATATGGCGCAGCGCCAGGATGCGCTGCAGGCCGATGTGCGCACGCTGCGCGGGCAGGTGGATCAGCTGCAAAACAGCGTTGATGCGCTGCGTAAGCAGCAGCGCGACCTGTACGCGGATCTCGACCGCCGCCTGGCTGAGCGCGGCGGTGCGGTGCCTGCGGCATCAGGCCCGGCTGCACCCGAAGGTACGCCGAGCGGCGCGCCGAGCAGCAGCGCCTCGGCGGAGCAGTCGGCGTACGTGAAGGCATTCGAGGCTCTCAAGAGCTCGAATTACACCGTGGCGATCGCAGGGTTCAAACAGTATCTTGCGAGTTATCCGACCAGCGACCTTGCGGACAATGCCCAATATTGGCTGGGTGAGGCCTACTACGTGACGCGCGATTACGACAATGCTGAAGGTGCGTTTCGCGAAGTCGGTGAACGGTGGCCAAACTCCCGCAAGGCACCCGACGCGCTCGTCAAGCTCGGCTTCACGCAGTATGAGCTCAAGCGTTTCTCCCAGGCGCGCACGACTTTGACGCTCGTGACACAGCGCTATCCCGACAGCGAAGCGGCGCGTCTAGCCGCCGATCGCCTGAAGCGGCTGCCGGCCGATGCCCAGTAGAGTCGTGCGCATTCATGTCGCGCCTGAAGCTCACCGAGATCTTCTATTCGCTGCAGGGCGAGGCGGACACTGCCGGAATCCCGACCACATTCATCCGCCTTACGGGCTGTCCGCTGCGTTGTCAGTACTGTGATACGGCCTATGCTTTCCATGGCGGGGATTGGTGGGAAATGCCCGCGATCCTCGCGCGCGTGCGTGACCATGGCGCGCAGCATGTCTGCGTGACGGGCGGCGAGCCCCTCGCGCAAAAGAATTGTTTAGACCTGCTGCAGCAGCTGTGCGCGGATGGATATCGCGTCTCGCTTGAGACGAGCGGCGCGATGGCGCTGGCGGATGTCGATCCACGCGTTGTGCTCGTGGTCGATGTCAAGACACCGGGTTCGGGCGAAGAGTCGCGTAACCGCTACCCTGAGCTTGCGCGCCTGACTCGTAAGGACCTTGTCAAATTTGTCATCTGCAGTCGCGAGGATTACCAGTGGAGCGTCGCCAAGCTGCGCGAATTGCAACTCGACTCGCGCTGCAGCGTGCTCTTTTCTCCAAGCCATGAAGAGTTGCCCGCGCGAGATCTTGCCGACTGGGTGCTGCAGGACCGCTTACCGGTCAGATTCCAGATCCAGCTGCACAAATACCTGTGGGGCAATGCGCGCGGCAAGTAGGCATCGCGTCATGCAAAGGTGGCGCACCTTGCAGGGCGGCCAGTGAGAAAATCTGCGGTCGTCTTGCTCTCCGGCGGCCTCGACTCCGCCACGACCCTCGCCCTGGCGCGCGCCGAGGGATTTGATTGCTATGCGCTGTCGGTCGCTTACGGGCAGCGTCATTCCTCGGAGCTTGACGCTGCAACTGGAATCGCACGGGTCTTGGGCGCGATCGAGCACCGCACCATGCGCGTGGACTTGGCCGGCATCGGGGGTTCTGCGCTGACGGACTCCAGAATCGCAGTTCCGGAAGTGCCGACGTCGGGCATCCCGTCCACCTATGTACCCGCGCGCAACACTCTGATGCTGTCCCTTGCGCTCGGGTGGGCTGAAGTACTCGGTTCACAGGACATCTTCATCGGCGTAAACGCTATTGACTATGGAGGCTATCCCGACTGCCGCCCCGAGTTTATTGCCGCGTTTGAGAACTTGGCTGCTCTTGCGACGCGCGCCGGCGTCGAGGGCCATCCCTGCCGCGTCCACACTCCGCTCATCAGCTGGACGAAGGCGCAGATTATTCGCGAGGGCCTGCGGCTCGGCGTGGATTTCGCCGCCACAGTGTCCTGCTACCAGGCGGACGAACATGGCTGCGCGTGCGGGCGCTGCGACTCCTGCCGCATCAGGAAGAGCGGGTTCGATGCGGCGGGCGTGTCAGACCCGACCCGCTATCAAGCCGTGTAGTATCATTCGACGCCCCGTCAGGCGCAGGCTCTTCCGAGGCCGCCACTCTAAATTAATCGAACGGGACGGTAGCTCAGTTGGTAGAGCAAGGCCCTTTTAAGGCTTTGGTCGTGGGTTCGATCCCCACCCGTCCCACTAAATACTCCTATAAATCGAGAGGTTAATGGCGCTCAGCGTTTTGCGGCTTTCTGCTATGCCAAATTTCGTGCAAGCTCAGTGCACTGAATTACTCTCCGCTGCGCAAGCGGAAGGCAGATGCAAATGGCCAGCATTCAGCGAATCGTCAGTCCCCTCACTAAAGAAATTTCGTACCGGGCGCAGGTGCGAGTAAAAGGGCGGCCCACTCAGAGCGCGACATTCGCGAATCGACTCAAAGCGCAAAAGTGGGCAACGAGCGTAGAGGCGGCGATAGATGAAGGCCGCGACTTCCCGCACATGCGCTCGAGGCGCACGGCATTTGCCGAAGTAGCCAAGCGCTACAGAGAGACAGTGACGGCGGATTGGCCCGAGCCCGCGAAGAGCGCGCGCGAGCGGCATTTGAAATGGTGGGAGGATCGCTTTGCAGGGCTGACGCTCGCCGAGATCACGGCTG
>Ga0302324_100013858_pt1 | contig 16301 bp, 12 predicted proteins | sample Palsa_T0_1_FD_201949 | JGI IMG/M metagenome (GOLD analysis project Ga0302324, IMG submission 201949) | Peat permafrost microbial communities from Stordalen Mire near Abisko, Sweden - Palsa_T0_1 | ecosystem: Environmental > Terrestrial > Soil > Palsa > Peat permafrost | place: Sweden: Abisko...
GCCGCAGCCTCTCCATCTATCTCAAAACGGGAGCAGATCCAAACCCTCGCCAAGCCATCTTTTCGGAGTATCTTGAAAACGAAGAAGCGTGTGTCAAGACGGCCCGCTGGAAGCTGATTCATTGCAGCGGGAAACGAGTACGTATGGACGGCTATATCACTCTCGATCCGATACCCGGTCGTTATGTGAGGCTCTTCGATCAGCAGGCCGATCCTGATGAGTTTCTGAATGTTGCCGACAAAAATCCCGACGTGGTTCAGCAGCTCTCTGCAGAAATGCTGCGCGTGTTCCGCACAACACATCCTGATGCGGGCGCCGAGCCCGGTGGATTGAGTAGCGACGATGCAATCGATTGGTACCTGCGCCCCAGAGATCCGAAGTCTCCACGTCCCCAGGCCGGCATTTAGATACCACGGAGGAGAGAAAATGGATACGACGAATTCAACACCTCGCCAGCGGGCAAGCGTCGGAACCCCGAGGCGTGCCTTCGTAGCCGCTATGGCAGCCGCTTCGGCAACCGGGATGAGTCTCCTTAGCTGTGGGCTGCTTTTCCTTATCCCGGTGCCCGTTATCGCGCAATTGAGCAGCACGGGAACGATCCGTGGGCGGGTGCAGGACTCTACCGGAGCACAGATTGCTGGAGCGGCGGTCTCCGTCGTCAATCAGGGAACTCATGTGCCAGTCCGCACCTCGAGTTCCTCCGACGGAGCTTTCGTGGCTGCCGGATTGCAACCTGGTACTTACATAGTCACGGTCGAAATGCAGGGCTTTGAGAAGTACTCGGTTACCGATGTAGAGGTGCACCCAGCCTTGGTCACAGACGTTCCTACAGTTTTGACTGTTGGCGCCGTCGCTACACAAGTCACAGTAACTGCGAGCGCAGCTCAGGTACAGATCTCGACTCCCGAAGTCTCGAGCCAGCTATCACGCGAACAGGTCTCAACCCTGCCAATGAATGGGCGGAATTACCAGACATTGGCCGCACTTATGCCGGGCGCCGTAAATACGGCGCCCGATACACAGATGGGGCAGGGAGGATTCTCCACCAACAACGTGCTCTCGGCCAATGGCATGGGATTGAGCGGAACGTTCTATACCGTGGATGGAATCTGGAACGAAAATACCGGCAACATGACGCAGGTCTCGGTTACACCTCCTCCGGATGCGATTCAGGAAGTGCGCCTTCTGCAGAACAATTACAGCGCCCAATACAACCTCATGGGCGCGAATGTCATTGTTCTGCAGACTCGGAGTGGGACAAGTCAATTCCATGGTGGCGCATACGAGTTTTTCCGCAACGACGATCTCAACGCCCGGAACTACTTCAGCACCACCAAACCAGAGCTAAGACAGAACATCTATGGGTTCTTCCTGGGAGGTCCAGTCTTTATCCCGCGTCGCTACAACACCAATCGGGACAAGGTATTCTTCTTTTGGAGCGAGCAATGGAGTCCCGTCCATATTGGTTCGGTAATTCGAGGAGCGACAGCGACGGCTGCCGAGCGCGGTGGCGATTTTAGCGCAGTAGCGGCCATCACGGACCCACTCACAAAAAAGCCCTTTCCAGGAAATATCATACCTTCCACCCGGCTGGCCCCCCAGGCAGTCGCACTCATGAATGTGTCCGCGCCACTTCCAAACAACCCCGCTGGGGGCTTCAACAACTACATCAACGAAGATCCGCAGATCAATTCGCAGCGCAACGATCTCATCAAGGTGGACTATGACTTCACTCCCAAATATCGGCTGACCGGAGAATATATCGGGGAACACGCCACCACCTTGTATGCCAACGACGCTTCGTACCTGGGCCCGTTCAACACGGTGAAGAACAAAGTAGTCTGGCCCGATTACCTGACACAGATCCAGTTCACGGGTTCCCTCACACCGACTATGGTCAACGTCGCCAGCGTCGCCATGAACCATCGTGTCGTCAGCCTTACCCAGCAGGGCATCTCGGAGTTGAGCCAGGTGTCCAACTATTCACAATCTGTCCCCTACACAGGCGGTACCGGGACCGATCGGCTTCCGCAAATCACGTTTTCCGGAGGATACGGAACCTTCGGCAGCGCTCAAGGCCTGCCCCTCATCCATAATGCGAACCTCGACTTGACGATTTCGGATGATTGGAGCTGGGTCAGAGGCAAGCACTACATCCAGGCGGGCTTTAACGATTACTATGGCCACAAGCGGCAAACTACAGCCTCTGCCAGCAATGGAGTATGGAACTTTACCGGCTACGCTACCGGCAATCCGCTCGCCGATTACCTGCTGGGATATGCGGCAACCCTGCAACAGGCTAATACTGAGATACGCCCTTACGTCTTCTATCCGGTATTTTCGCCTTATGTTCAAGATACGTGGAAGATGACACCCCGCGTCACAATTTCGGCAGGCATCCGATATCTGAACCAGCCCGTTCCGCATACGACTCGGGGCACGATGACAATCTTCAACCAGAATGATTTCAATCAAGCTGCCGTCCCCATCGTGAATGCCAATGGCACAATCACCGCAACGCCAAATTACAACCCGCTCAATGGCCTGGTCTTCAATGGCCTCAACGGCGTTCCTTTGAATTTTGCCAATGCGCATACGAACTACTGGGCGCCGACTCTCGGCTTCGCCTGGGATGTTCGAGGAGATGGTAGAACCTCGCTGCGCGGCGGTTACGGAATCGCCTATACGCGGATCGCGACCAACTATTCCTGCGTCCAAACTTGTTCAGCCAACCCACCGTTCTTGCAGAGCATTACTTTGGTTACGCCATCGTTCCCCTTCGCCGTACAACAGACAGTCAAACCGGCGGGAGCGCCAACAATAGCGAGTGAAGTGCCCAACCTCAGGTCCGCACAGGTGCAGAGTTTTAGCTTAAGCGTCGAGCATCAGTTCCGCGGTAACTGGCTGGTCACTATTGCCGGGGCAGGAAATGTCGCACGGCATCTCGGCGTCAACCTGAATTACAATCAGCCACTTCCTTTCGGTGCGTATGACTACAATCCCGCTGTGAACAGCCCCAGTAACTTTACCTACACCTATGGACCTTACCAAGGGTATGCCGCAATCACGACAAGCGCCTCGGAGGGCGTGGCTTACTGGGACGCTCTTGAGGTGAGCGCAGGTCATGCGATGAGCAGAAGCTTCTATGTGAGTGCGTCCTATACCTGGCAGCACGATCTGGGCAACGTTACCGGCACGGCGCTCTTTGGCGGGGCCACCGCACAGAACTCCTACAATCTGGGCAAAAATTACGGCAATACCCAGCTCAACATTCCGCAGGTCCTCGCCGGAAGCTTCATCTGGAGCTTGCCGTGGTTTAAGCAATCCGCCCGCGCCGAGCGACTCTTGCTTGGCGGATGGCAGTATTCCGATATCACGACGCTGCAAAGCGGGTTTTCGCAGGATCCTGGCATCAGCACGTCCACCCAAGGCCTGGCGACCCGTCCCAACTTCACCGGCGCGGTTGCCAAGGGACCGAAAACAGTAGCTCAGTGGTTCAACAAAGCCGCTTTCATCGCTCCGTCCGCCGGCTACTTCGGCACTGCTTCCCCGGGTTCGATCACTGGCCCCGGAACTATCAATTTTGATATGGCAATGTACAAAACCTTTGCCATTACCGAACGCCACAACATCGAGTTCCGGGCCGAACTGTTTAACACTTTCAACCACACAAACTTCGCCAGCCTTCCAACCGCATCGCTGCAGGTTGGCTCAGGAAGCTATGGTCAAGTCACGACGGCACGCGACCCGCGTATTGCTGAGTTTGCATTGAAGTATCAATTCTAATTTCTTTGTACAAAGACGAAGGTCGAAAGGAGCGAGGAATAATGGAAAGACGAACTTTTCTGCAGAGGGTTGGTACCGCTGCTGCCGGTCTCGCTCTCGAGCGAATGGGTCTTGCCCGACCGCTTCCGCATCCGGGTTCGCGGCCCAATGTGCTCTTCATTCTTCCTGACGAGTGGCGTGCCCAAGCGCTAGGGTGCATGGGCAACCCCGATGTTCGCACCCCACACCTCGACGCCCTTGCCTCCCAAGGCACTCTCTTCCGAACCACGTTTGCGAATACGCCGGTCTGCTGCCCGGCGAGAGCGGACATCCTCACGGGAACATACGCCAGCAAAAACGGTATGATCGCCAACGATCTAAGGCTGCGAGAGGAAATCCTTACAGTTGCAGATCATTTTGCAGAAGCCGGCTACCACACTGGCTATATTGGGAAGTGGCATCTGGATGGCGGACCGCGTCTGCCTGGTTTCGTTCCGCCGGGCCGTAGGCGGCACGGTTTTCAATATTGGGCCGCACACGAAGTTAACCACAACTACTTTTATAACTGGTACTTTCGTGACGAGAACGTGCCTATCGTTTCGGAGAAATACGAACCGGAGTTCTGGACCGACCGAGCCGTTGAATTCTTGCACGACAATCACGAAAAGCCTTTCTTTCTCATGCTGGCTCCGGGAGCGCCTCACGATCCGTATGTGGCCCCAGAGGAATACCTGGCCCTTTATGACCCGCAGAAGCTCACGATGGAGCCCAACTGGATTCAAGGAACAAAAGGCGCCAGCCGTAAAGACATCGCCGCGTATTACGCGTCAATCACTGCAATCGATGACCAGATGGGAAGGTTGTTCAAGACGCTTCGCGACCTAGGCCTTGAGAACAACACGATCGTCCTGTTTTCTTCAGATCATGGGAACATGCTGGGCTCTCAGGGAAAAATCTTGAAGCGAAAGCCTTGGGAGGAGTCTATCCGGGTTCCGGGAATTATGCGCTATCCGAATCATATTCCCGCCGGCCGCACGAGTGACGCCATATTCTCACACGTTGATTTCGCTCCTACTCTGCTTACGCTCTGCGGGATAAAAGTTCCCGAGAATACCCAAGGGACAGACCTTTCCCAGGTTGCCCTGGGGAAGACCGGGCACGCCCCCGACTTCAGCTACTTCCAGCTATTTGGCCCCTACCACCTGACCGGCGTGGAGCACGCTTGGCGCGGCTTGAGAACCGAACGTTATATGTACGCTCGCTATGAGACCGGGCCTTGGGTACTTTACGATCTTAAAGGGGATCCGTACGAGATGAACAATCTGGTAGGCCAGGATTCGTTCAGGCCGATCATGGCAGAACTCGATGCCAAGATGCTCAACCATATGAAACAGATCGGCGATTCGTGGAGCCTGGACTGGTCGCAGCCGATCGAAGATGATCCAAGCCACTTCGAATACCGCACCTTTTACACCGTACAGGACTATCTTGCCTGGGCGAGACAGCACCCTCAACTCGCGCCTATGATCCATTGAGCAGCCCGGCTCTGGGTGATGAAGGAGCACAGCGTGAATTCGTTGACCCGAAGGCATTTTACCCAGGGAATCCTCGCAGCCTCAGCATTGCAGACCCTGGGGCAGTCAAAGAGGAGAAGAGGAGACAGGAAGCCGAACGTTCTCTTTGTGATCGCAGATGAGTGGCGAGCGCAATCATTCGGCTACACGGGCGACACCAATGTCGTCACCTCGGCTTTTGATCAGTTTGCCAAGGAAAGCGTCAGTTTCGATCAGATGGTATCCGGGCTCCCGGTTTGCTGCCCCACGCGGGCAAGTCTGTTGACTGGCCAGTACCCTCTTGCCCACGGCGTCTACATCAATGACGTGCAGCTCAAGCCGAAGGTGAAGACACTTGGCGAATGCTTCCGGGATGCGGGATATAAGACAGGCTATATCGGCAAGTGGCACGTCTACGGAAGCCCCGACGGGTACTATGGGCGGCGGGAGGCTTTTATTCCGGTCGATCAGCACTTTGGCTTTGAATACTGGAAGGTGGCCGAGTGCTGTCACGATTACGATCGATCTTTTTACTACGAGGGAAGCGATCCGACAAAGAGGTTCTGGGGGGGATATGACGCGCAGGCGCAGACCGAGGACGCTTGCAAATTTATTAAGGCCAATGCGAACTCGGACGAACCCTATTTCCTGACACTTTCCTGGGGACCTCCGCATTTCCCGCTCGGGACCGCACCGGAAAAGTACCGGCAGATGTTTGCCAATAAAGAGATCGTCCTTCGCCCCAACGTCGCTCCTGATCGTAAAGAACAAGCAATCGCCGGTCTGCGTGGTTATTACGCACATATGGCTGCGTTGAACGACTGCTTCAAACAGCTACTGGCTGCTGTCGATTCAACCCATGGTAGGGACGATACGATAGTCGTCTTCACGTCTGACCACGGAGACATGATGGAGTCTCAGGGGCTTCAGACGAAGCTCTACCCGTGGGAGGAATCGATCCGCGTTCCTCTACTGGTGCGGTACCCAAGAAAGTACGGAAAGGCAGGGCGTACGACGGAGGCTCTTATGACGACTCCGGACGTTATGCCTACTTTACTTAGCTTGTGCGACATTCCAATTCCCCGTGGCGTACAGGGAACAGATTTTTCGAGCCTGACGAACACCAGGCGTACAATCGGACCCGCGAGCACTGCTTTTCTGAACATGCCCGTGCCGATCTCGACGGCGAGACAATTTGGCATTGCAGAATACCGGGGTGTGCGCGATCTGAGGTACACCTATGTACGTTCAATCAAGGGACCCTGGTTGCTTTACGATAATAAGCACGACCCATATCAGAAGCACAACCTCATCGACAACCCTGAGGCTAGAACTGTCCAGGCCAGGTTGGAAAAGGAGCTGGATCTTTGGCTGAAGGCTCTGAATGATGAGTTCCTGCCGTCCGGCAGCTATCTTGTACGGGACGGTTTTACTAACTACATGGAGCCTTACTCAGCCGTAACCTATACGCGTAGCCCCTGGAATGACTGGGAATCTACACTACCGGCATGTGAGTTCTCGGTCGATTTCCCCAATCACAACACTTCTGCAAAACCCCCAGGCAAAAGTGATCCTGGAGCGCGAAGTACCGCAGGTGCTTAGCTTGGTTCAGCAGCGGCAGCGATCGATGATGTGTATCCGGCAGATGCAGCACAGAGGTTTGGCGATCTCTGACGCAAGGATAGACGAGGTGGACCGCGAGTTGGCGAAGATACCGTCGGCTCCGCGTAAGCCGCTGCTCGGTCGATCGACGCAATCAGTCCTGGAGTGAAGAGAGCTGTTTTGCTACTATCCCGCCAACTCCGGCTTGCGGCAAGTCAAGAGATTGCCCTGCGCGGCGCGTCACCTGTAACTTGCCATAGCTGTACTGCGACATGGCCATGTCCAGCACGACAGGGCCGCCAGGACGCGGCGCGGCCATGATGAATGGATTGTTTCCCAGGCGCTGATCTTTGCCACCCCCTGCCGGCATGCAGCTTTCGGTGTTTGTCCACGCGAACATGATGTAGCTCTTGTTGGCTGCATGCCAGCCGTAGGAACTTCCGCGCATCCAATGATTGGTGTTGCGCAAGCCGAGGAGTGCGATGCCCTGCTGCGCGGCGACCTCCATGCCGCGGTCGGTACACCACAAGGCGTTGAGCACGCCGGGCGCACGCTGGCCGTCGTACACCTCGAGCGCGCCAAACTGACGAATACGCTGTAGGCCTGGCGCCGAGTTGCCTCAGGGGCTAAAGCCCATCATATTTCCAAGCATTTACGGCCCGACTAAAGTCGTGCCCTGATACAAAGCCAAAGAAACTTTTTCAATGAACTTGAGATACAGGACACTAGAAGACTTCGATCGTGGCCGCGTGACCGGGGGCCGCGCCGATCCTCTGGTCACGCGTGATCAAAGGAGCCTTTAACTCTTCGGCAAGCGCCACGTATGCTGCATCGTAAGCACTCAGATTCTGTCTTAGCTGCCAGATCCGATTCAGGAGCAAGACGGGGGCATACCGTGTGACACGAACTGCGATCAGATCTTCCATTGCCTCCTCGGCCCGCTTGCGCGCTAATGTCCCCTCGCGCACCAGGCGCCGCAGGACCTGCGCAAACTCCACATCGAGCAAATGAACGGTGTGCAGGGTATCCTTGCGCGCGTAAATACGCTGCTCTATGCGCTGTCCGGCTGGGGTTTGAAGCAGCCAGTCGACGACTGCCGACGCATCGAGCACGATCATCGTGCAGTACGTTCCTCGCGCAACAGTCCTCCAGTGTCGATAACGACCGGAAGCGGTTTGCGCTTGTGCAGACGCTCACGAAACTCGGCCAGCGTCGGACGCTCCGCGATCTCTCGGAACTCACCGAGCAAATAGTCAGAGAGTGACATGCCTGCCATAGCGGCCCTGGCTTTCAGGCTGCGATGAAGAGCATCCGGGACATTTCTAACCTGGATCATTCTTGCCATGCTATGAACGTATTTGCATGTGATGCACATGTCAATGCGCAGGCCCAGTCGGCCGCCTTGCCGCGGGAAACCCGGAGAAAGAAGGAAGGTAGTACGGACGGAAATGACCCTCAAGAAATCACGGTTCTTTGGCATCTATATCAGGCGTTTACCTCACGGCCATTCCCGTCCGGACTACTTTAGAGCATTGAAGGTCCCGTGTATCCCCCGGGTGGACGTTGTCATGATGATCTGTCCTGACCCTTGGCGAAGCATGTATGGACAGTTTGTCCGCTACGCCGACTGGTCGTTGGCAGACGACCGGAAACGGCCAGGCGTCAATCCCACAAGCTTACGGAACGTTGTGATGAATTGGCTTTGGCTGGAGAAGCCACACTGTAGGGACACGTCAATGAGCGAGATGTCTTTGTCCGCAAGCAGCTGTTGGGCATACGCGATTCGTCTGTGATTGACGTACTGATGCGGCGTAAAACCCGTGGACTCCCGAAAGAGAACCGCAAAGTGTTGTGGGCTGAGCCCAGCGACAGTCGCCAGCGCTTGGATAGAGAGATCATCTTCGAAATGAGCTTCGATATACTCGCGAACGCGGCGCTCCCTGCTGGGGCCGAGTCCGCCCGATGCGTATGCGGCATCCCCCTCACGGGCGCTGTAAGCACGCAACAGCCGAACGCACATAGTTGTCACAGCAGCCGCTGCGACCGTTGGATCAAGCGAACCCGTTTCCGATTCGAGGTAAAGCGAACGAGCGAGTTCTTCCAGCAATAGATCGCGCACCAAATACGCCGGTTTCAGCTCAAACGAGGAACGCTTCAGGGAGCCCTTCGCCATTCCCTGGAGCATCTCTTCACGGATATACACGTGTATGAGAGCGGCGCGTCTTTGCCACAACGTCTTGTGAGGCACGTTGGCTGGAATCACAGTTACGGCATTGCCGATCAGTTCCTTGCTGTGCCGTAGACGAGCATCAGATCGCCATTCGGCCAGCATGTGAGCGGGTTCGAGTCCCACTGTTACCTGGACACAATCGTGGGCATGTTCCCGCCACGTGCTCTTCGGCTGCTTGGCCGTGTAGACGCTGAAACCCTCACCGTCAAACCAGAAATGATCGGAAGGCAGCGGATCGTTGGCTCCAACCAAGATCATCCGTTGCCGTGAAGACTCTGCCAATTTGTCTGCTCCTTGAGAGATCGCTCGCTTTCAGTCTAAAGAATCCAAAATTGCCAGCGAAACCTAAGATACGCGGGTTACCTGTGCGAGCAAGACTGTATTTGAGGTTGGCCGAAGCAATCAACGACCTTCACCTCGGGTAAAGGAGAAATATATGAGCAAAGTTAGCACAGTTATTTCGGAAAAGGCGATCCCCACCCCGGTCCTGACACAAGAGGCGGAGTACCGTGAGTACAGCACGGCTGCAGATCCAATTTCTTCCGGAGCGACACCTCGCATTCCCATCAAGGTTTTCTCGCCTGAACTCTACGCTGCGGGCGCTTCTCGTGTTGTGCCGCTGGATTTGAGCAAAGATCTGAAGACGACCTACGCTCTCACCGGTCCGAGCCTCTTGGCAAACTTCGTACGCATCAAGGCGGGAGAATCCCTGCCCACCTCGGCCGATGCGACCAGCGAATTCTTCTATGTCATCAATGGTTCCGGCTATACGGACACAGAAAAGGGTTCGATCAGCTGGAACCAGGGTGACATCTTCGCGCTGCCCGGTATGGCTGCGATTCATCATGCGGATAATGAGGCCAGTTTCTACATGGTCAATGACTCGCCGCTGCTCGCGTACCTCGGCGTGCAGAAGTCTGAGGATCGTTTCCAGCCGACCCTGTACCCCCGCGCTACGATCCTTGCGGAATTGGACAAGGCAAAGAACGATCCGAATGCCGGTAAGCGTAGCCGCGTCAGCGTTCTGCTCGGGAACAGGAACTTCTCTCAGACGATGACTATCACCGAGACTCTTTGGGCAATGTTCGGGATCATTTCGCCAGGTGCTCGCCAGCTTCCTCACCGCCACCAGTCTGTCGCACTGGACTTCGTGGCCGATGCAAAACCGGGCGTCTACACGCTGCTCGGGCCGGAGCTCGACGCTGACGGAAACATCAAGGACGCGACGCGAGTGGAGTGGGTCAAGGGTGCTGCATTCGTCACGCCCGCGGGCTACTGGCATGAACACGTGAACGAATCTGGTGCTGACGCGTTCGTCATGCCGATTCAGGATGCCGGTTTGCACTCCTACCTGCGGACCCTCGACATCCAGTTTTATCACCACGACTAAAGCATTTTCACTTCTACTCTGCACAGGCAATGGTGGCGAAGTGCGTCTTTTTTTGAGGAAAAGCCGCGTCGAGGGCGGTTGCCCTGTATACACCAGAAGTGAAAATGCTATAGTGCTCCAACGTCGTTCTCATGCTGTGGGATATCCGGTGACGGGATACCTATTCACCGCGCGCAGAAACCTACCCCATCGTTGCAACGCTCGCCGCTTCGACCGCACTATACCAATGCGAGGCCGCAAACCAAGCTGCCGCCTCGCAACCGCGGATCCAGCCGCGAGTCCACGCAAAAGGTGCAGAATCATGCCAGTCGATCAAGCGCAACTAAGTACAGACCTCGCAAGTCGGCTCGAAGCACGCCAGGCCTCCCTCAAGATTGTGAAGACCACCACGACCCCAAGTGGGCAGACCATTGATTGGGTCCCTATCGAAAGCCAGCATCCCTCCGGCAAAATTGCCACCCCTCCGCCCGCTGACTTGGCGCGCGTGCCTTCAGCGGATTCGTCTGCTCATCCGGCCGCTCTTTCACGCATCGCCAAGGCTTCGACGTTTGAATTGGATGATCCCAGGGTCGAGCGCGGCCCCGACGGTACCGTTCCCATCCTCCGCCCAGACATTGCCCGCCTATCGCAATTCGCCGGTGTCCAGGATCTTCACCTGAAGCGCGGCGGCTTGAAGGTCAATAAGCGTCGCCCCAACCGCAAGCCTACGGACCCGGATCCAGCCGGCTACTTCCACGGCACCGACAACCAGAACGGCCAGTTCTACGGCTGGGACGGCTACCTGAACATGTGGGATCCAAGCATCAACACTCCTGCCGGCGGGAAGGGCACAGATCACTCCATCCTTCAGGTCTGGCTGCAGAACTACAGCACCGGTGTTACCCAGTCGATCGAAGGCGGCTGGACCGTCGACCAGAGTCTGAATGGCGACACCCGGCCCCATGTGTTCACCTACTACACAACCAACGGCTACAAGCAGGACGGTGACAACGAGGGAGGCTATAACACCAAGCACAAAGGCTGGATGCAATACAGCGCCTCCGTCTTCCCCGGGATCCGCATCAACGGCACCAGCACTTTCGGCGGCCAGCAATTCGAAATTTCCATGAAGTTTCAGCTCTATCAGGAGCCAAACTCCACCGACGTAAATTGGTGGGTTTCCGTTCAGGGCATCTGGATGGGCTACTATCCGGCCGCGCTCTTTAAGACTGGATTGGCTGTCGACGTGGACTGGGTTGGTTCTGGCGGTGAGGTTTATTCCAGCCTTTCCAATCCGGAACAAACGCAGGATCAGATGGGCAGCGGTCATCAGGCGAGTGAGGGATGGGCCAAGGCCGCCTATCTTCGCAATCTGCGCGTCCAGACCGACATGAGCGGAACCATGGCCGAAAACAACGGATATGGGACTACAGACGCAGCCAGCCCCGGCGGAGCCGATCCCTACACCATCTCACTGGATATGGAGAGCGGCTCTAACTGGGACAGCTACTTCTTTGTCGGTGGCCCCACAGCGTGAACCCGGCAGACGCGGCGTTCTTATTGTATTCGTAACTACGATCGCAACGTGAACGCCGCGCGGTCACCTTCGGATTTCGGATCGGCCGTCGGCCGGACCCGTTGCTCAACAAATTTGTCATCTCGAGCAGGTGACTTGCCTGCGGCAAGTTAAGGATGGAATGAACAGCAGACTTCGCAATCGAGCTGGAACGGACGCAATCTGTGCGGTCAGCCCTGAAACACCAAAATATAGTGCAATCCGGTGCTATTATTGGTGTCAAAGGCGAAGCTATGAGAGCATCCGTAACGCTAGATGACGATCTGCTGAAGACGGCGCACGAGTATACCGGGATCACGGAGAGGGCGGAACTGCTTCGCGAGGCCCTGAAGTCAATCATTGCGAGAGAGGCCGGACGTAGACTTCTGGCTCTCGCCGGGACTGCACCGAACATCAAAGATGTGCGCAGGCGGCGAATAGATGAACCATGATCCTTGTCGACACTTCCATCTGGGTTGAAACGTTTCGGAAGGGAAGATTCAAAGCAGAGCTGGCAACTTTGATCGGGAATGACCAGCTCTGCACCCATCCGTTCGTAGTCGCGGAATTAGCCTGCGGCTATCTTCCAGACCGGCAGCAAACCCTCCTAGAGCTCGACAAACTCGCCGCACTACCAACCATACGCACGGTGGACGTGCGATACATGCTCGAAACTCGCGGCTTGTTTGCCAGAGGCATCGGCTTCATCGATGCTCAACTCATTGCCTCCTGCATCACCACGCACGGCACGCAAATCTGGACCATTGATGCGCCTCTCGGCAGAGTCGCGGAATCCCTCGGCCTTCGCGCAACTCCGTAACATCCTCGGTCCCTGCGCTGCCAAACAGTTAACTCCTCGGCACCAATCCCACCGCTGGTGAGTGCGTTCAATCTGAAGTTGCACGCTAAACCTTCCTCAAGCCATTGGGGAAGAGCAGAACCTGCGAGCCCACAATAGCCCGAAAATAACGGAACAAAAAAGTCGATCCCTTTCACATCTGCGAATGCCGAACTAGGCGTGGACCGTACGTTACCTTGGTATGGGATTTTGTAAATGTCCGCTAATGGCTTTCCCCCCCGGCACCACAAGCTTTGGATCTAAAGCCTGCGCCATTTCGACCGATTATTCCTCTGTGCGACTCAGATTCGGGCAAGTTGGATGTTTTTCAAAGTTAAGACGATTTTGAAACAGTAGCGCGAGGTGGAAACTCTTCCCCTGGGGAAAAACCCGATGAACTGCGACTAGAGCATTTTCATTTCTGGTGTATACAGGGCAACCGACCTCGGCGCGGCTTTTCCTCAAGAAAAGACGCACTTCACTACTGTTGCCTGTGCAGAGTAGAAGTGAAAATGCTCTAGCAATGGCATTTGTCGCAGTCTCAGGCAAGTCGACCCAGGCATGGGTCAAGAACAGGACCGGCTGAATGATTACCCAAGCGACCGGGGGCGACACTCCGCCTTTCGCGGAAATCGATGTCTTATGGATTACGGCAGGCCTTGGCTGTGATGGCGACACAATTTCGATGACTGCGGCTACGCAGCCAAGTCTCGAGGATATCCTTCTTGGTGGTATACCCTGGATTCCAAAAGTAAGACTCCACAATCAATGCCTGGCCTATGCCAACGGTGAAGCGTTCCTCGAGCCATTTCATCGTGCCGCTGCCGGGGCCCTATCGCCATTCATTTTAGTTATCGAGGGTTCAATTCCCAACGAGCACAATAAAGCTGAGGGTTACTGGGCCTCATTCGGGACTGATCAGAAAACCGGCCAGCCTATCCTCACGTGCGACTGGATCGACCGCTTGGCGCCGCAGGCGTGGGCCGTCGTGGCTGCTGGAACCTGCGCGGCCTACGGCGGGATTCATGCGATGGAGGGAAATCCGACGGGATGCATGGGGCTCCCCGACTATCTGGGCTCGGGATGGAGATCAAGGTCGGAGATTCCTATCGTCTGCGTACCCGGGTGTCCGGTTCAACCCGACAACTTCATGGAGACGTTACTCTATTTGCTGCGTATGGCCACCGGGCGGGCTCCCATGATCCCTCTGGACGAATGTCTTCGCCCGACCTGGCTATTCGGTCAAACCGTCCATGAAGGGTGCGATCGGGGCGGTTACTACGAACAGGCCGAATTCGCCGCTAAGTACGGGGATATTCAATGCATCGTCAAATTGGGCTGTTGGGGACCGGTCGTCCAATGTAATGTCGGCAAACGTGGTTGGATGGCCGGTATAGGTGGATGCCCCAATATTGGCGGCATCTGTATCGGTTGCACGATGCCCGGTTTCCCGGACAAATTTATGCCGTTCATGAACCAACCTCCTGGTTCCCTGCTTTCTGCCAGCGCAGTGGCCACATACGGAAAAGCCATTCACGCACTTCGCAGGTTCACTCAGTCATCGCTGAACAAAGTGCCGGTTTGGCGAAAGAGATGAACGATGACCTGAGCATAACCTAGTATCCGGCACAACATAAGTTGGCGACTTACGATGCGTGAAAGTTCAACAATTTTTGGCCCCCACCAAGAACTTGATCCACCGTCGCAGTCGGCCCAATCGACTCTAGATCTGATCATTGCAGAGGCCACTCTAAAAGGCCTGGCTGATGTGTTCAGTCCCCATGATCCGCCAACTCTGAACTCCCTCCCTGGCCAATCGCAATCCTCCAATCCTTTCAGTGAGGAATTCAAGTATCGCTCCCTTGTAGACCGGCTCCCAGCAGTGGTCTTTATGGCTTCTCTGGAGGGTGGCATAGGGGACGCCTACGTCAGTCCACAAATCGAAGCAACGCTTGGATTCTCCCAAGGCGAATGGCTGCAAGAACCCTTACGCTGGTACCAGCACATACATCCGGACGACAAAGAAAAATGGAGTGTCGAAGCGGCGGAAATGTTTCTTTCCGGCACTCCCTTGAAATCTGTATACCGCGTCATCGCGCGTGATGGCAGGGTGGTGTGGTTTCAATGCGAAGCAAGCATGCTCCGGAGGGAAGATGGCAGGCCGTGGGCCATTCAAGGAGTAGGGTTTGATATCACCAACCTTAAAGAAAGTGAACAAGCCTTACACGAGAAAAATCAACAGCTCGAATTGCTGAAGGACGTCGCCACGACAGCTAACCAGGCGGCCACTATTGCCGAGTTAATGCAGTTCGCAGTGGATCGGATTTGTAAGTTTACTGCTTGGCCGCTGGGGCACGCCTGTATGCCCGCCGTTGATCAATCGCATCTGGGTTCCTTCCATATCTGGAGCTCAGTGCAAGACCGGCGCTTCGATGCATTCCGTGCGGCTTCTGAGGTCAACGGATTTTCAATAGCCGGGGATCTGCCAGTCAAACTCTTTACCAGTGCTCCGGCGATTTGGGTGAAAGACCTGGCCAACGATCCGTACTTCGCTCGCCGGTCGGTGGCCCAGCAAGCAGGAATAAAGTCAGCATTCGCTTTTCCTGTGCTGAGCGGAAGTGAGGTCATCGCTGTCTTAGAGTTTTTCTCCAGTGACTACTCCGACCGGGATGATGGGATTTTGGAAGTGATGACGCTTGTCGGAAATCAGCTTGGACAAGTTGCAGACCGTACCAAGACGCTCGCCACGGAGCTCAAGTTCCGGGAACTGCTGGAAGCAGCTCCAGACGCAATGATGGTGGTGGATGGGCAGGGCAGGATCGTTTTGATCAATGCACAAATGAAGACGATATTCGGATATGCGCGAGAAGAATTGCTGGGGCAGACAATGGAGATGTTGATGCCGGAACGCTTTCGTCGCGAGCACCCGGGGCACCGGGCGGCCTTTTTTGCCGATCCACGCGTGCGGCCTATGGGGGCAGGCGCAGAGCTTTACGGATTGCGAAAAGACGGTACCGAGTTTCCCATTGAGATAAGCCTCAGCCCATTGGAAACCGCTGAGGGAACCCTGGTTGTCTCCGCCCTGCGCGACATCACCATACGCAAGCAAATTGATCGTCGTCTTGAAGTGGCGGCGGCGGAGGCGCAGGCTGCCAACCGCGCTAAGAGCATGTTCCTCTCAACCGTGTCCCACGAAATACGTACCCCGATGAATGCCATTCTCGGTTACGCACAACTAATCTCGCAGGACCCGGGCTTGGGATCGGTCGCGAAAGCGAATCTCGAAATCATCTGCCAGAGCGGCGAGCATCTGATAGGCCTCATAACTGAAATATTGGATATGTCGAAAATCGAGGCCGGCCGTACCGAGCTCAATACGGCCAGCTTCG